>Ga0315549_1005098_pt1 | contig 10838 bp, 10 predicted proteins | sample SalMarSW160200MG_FD_203101 | JGI IMG/M metagenome (GOLD analysis project Ga0315549, IMG submission 203101) | Salt marsh sediment microbial communities from the Plum Island Ecosystem LTER, Massachusetts, United States - Salt Marsh Sediment SW1601-200 ... | reverse complement strand
TCAGGAGACCTCGCAGACCGCCGCTTCAGCTCCCGCCACCTGGATCGTCGATTCAATGACCCCGTACCTGTCGGTAAGATAGTCGTTCATCTGTGACACGAGGTTCGCCGCCGTTGCCGAATCAGTCACGTCGTCCAACTCCACGTGGGCCGAAAAGACGATCATCCCGGCGGTGATCGTCCACAGGTGACTGTTGTAGAGCTCCTTGATCTCAGGGAACCTCTGTTTCAGATCCCTGGCAACGATGTCGATGTTGAGTCCGGTCGGTGCTATTTCCAGCAGCACCTTGGTGGAATCCCTGAGTATCCCCCAGGACCAGCGGACGATCAGTGCTGAGATACCCAGGCTCACCAGGGGGTCGAGGATGTTCCATCCGGTGTACAGTATCACTATCGCCGCAGCCACGATCCCCACCGACGAGGCGGCGTCCGCCACCATGTGATAGAACACGCTCCTGACGTTGATGTCCTCTCTCAGGGTACCCTGTAGAATGGCGATGCTCGCCAGGTTGACGCCCAACCCGACGACCGCCACCACGAGCATCTGAAGTCCGAGGACCTCCTGTGGATTAATGATCCTCAGTACAGCCTCGTAGATGACGATACCCGCCACCACGAGGAGGAACAGCCCGTTGATGAAGGCAGCCAGGATCTCGGCCCTGTAGAGGCCAAAGGTCCGGTGGTGACAGGGGGGTCTCCTGGCGATGACCAGGGCCGCTAGGCTGATGGTGATGGCAAAGCTGTGAGTGAACATGTGCCCCGCATCGCTGATGAGGGCGATGCTACCGGTCAGGATTCCACCCACGACCTCCACCACCATCACCACCAACGTGATGGATAGCGAAAGGGCCAGCCGCCTGGCAGCCACCGCCCGGTACTCGAACAGATGCTCAGAGAACGCGCTGTCGTGTCTATGTGTCTCCATGTTCCCAATCTCCGAACACTCGGCCCGTTCCCCGCATCCGCAAAGGCCGCCCACTACTCAGTTGGATACTGGGGAACCCCACGCTCTCCGCCTGACCGAGACGAGGATCGTCAAATAGCAGGAGAATAGCGTGGTCAGCAACTGCAAGAAAGGTGAGATGAAGATCATCAGCACCAGCCAGCCGACGAAGCTTACCTTGGGGTCATAGAGGATCATTGGTATCCCGAAGTTGGCGAAGTCCGCTGCCGGATCGAACAACATCCGCGCCACGTTTCCCCAGATGATGGCCATCTGAACGAAAGTGACGGCGGAGGTGACCACCGCCTGGACGAAGATCCTTCCCAGGGCCTCGCTCATCTCCGAGGCTGATCGTATGGCCCTCGCTGCGATGTACCACCCAACCAAGAACCCGAAACCGATACAGAAGATGGGCACGCCCATGCCCATCCCCACGCACGTCATGTCTGCGAAAACAAAGACTGCGAAGGCCACCCAGGCCTTCACTGTCAGAATTCTATTCATCTCCACCCTTGCCGTCCCTGTGGCGATTGTGCAAAGCATGCAGGCACACGTCCATTATACCAGAGGCCCGCCGGACCGGCAGGAAAGTCCCCACAGAAACCAGTATCAAGAAAGACGAGAGGAGACCAGCCCGCGGTATGCTGGTGCACTGTCACTCAGGACACGTCAGGTGGGGCGTACACTCGGATGGCAGCCTCGCCGTTCACCGGGCACTTGTACTCACAAATGCCGCAGCCGATGCACCGCTCCCGCACCACTCGTGGACGCTGCACGGTCACCGTGTCTCCATCGGGCGTCACCGCTTCCACCGTCTCCAGCTTGATCGCCTTGTCGGGGACTGGGCACATCTCCTCGCAGACGATGCAGGGCTTCAAGTCCGCCCAGGCGATGCAGCGATTCTCGTCTATGTAGGCCTTGCCGATGACCTGCTGCCGCTTCTCCTCCAGGGACAGTGGCGGGATGGCCTGCACCGGGCAGACCTGCCCGCAAGCATGACAGGAGTAGTCGCAGTATCCCAGCCTGGGCACGAGCACAGGGGTCCACGCGCCCTCCAGACCTGACTCCGTCACAGACGGCTGGATGGCGCTGGTGGGGCAGGCTCGGATGCATTCCCCGCAACGGATACACTTGGACAGCAGGTCGTTCTCCCGCGCCCCAGGAGGCCGGATCAGCCGAGAGTGATCTCTCAAGGCGGTGAGGCCGCTTCTCGCCAGCGCCACAGCAACGATGGCCGCCCCGAAGGCCATCAAAGCCTGCCTCCTGCTGGGGTCATAGGTCTCCCACCCAGCAGGTGACAAGTGGAAGGGGAACTCGATGGCGCCGTAGGGACAGGCCTCCATACAGTTGAGGCAGACCGTGCACTCTCCAGGGTCACTGGCATATCCTTCGTCGGGTCGAATCGTGCCCGTGGGACAAACCCTGGCGCAGAGATCGCATTGCTGGCACTGATCGTTGACCTCCCGGCGCTTGAGGGACACCTTGCTCAGCGAACCCAGCATCGCCCCCAGCGGGCACAAATAGCGGCACCAGAACCTGGGGGCGACGAGGTTCAGCGCCAGAATACCCAGCAAGAAGCCCGCATACAACGCTGAGTAGCGGTAGAAAGCTGGGCTGGCCGGCAGTGCCGTGGGCCGAAGGAGACCATCGAAGGTGGAGACACCCGACCTGAGTACCGGAACGCGGTACAACGCTAGCTCGACAGCCGTGACCATCTGATCCACAGCGGGCCACACGCTCACCGAAAGGGTCCTGAAGAGGATGGTCAGGGGGTCGAAGATCATCAGTGTCATGTTGGTGAGCAGAGCAGCGAAAACGATGGTCAGCAACAGGCTATACTTCACCTTCCGCAGAGACTCGGGAGGCGGTTGCTTCTTCACACGCCACCGGTTCCACGAGAAGACATCCAGCACCGTCCCCAGCGGGCAGAGCCATCCACACCACATCCGCCCCCGAACGAGAGTGAGGAGAAGGACCGCCAGTGCCACCGAAGAGCCCACAAGCACCGTCCGGCTGGAGAGCAGATGAGTCAGCATGGCCAGTGGATCCAGCCGCAGGGGTACGTTGACGATCGATGGAGGCCACCCACCTCGCCTCGACCAGACGAACAGCCCCAGGAAGGCCACCAGAGCCAGCCCCTGGACCGCCCTCCGGATGCGAACCCAGGGGATCCCGCGCCTCATCCTACGTGCCAAGAAGTATCTCCTCGATTCTCAGGTTGTTGAGGTCGCTGCGGCCCAGACCCATCTCCGTCCCCGCGCGGACGTAGTCCAGCTCCATGGGCTCTTTGCCGAATAACGTGGCAGCGTAGGAGTCCGCAGCCACGATATCCGTGGACGCGATAACCGTGTCCAACTTCTTCACGTCGTCGAGATTGCCCCCCGTGGGGCCGTTGGCGGTGAGCACACGCACGGCGTCCACCACGATCAGCCCCGGTCGCACTCTGCTGGCCAGGTCGGCCAGCCGCTGCCCCAGATTGGAATGCATCGCTGGCCGGTCGCGGATGACGCCCATCAGGTTCTTCATGGCCAGGGTCAGCCTGGCCAGGCCGTGATGCTTGGCGATGGGCACGTCGATCACCAAATCCGCATTGAGGATCTCATCGTAGATGTCGCAAGAGCGCAGGTCTCTCCCCTCGGGGATCTCGGTGGGCAAAAACTTGAACTGGGACATGATCTCCATCTCGCCCCCCGCGGCCTGTACCTGCTCCTGTATCCCGCTGCGCAGATAGGCCTCCTCTGGCGTGCCACCGAAGGGGTTGTCCATCACCCGCACGCGCCCCGCTCCTGCCTGCCGGCACAGCTTGACCAGCCCCGCCACCACCCAGGGGTTGGTCGTCGCCGCGTACTCATAGGTGTGGTAGGCCACGCAGATGTTGGGCTTGATGATCACACTGTAGCCGGGCTGCACGAAGCGTTCCATACCTCCCAGCGTTGCCATGGCCTGCCGCACCAGCTCCTCGGGCTCACCTCCGCGAGCTACCACCAGGTCCGCCGGACCAGCGGAAGGGGTTGCCGTCGCCGAGGAGGCCTGGGCCTCCGTTGGTGCTGGCGCCTCGGGTTCACCTTCAGCGGCCGAGGGCTGGACTTCGGCTGTGGCAGGTGCTGTGGCTTCGCCCGCTGTGGCCGTGGCAGCCGCGCCCATGGTCGGCGTAGAAACAGCTTCCGTCGCGGTCGGGGTAGCCGTCTCCTCCCCTCCGCAGGCGCTGAGCAACCAGCCGCCGCCCAGGACGCCAAGGCCGGCCGCCAGGCGGTTGAAGAACTGCTTTCTGGTCAATCGAGACATGCTTCCAAGTGCCTCCTGCTGGATGATTGGAAGAGCACCGCGGAATAACGGTGAGTCCTCGATTATCAGATCAACGGAAACGCCTCTTCCTACATCAATTCTACGGTTCGCGGAGCAAGTGGTCAATCCAGGCCGCCACCGAGGCATTCTGGCTGGCATGCCTCGACAAGAACCGAGTGCGAGAGCGGGACGAAGCCTGGCGCTGGACACCTCGCAGCAGCCTGAAGACCATATCCAAGGGGAAACAGCACGAGGATAGGGCGAGCGACCCTCTGGCGTCTCTCTCGGCACCGTCCTATGGCAGCTTCTCGCCGGGACGCAGAAACACCGCCTGAAGAGCCTCTCCAGGCGGCCTACAGCAGCATCCACAGACTGGCCGCCATCACGGCCATGCCCAACCCCACGCCCACGATGGAGAGGTGTTCCTGGCCAAAGGAACGGGCCACCGGCACCAGTTCGTCCAGAGAGATGAAGACCATGATGCCCGCTACTACCGAGAGCAGCAGCCCCAGCACTTCGTGTGTCAGGAACGGGAGCAGCACGAGAGCCGCCACGGCTGCACCGACCGGCTCCGCCACCCCGGAGAGAAACGACCACAAGAAGGCCTTCCTGCGGCTGCCGGTGGCCGCGTAGACCGGCGCGGAGACCGCCAATCCCTCGGGGATGTTGTGCAGGGCGATGGCCCCGGCGATGGCCAGACCCAGACTCACGTCCTGCAAGGCCCCCGCGAAGGTGGCCATACCCTCCGGGAAGTTGTGGATGCCCAGGCCCAGTGCCACCAGAAGGCCGGTCTTCATCAGGTCACCCTGTGCCCCTCCCTCGGTGCGGTGGTGCTCGGCCATGTATTCGTGGGGAATCAGGAAGTCGATCAGGAACATGGCCAGCATGCCCACAAAGAAGGCGACGTGGGCCGGTCCGAAACCTACCGCTTCTATGCCGCCGGCTAGCAGCTCTACGAATGACACCAGGATCATCACTCCGCCAGAGAAGCCCAGCGTGAGGGCCATGAAGCGCGGCCCGGGCTTCCTGACGAAGATGCCCATCACACTGCCGATGGTCGTGGCTAACCCAGCCACCGTGGTCAGTGCTAGCGCCGTGACCATGTTTCCAGGCATCAATCGCCTCCCTGTGAAGCTATCTCCCATGGTGCGTCGAAGGGCACGGCATCGACTCCAATGCGCAGCCGAAGCCCATGCCCACTGCGGAGAGTCTACGCCACATCTCTCCTAGCTGTCAATCTCTCACCCATCCCTCAACTCCACCCGCCATTCGCACTTGACAAATCTACGAATCTGGTGTATAATTTGCAGTAAGTAGTGGATGATAACCATTATTGCTTGTCTCCTTCTGTGGCACCGGGTTTGCGCGCGAGTCGTGTGGAGATGACGTGGCCAGACCCGCAGTCGGGTTCAAGGATTGGCCCCACCTGGCATCGCCAAGCCAGCTTTCCCAAGCAGCGTAGACTCCACCTGGACCAAGAGCCCGGTAACCACGCAGGCACTATCCAATCCCACACATACACGCATCTCAACCTGTAGAGTGTTCTCTTGGGGTATATGTTCACCGGTACCCCACATGGACTCAAGGGGGATCCCCGCGCACCCTCTACGCACGCGCTGATCCCCACGTACAGGAGGAGGTGATGCCTATGCCAGAGCCTGGAGGCAAGTCTTAGGTTGGAGACGGCAACAGATAACACGACTAAGAAAAGGAGAAGACAAGATGGCGAAAGTAGCACGAGAGATGGTGGAACAGGCGGGCATCAACGTGGACGAGCTTCTGGAACTGCTGGTCAAGAACGCAGCAGCCGAACTCACCACCTACTACTACTACACCATCCTGCGGATGAACCTCATCGGTCTGGAGGGAGAGGGGATCAAGGAGATCGCAGAGACGGCTCGCGTCGAAGACCGTAACCACTTCGAGGCGCTGGTCCCCCGCATCTACGAGCTGGGCGGCAGCCTGCCGGAGAACATGAAGGACTTCCATGATCTCTCGGCCTGCCCCCCGGCGTCCCTACCCAAGGACCCCACGGACACCATAGCCATACTCACGGTGCTCGTGGAAGCCGAAAGATGCGCGGTGCGAGGATACACCCAGGTCTGCAACATGACCGCCGGCAAGGATCACCGGACCTACGATCTGGCCCAGGCGATCCTCAATGAGGAAATCGAGCACGAATCGTGGTTCTCCGAGTTCCTGGGCGAAGGCCCCTCGGGGCACTTCTTGCGCCGGGGCGACACCTCCCCCTTCGTGTCCAAGTTCCTCAGGTAGACTCGGGATAGGCGAGGGGGAAGTCTTGTTTGGCCTGACTTTCCCCCTCACCTAACTCCACAGAGTCGCGGGAGGTGTGCCGAAGATGAGGGAGTACACCCTCGAGGAAGTTGCCCAGTGCACCGGTGAGGATGGCAAATCGGCGCTCATCGCCTGCAACGGGAAGGTGTACGACGTGTCAGAGAGCTACCACTGGCGCACGGGAAGACATCACGTGCTGCACCGTGCAGGAACGGACCTGACCGCTGAGCTCAAACAAGCCCCCCACGGCGCGCACCTCCTGGAGAGGGTGCCGGTGGTGGGAAGGGTGCGGGAGGGGTAAGCGGCTGGCCGACGATTAGCCCCCTGGTGTTACCGCTCTTGGAGAAGTAGACGATGGTGGCTTTCATGGGATACCCCCTCGTTCCGGTGTGATGCCGAACCAGAATCCACGCGGCGTGCGAAGGCACCCGTGAGTATGTTGTCAAGCCAGTCTAGTCGGGCTGGCGAGTAGACCTCGTTCAAGGCCGCCTCTACCGTTCTCAGGTTGATCTCCGCTGTCTCGGGTGGTCCAAGGTCGCGGTGACCTTCCGCGCCTTCCCAAGTAAACAACATCGCCAAATGGGCATCGACAGGTAGTGTGATCTCCACTCCCGGTTGCGCAAAACCTGCCCCCCCGGGCCAAGACGGAGGTAGACACGGATTCACCAGGACCACGGGAGAATCGGAGGTCACATACGGATGCTCTGCGGACGAGTGCAGGAGCGCCAGGCTCATGTCGTACACCATGCGGGCGATTCTGGGAATCACCGAAAGCATCATCCCCACCTGGAAAGCGCGGCTTGCCTCGAAACGGAACACGCCGGGAGCAGAAGCTCTCTGCAACTCTGCCCTTGAAAGACCGATTGTCTGTCTCTGCGCGTCCGTCAACTCATCATAGTGCGCCAGCGTGAGATCTATGATTTGGCGAGCTAGTCCATCAATTGGCGCATCAATCGCGGCACGGATGTGTGGTGTTCTCACGGCCATCGAGGCGACGAACTCCGCCACAGCGCCTCGTTCCTCGCTGCTGAGGCACAAATCCCGGTTGGAAAGGTCATGCCAGATTCTGGCCGCTCGCGACTCGATGGAAGAGAGCAGTTCCTCAGCCTCGGAGTCCCGCTCGCCGTCAGGGCTGTCCACCGAGTAGAAGTGCAACTCAGCCGCAACATTCTTGGGGGCTCGTCTGAAGGCCGTGTTCTGGCCTTTCTGATAGACCCAGAGACACGGCTCTTGCCCTGGAGGGCACGTCTCATCAACGAACCGCCGCAGATAGAACACGGGTACGTAGTGTTGACGTGATCTCTTGCTCATCTTCTTCGTCTACGCCACTCCCAGTGAACCGTCGACGCGCAGCCCTGGCCTACAACAGCGCCCCAACAGCGACGATCGCCGGCGGGATCAACAATAACACAGCCCACGCAAAGGCCAGATGCCGAACCATGTCGCCAACCAGGGTGCCCTCCGCCTGGTCCAGATCCAGGTCCGCTTCCTCTCCGTCCCCTTCATCCCCAGCCTCCGGGAAGTTGAGGAGGTCGGAGAACACGGTGCTCTCTCCCTCCCCTTGCTCTAGCCAGGCGTAGGAGACGATGAGGGAGTGGCTGAGGGTTGCGAACTTGAGCCAAGCGCTCCCAATGAGCACCACCGCTACCAGCGTGAGCGCCGAACCCGCCATCACCATGGCCGCCGCGGTAGGGCTGAAGGCCTGGTCACTGGCGGCGGTGTACGCCGAGGTAGCGACTTGGCTCCACATCTGCCAGAGGAATCCGCCGGTACTGATCATAGACACTGCATACTTCGACGTCACCAGCAAGGCAGCCAGCATGGCCACCCATACACCAAAGCCCATCCAAAGGGGCAAGCGCCGTGAGGCCAGTTGCTCTTCTTCCATCTATTGCCTCCGCGTGCAGTCACTTCACTGCTGACAGCCGTCCAGGCACAGACCAACCCATCTCTGTCTGGCAACGGCATCGGGACGACGCAGCGGTCCACACATTGGCCCGAATGGCGTATTGTGTGCCGTATTATCGCACGATACGCTGGTCGTGTCAAGCTAGTTTGCCGTGGGTGAGACTGCCGCGCTGGAGGTCAGGAGCGGTCGGTGTGGAAGATCCCTGGGCAGAATCTAGTACGCCGGCTTGCACGCGCGCTCGAGAGGGAAGAAGGAAAGCAACGAACCGCGCCCTGTCGGTGACGGTGCCTATGAGGTATCCACGAGGCTATGGCGCCACCACCGGTATCAGCGTCAGGATCACGATGTCGCCCGTAACCTGGCCCTCCTCGTTGAGGACGGGCAGCCACTCCTCGCTGTCGAAAGGGTGCATGGAGAGTGTCAAGCGGTAGTTGTGGTCACCGGCGTCGTCGGGGATGGTGAGCCGATGCTCCGAGGGGATAATGTCTCCCTTCTTCCAGTGGTCCGTGGTGTACCGTCCCGCCGACGGACATCCATCCTTGAAGGTGAGGTCGTACCCTCTGCGGTGGACCAACCGGAAGAGCACCCAGTAGTCCTCGTACAGGTCCTCCAGGGCCTCCCAGTACATGGTCACCACGAGGTCGTCTCCCGGAGACCACTCCTGCCCGTTCAGCTCGTACCCCACCAGCTTGATCTTGCCGCCGAAGTCAATGTCCACCGGGTACTCCACGTCCGCCAGGTCCGCTGCGGTGAGGATGGGCGGAGGGGCGTACGTCGGCATGGTGTACCGCAGGGGAGCCACGACGGCGAAGAGGAACATGGCCGCTCCCACCCCTGTGGCCAGAAAGCTCGTGTACCGCCGGGGCACCAACTGCGCCCATCCCAGGAACAGAAAGAGGACGATGGGAGGCAGCGCGGGATAGAGGAGCCGCGCCTGGTCCGTACCCTGCACCGTGGCCGTCCAGGGGATCAAAGAGCCGGACACCATCAGGAAGAACAAGCCCAGGACGGAGAGGATCAACGGCGATCCCGGCGACAGCCTCTCCCTACGCCAGAAGAGGGTCAGCAGGCCCACCACAGCGGCCAGACAGGGGATAGCCAGCGCAGCGTAGAAGGGCAGCTCCAGCTCGATGCCGATCCACCTGTACCAGAAAGAGCGGTACAGCCCCCAGATCAGCCACTGGATGTCTCCCATGGTCAGAGGGCCTTCCCGGAGGGCGTTGGCGGCCAGCACCAACCCCCAGCCCAAGGGATCGCCGTACAGCAACTGGTTACGCACGAACCACCAGGCGGCGATCACCAAGAAGGGAAGGGCGCTCAAGAAAAGCAGGATCGCCCCTCGGCGTAGGGCAGACCTCAGCCCTCGCTTCTCCTGCCAGACCACGATGCCGACGACGAGCAAGATGATGGCGTAGAAGTTGAGCACGCTGGTCTTGGCCATCACCCCCAGGGCGGTCAGCGTCCCCAAGAGCAGGAAGTGCCGGTACCCCCGCCAGCCCCTCAGGATCTTCACCGTGACCAAGAGCATCAGGGCAGAGAGGCACGCCGCCAGGTTGTCGTTGTTGATCAGGCCGCTGATGAACAGGAATTGAGGAAGGAAAGCGTTGAAGGCCGCCGCTCCGACAGCGATCCACTCGTCGTCGGGGAAGACCTCCCTGGCGATGCGGTAGGTGGCCCAGACCGTAGTGGCGCCCATGAGGACAGAAAGGAACCGGATCACGTGCCAGGCCAGGGCCCAGCCGCGGTAAGGAAAGGACTCCCTCGTGGTGTGCAGCAGCAGGTTGAAGGGAGGCACGTCCTCGGTGAAGGAGTAGTCCCCGTTGGCTCGGATGGCGTAGTCGCTGGTATCGATCCAGAAGGTCGCGCCAGCCCCCACAAGGTAGTACAGGGGTGGCTGGAACCCCTCGTGCTCCTCCGCGCCCACGGGAAGCCTGCCGTGCTGCGCGATGTAGCGGACGTAGGTGAAATGAGGCACCTCGTCCGGCCCCTCGCCCAGGGGCACGATCACACTGTACGACGTAGCCAGGACGAGGAACAGAGCCAGGATGACCATAAGCCACCCGTTGTCTCGAACAACTGCCCCGATCCTGCCTCCTGTAGACCGCCCTCCAGTCATGGGCTTACGACCTCCACTTTCCCCAGCAGGATCCTGCTGTTGGGGGAGGCCGCCTCCGGGGTCAAGATGGTCAGGTTGCGCACCGTCTCCCATTCGTACATGCCGGAGAAGAGCTTGTAGCTGCCCGGCGGCGCCTCGAGAGGGATCAGCAGTGCGTGGTCGTCGGCGATCACCTCACCCGGCAGCCAGCGAGTGGTCGGAGTGAAGCCCTCAACGGGGCCGCCATCGTGCTGGGCCCACATCTTGGTCTGCCCCTCGTCCCGAAGGTGCACGAAGACCTTGTAATCCTGG
>Ga0315549_1005097_pt1 | contig 10841 bp, 17 predicted proteins | sample SalMarSW160200MG_FD_203101 | JGI IMG/M metagenome (GOLD analysis project Ga0315549, IMG submission 203101) | Salt marsh sediment microbial communities from the Plum Island Ecosystem LTER, Massachusetts, United States - Salt Marsh Sediment SW1601-200 ... | reverse complement strand
CAGAGTGATCGCTTAAGGCAACCACATATTTTTTTTCTGAAATCTTACGGCAGGGAGAATTAAACTCCCAACCACTCACATAAATACGGAAACTGCCTAAGCCAACCTTGCCTGCAGAAGCCATATGACAAAAAGCTACGCACGATGAATCCGTTTCTAACAGTTCTTTTGCTTCTCTTTCCCTAGACAGCATCAAACGTCCAAATCGCATGCCATGTTTTTCACAAACTTTAGAAACATGGAAAACCCTTTCAGGCACAACAAAAGGAGCCTTCACTCCAGCATTATGCAAAACTTGCATGACTTCTTGAAGTTTACCATGATAACCAAAAACGTAAACCGTGCCATGCTTCAACCCTTCCTCCACTACGGAAACAAGTAAATCGCTCACATTTCTCTCAAAAGAGCGTTTACATGAGGGGCTTCCGTAAGTGGCTTCCATAACAAGTACGTCAGCATCCAAAACAGGAGTCTCGTCAATCCTGAAATCTCCAGTAAAAACAATCCTCTTTCCCTCAACATCTTCAACAAGCACTTGAGCCGCACCCAAAATGTGGTCAGCTCTAAAAAACGTTATCTGCTCTTCCCCATACTGAAAAGTTTCACCATAATCAAGCGTCTCAACATAACCACCCATCAGAAAAAGTGGTCCGCGCAAAACGTCAATCAAATCCTTCGTGGCTTTAGTCATCAAAACTTTTTCACATGCTCTTAAGCTCTTTCGCAAACCAACCATGTGATCGGCATGCGCATGCGTAACAACCCTTAACGGCGTAGACTCATTAAAAGCATCACAAGCCACGTACTTGCCCAGTAGAACCGCGCCTTTAGCAGTTACATCAGCCTTCATGAAAAAGTTAACACCCGTTACAAAGCAAAATCATTGATCAAGGTTGCAATGAATTTTGTGCCTTTAATATAGCTTTCAATTTTCAAGTTTTCATTTGGCGCATGTGTATTTGCCTCTGGATGACTGCATCCGGCTGAAACAACTGGGTAGCCTAGGAAGTTTCGGAACAGATGCATTGGACCCGAACCTGCGCTGGTGGGATAAATCACAGCCTTCTTGCCATAGATTTTCTCAGCGGTTTTTGCAACCAACTTCACAAACGGGTCATTAATCGGTGTTCTCGTCGGCTCAGTGAAGCCATGTTTGATTACTTCTAAATCTTCAAACCCGTGGTTTTTCAAGTGGGCAATGAGTTTCTGGAAGATTTCAGTGGGATTTTGGTTTGGAACCAGTCTGAAGTCAAGTTTTGCACTTGCTTCGTGTGGCAAAACCGTTTTAGACCCTTTACCCGTATAGCCCGATATAACACCATTAATAGTGCATGTAGGCTGGTACAACAATGCTTTTAGGGCTTTCAGTCCAGACTTGTTCTGCAAAAATTCCTTCAACCCCAGTTCTTTCTTGAACTCTTCCTCTTCAAAAGGAATACTTTTCAAACATTCAATATCTTCGGAAGAAGGAGGCAGAACATTATCGTAAAAGCCGTCGATTAAAATGTTTTCTTCTTTATCCTTGAGAAGATTCAGGGCCCAAACCAGACGCCAAGCCGCGTTCGGGATTACAGGCGCATTTGCAGAGTGAACATCTCCAGATGCACAGGTTGCTTTCAGTTCTACCGATAAGACTCCTTTTAATCCTAGATACAGGTTTGGTCTACCACGCCTATCTGTTCCTCCAAATTCCCAGATGGCTGCGTCGGCAGAGAAAAGAGTTCTATGCTTCTTTATTATGGGTTCAAGATTTGGGCTTCCAATTTCTTCTTCTCCTTCAACAAAAAACTTTATGTTAGCTGGCACATTGCCTGTGACTTCTAGGAATGTTTGAACAGCTTTTAACCTTGAGACAAAGTTGCCTTTGTTGTCTGATGCTCCTCTTCCATAAACTTTTCCATTAATTATTTTGCCACTAAACGGTTTGCACATCCATTTTTCGAGAGGTTCGGGTGGCTGTACATCGTAATGGTCGTAAAACAGAAGGGTCTTATCAGATTTTTTTGACTTGATTTCTCCATAAACAACGGGATGTCCTTTTTCTCCTCGAATAATTCGTGTTGAAAACCCTATTTCTTGAAGCATTTTCTCTACGAGTATTGCACATTCTTCTATTCCTTCACCTTTTGCCGAAACACTGGGCTGTTTAACAAGCTTAACAAGGTCTTCAACAAAACTATCGGCATGAGCATCAATATAGTCGTAAACTCCTTCCAGACTCATTTTCCTTTCTTCCTACACTGTTTTTCTGGTAAGCCAATTAATAAGTTCTCGGGGATTCTTACATTCGATTCGAACCTTTATTGGACCCAAAGGAGACTCTGCCACCTCTTTGGAAAAGGATACGTGACCCGCATAAGCAACTTGCTTATTCAAACAGAAACTAACAGTATTTCCCTTCAATCCTTCAAAAAGAACCGCTCTGGCAGCGCTGCGAATACGTTCTCTACGAAGTAGATTGCAAAGTTTGGTTAGTGCTTCTAATCCTTTGGCTTCGGAAACTAAGAGACTGCTTTTACGTAAGGGTTTTATCTGCACTGGTATGCTGCCGAACATGTTTTCAACAGCACTCTTAACTTTGTCTTCGGATTCTGTTGGGTTAATTTCAACTTCTACGTAAACATTTACGTCATCCATTTTTCCTCAATCCTTCTCAAAATTTTCCTAACTTTTTCTTTTACGGCTTCCAATTCTCCTTCATTCACTATTATGTATTCAGCCATGGCTATGGCGTTGCCTAATCCTACGCTTAACTCTCTCATTTCTCTTTCATGGAAGATTTCCCATGTTTCTGGGTCGTCGCTTCTTCGGCGACGATAAACCCGACTAAATCTTGTTTCTGGAGATGCATAAACAGCTATGAAACTGAATTTGGGAAAACTCTCTTTGAACTTTTCAACTTCGCTCAGGCTTCTTATGCCATCCACAACAACTCTAGACTTTGCTGTTTTCTCTATCTTTGGGATGCATCTCTTTGCTATCACAGCCCTTCCCTCGCTTCGCCTCAGTTCAAGCATTATTTTTCCGAGATTTTCTGGATTAGGTTCTAGACAGCTTCTTTCAGCTTCCTCTCTTATCACGTCACCCATAACAACGATGTCATAGCCGCATTCTTTTGCGACTTCAACAATTATGGATTTGCCCGAACCGGGCATACCAGCCAAACATATGACGAGTTTACCGTCCATTTTTAGCCGTCCTTTCTGAGTTTTGATTAGGATTACGTCGAAACTTTTAACCCTATTCTTCAGCTTTACACCCATATTTTGCAGTCATTTTCTTGACAAAATCCTTTATGCGCTGGTCTTCACCGTAAACAAGCAGGCAACCGTCGCTTTGCAGATTGAACGAAAGACGTAATTCGTCAGCTAACACTTTTATCGCTTCAATGGGTAACTCGGCGGAAGGTTTAACTCGAATCCATTTTTGTTCCCGTGGAACACCAGAAACAAATTTTGTCTCCTTTTCCTCTTCTTCAACGACCGTGCTGCCACCTTCTTTCAACCGTTTAAGCCAGTTCTCAGCGTAGCCTTTTCCAAAGTTCTTTTGGCCCTCAGAAACAAGATAAGACTCTACATTGAGAAGATGCTCCTCCACCTTTTGACTGGTATCTAAACGAGTTGGATCAGCCCTTAAAACGTTGATCAACGTCTTTGCATGTCTCAGATTGCTTACGATCTCTGCTGGAACGGTTATTCCTTTTTTTCGGAAATCCGTAATCATTTCTTCCAGAACTTTCCAAACAGCTAAATGACCCATCTAACGATTCACCATTCCACAATAGCTAAGCAATCAGCATTATAAAAATTAAATGTAGACTAGAAAGTCAACATCAAATTCTGCTTTTCAAAAGACTTTGACCGAGAGTTTTGAGGATAATAGATCAATGGAAACAAACTTGACAGTTCAAAGCCTCATCAACGATTTTTCGTAATCAGCAACAACATGTTTTTTACCTTTCTGAATTACTCTATGCCCTTCTTTTTCCAAAAACCTTTTCTGTTTTTCAACTCCGCCGGGATATTTCGGGTTTATCACTCCGCCAGTTTTCAATGTACGTCAGTACGGAGTAATATCGTGTTTTCCTTCTTGTCTTTGCTCTTCAGCAGCGTTGGCTGCAATCCAAGCGAAAATGCCGGTGGTTAAAGGACAACCAATCGTTGCCTTATGTTTTATCGCTAAGGCTGCACGAATTTCATTAATGGTAACAAGTTTTCCCTCAGGTACTCTTCTCATCATTTCATTGACTTCCATCGGCGCTGGAATAACAACTGTTCCCGTACCCCACCTTTTACTCATTTTCGCAGTAATTTTTTCCACTTTCGGTAAACCCTTACTGTCAGCTAACTTCTCAACCCAACTTTTCCTTTTCTTCACCATAACTCTAACACTTCCCTTCCTTTAACCTATGAATCGCACATTAAATGCTCATTGGAAATATTATGGCACAAAAGATTAATATCTTTTCAAGTTTAGTGATACATCGATAGTTTACTGGTTTTATTAACGGCAACCTTTAGTGTATTCTCTTAAGGCTAAGGAAAAAGTTTTTAGTTGAGTTATTGAGGAGTCTCCGTAAACTCCCTTTTTTTAATTTCAATGTCACGCGCTGGCTCAACAAAAGACGTTTCACTTAGTTCAGCTGAGAGCTGCCTCCAAGATAGGTAAACTTCAGTTTAAGCCAAAAATTAAGCCTTTCGAAAACTTTTGCCAAATCTAAACGACAATTTATCATCGCTGAAGCAGTAGGCCTTGACACCTTCTACGAATAACGTGAACTTATTAAAGCTGACATGTTTAAACGAGAATATGCGACATAAACCTAAATAGTAACCCAGTCCATTATAATTCATAGGGTTCAAGAATGGGCGAAGTTGTTTATCAAGCACCTGAAATAAGCATGGAAGAGTACAAAAAATACAGGGGAAAACACGTTGCAATCTTTAAGGGCAAAATAGTTTCGGCGGGAACGACAGCTAAAGAAGCTTTAGCCAATGCCCTAAGGAAATATCCTAACGTAAGAACCAGCCAAATAGCCCTTCACTACATCTGCCCAGCTGAGGAACTCATACTTTGAAGCGATACGCATTCAAATATGTTAAGGAGCTTACAAAGAGAGGCACCATTCACAGATCCATAGCACATGTTCATCTTCAATCAAAAGAAGGAGGATGGTTCCTTTTTTATCCTTATGTGGATTCAGGAGCAGATGTTTCCCTATTCACACGAAGCGATGCTGATTTGCTAAATCTTGAATTACGTGAAGGTGAGTATAGACCTATTATGGGTATAGGTAGAGTCATGTTACCAACATACATCCATAAGGTGCACATGAAAATAGGTGATTTGCAGTTTAACGCTAACGTGGCATTCGCTAACTCTGATGAAGTGCCACGCCTCATTGGGAGAAAAACAATATTCCAAAAGTTTAAAATAACATTTGATGAAGCAAATTTACAAACAGTTTTTGAAACTTATGAATAAAATAGAGGATTAACCAATATCCTCAGAAGTCGTTTTATAAACAGTCTTCCACCATAACGTTAGTATTGATCAAGCTACTCAAACTCATGTTTATCTCATAAATAAGGTGGGTCTTCTGTATGCCTTATTTCGCATATCATGTTAAATTGGCTCACAACATCGAGGAAGCCCTTAAACTTGTAGAAGTAGGGTTTCGAGTACGTCACAGGCGAATACCATGAATGAGAAAGATTTTCAGAAAGCGAAAAATAAAAACACTAAACTTAAAGCGAGAACGCATCGGAAAAGGTTTTCAGTTAAGTTGTTGGAGACGTCTCTCGCGCACTTCTTTTTTCTGTCTGTGCTTCTGTTTCATGCTTTCATCAAGCGTATGAAAACTTTGTTGAACTTGCTTGTCATGTTTCCTTTTGGAGGTGTTGCAGGATTGCTGATGGTTTTGAACGTTTTTGTCTGTAGACTATGATTGCTAGTAGTGTTGTTATCATGAATCTGTATTCAAGATATTACTTCTGAAAGTGTCTCGTAGAGGTGAGTTATATCTAGGAAAAAATAGGGGAATTCAGTTTGATGTTTCTTTGTGGGCACGCGCGCTCATTTGGGGTCCTACTCCCTCCAGAAGGCCTGTAGTCTAGTTTGGACTACCAGCCCAGTGGAGATATCTCCCGCAATAAGGATTTTGCAAAACTAAAACAATGAAAATATTTTGTTCAGTTTTCATCTTTCTCTACAGTAGTGGTGGTAGAAGTAATGTAAATGAATGAATGACCTGTAATCTTAGACCTTTCTCTTTCTTGCGAGTTTTTGTAGGCTCTCATCTCTTTTCCTGCCTCCTCTTCCACCCTTCAAATCTCTACTTGTCTTTGCAAATTCTTCGAACTCTTTTTCCTCTTCTTCTGTCCATATATGTCTTTTCTTTGACCCTCTGACTTTCAAAATAAACTTAGCAGCATCTTTCAGATTCTTTTTCTTCCTTCAATCTATCACCACTTTTGCCAGTTCACTGCCCACCCTAGCACACTTACCACATTCACCTACACTGTGAACCATATTGTTGTGATGATGAATCTGTCTGTGAATTGTGGCTGAACTTCTTCCTATTTCTCTAGCCAGCTTTGCCATACTGGTCTTCTTTCCTGTCTTCTCTACAGTTCTGAGTCTGGCTTTAATAATGGACACGTGCTGATAATCCCCTACCTTCGCCATCATGCCTTTTGGCGTGAAAGGATTCAGCAAGAAGCTCCGGAGCTTTATAGACAACTTTTTCAAGAAAGTTAGCTAGTTTCTAGTTTTCCATCTATTTTACATTGATTTTCCACATACTAACTAGAACAAAATGAATAACCCCATTTCAAGCTTGTTTTACCGATGAACCATGTTACTTTGAGGTTACAATTCTAAGCTCAAAGCTATTTCTAGATCATGTAGAAAACACGGAGAATCTAGAACTCTCACACACTTAATTAACAACAAACAAAAAGAATCGAGGAGAGTGCTTCTTTGTTGCCGAGTTGACCGTTTGAAATAAAATATAGGTTTTATTTCTAATGTTTCAATCTCGAAGGTGCGGGCTTCTTTTAGGATAACATATAATGCAGTGGGGGGGAGTGGGTAATAAAAGAATAAAATTATTTCAAATGTTGTTTTCGACGAGCAACTCTCCAAAACATACGGCTTGAAAGCGTCAACCCCTGATAGTTTCGTGAATCTTAATATTCACATGCTCCACATTTCCTAGAATCGGGTTTAAGCTATTAATGTCGATTCATGAGTGGCATGTTTGACGGATTTACCCTAACCTAGCCAACACAAAAATGTTACGCGTAACAAAAGTAGCGCATACGCACTTTCTCAATGTTGGAGCTAAGGATTCAAAACACGACTCGTCTTGACATTCCTTACTCACCTCATGAGGGTCAACGGGCTTATCATTTTCCTTAGGTGAACTGTTGTTCACTAAACTGATAAATACCAAAGATAACTTGTCATTAATGCGTGGGGTTGAAGATTGCGGAATTGGGATGATGTGATTCACAGCGCCCTTTCCCATCCTATTAGAAGAAGCATCTTGGAATGCTTGCGAGAGAAGAGTGCTCTCTCGTTCCAAGAGCTAGTGAAATGCACTGCAATCGGTAATCATGGCAAACTCGGTTTCCATATCAGATCATTAACAGGACTAGTTGAACATGATCCTTCAGTGAAGAAATATCGTCTAACAGACAGAGGACAGTTGGCAGCTGAGTTGATTTGGGACATCCGCTTGGTAATTTCGAGAGGTGGACGAGACCTCCCATACGAACCAACAAGATATGTTCGCGGTCTCAATTTCGGAGATCACGCGTTTCTCCTGTATGATACAGATGATGTGAAGCGCCAAATAACCTTCTCATTCTTGGAAGCTGGGCTTGCAAAGGATGAGGCAGTTGTCTATCTTGTACCAGAAAATAAACTGGATTCAGAAAGTCGAGAAATCCAAAGATTCGGAATAAGTGATGATTTTTTCCGCAAGAAAGTTTTTGCAGTTATGTCAGCTGACGAATGGTATCTAAGAAAAGGTAAAGCGCAAGCTAAGACAATCATAGCCAATTGGAGGAAACTTGCCAAAGAGAAGCAAAAGATCGGGTTCAAAGGGCTGCGTGCCGCTGGCGATATGGATGTCTTCTTCAACCATTCAGAGAAAGAGTTGTTCAGATATGAAGCAATGCTTGGCAGACAATTTTCTCCATTTATTTGTGCACTTTGCATCTACGATCAGAAACTGCTTGATGACAAACAGGTGCATCATCTAACCACATGTCATAGCTATCTTATCAACAGAGATTGGGCTTGGAAAATGATATGAATCCATTATGTGGAGGTGGGGACAACCTATGACGAAAAAAGCTGCGCTAATACTTGAATTGGTGCCTGAAGCCAAGGCAAAATCCAACGAAGAATTGCGTGAAGACATAAAACTTCAGTTAGACAAACAAATTCAGCCTGTGATGCCGTGGATGAAGAAAATTATTGAAGTGGTCGTGTGGAGTGAACCATAACTGCAGAACAGATGCACAAGAATGGTAGAAGAAAGCATTTTTCTCCCCTCTCCTTTCTCCTCCACCATTCTCCCCCAACTAGACAAAATAATTAAGATTTTGTGAGACTTTCTGCTGGATGGTATGTTGTGAACATCTGTTTAACGCATGGACATAAAGTTTTAATGTTTGTGTTCTCTAACGATATGTGGTATTCTGGCATCGTGCGAAACAATACATCTGATGAAATCCGCTGGCAAGTCATAAAGGCTATGTTAGATGAGTTCCCAACATTAAAAGAAAAGGTTGAAGATTATCTGAAAGAAGAACAAGAATCGAAGAAAAAGAGATCTACTGTTCTTTCGGTTCTTTCCACTCTTCGATAATTAGCCTTTGGACTCCACGTTTGAAGCTCACTTTCATGGGTATGCTGTTCTTCTCTCCGGTTCTCTGATCCTCTTGCCAGTTTTTGAATGGGAACATGCTGTCTTCAGCTAAGCTCTTCGGTACGTAGATCAAGTATTTGCCGTCTGTCCTTCTGAACAAGCGTCCTCTTCCTTCACTAACCATTTTGTTATCACCTAATTTAATTCGTAATTTAATAACAGAACTATTTAATCTTTTACCTTAGCTGAGCGGAACATCTGTTCGACATGTGGACATAACATTTATGTTGTTTGTCAACACTAATCAAAGACGGAGCATATGATACATTGCGAAACACTACATCAGCCAGTGACGTTGAAGAAATCCGTTGGAAGGTATTGAAAGCCATGTTAGACGATTTTCCACAACTCAAACAACGCATAAAGAAATATCTTCAACCTTAAAAATGCAAAAGACTATTATCCTTTCTCTTAGATATTTAGTTACATGTTAAAAGAGTTACAAAGAAAATTGTTAGTCGAGCTTCTGAAAAATTCTAGAAGAAGCGACAGAGAACTTGCTCGTGTTTTGCATAGTTCACAACCCACTATAACTAGAGCTCGCCACAAAATTGAACGTGAAGGCTTCATCAGAAGCTACACGTTTATTCCTGACTTGAAAAAACTGGGTTTTGAAATAATGGCATTTACTTTTACCAAGATGCGCCCAGAAATCCTATCTGAAGAATTGATCAGAAAGGTTAAGAAATACGCGACTAAGTTTCCAAACGCAATCATGGCGACAAGTGGAGAAGGATTAGGAATGACTGGAGTGATTATTTCTGTGCACAAGGATTACAGAGAATACGCTCAGAAGTTAACTTTGTTCCGAATGGATTGGGGGAAGTACATGGAGGATATTCAAAGCTTTGTCATGGTTCCAGGAGAAGCGGAAATTAAGGAGCCATCATTTGCCTATCTCGCACAGGTATTATTGTCATCATGATTACGGAAAACATGGACTTGAAAGGACGCATCACACGAACTGAAGGTAAACTCGGAGAGATGGAACAAACGCTCAAAGAACTTACGAAGTTGGTAGCTGAGACCTTGAAGGATTAGAAGTCATGTTTTTGTGGGACTTGCTGCCGGATGGGTAGGCATCATTGACTTCTAAAAGAAGCATCAAGCCTTTTCACTTATTCTGATTAATTCTTCATATTTACTTGCAATAGAATATTTTCTCTTATAGACTATGACTGCTAGTAGTATTGCTTACATGAATCTGCATTCAAGATATTGCTCATGAAAACCTTATCAATTTATCTAAATGCTCTCGCTGCAATGTTTCGTATGCTGGCGTCCTGAGTGAAATTTGACCGACCTAGTCTGGAGATATCTCCCGCAATCCCCCTTTTTGCGTATGCCTTGGCTTTTCAACCATAGAAATGGCACCAATTAGCGAGAGGCTATCGCCATATTCAGTGAAAATAGAACCATAGTTCAGCAAAAGTCGCAACGTTTAATAAGGTAACGCGCCACAGTAAGCGATGGATGCGAGTCTATTCATGGGCTACACTGATGATGACTTGGCGTGGAAGACGTTAACAAAATCAAATGAAGACATCGTCTTCATTCTAAGATCTCTGGCTAACAAGAGGAGGCTGCAGCTGCTTATATCACTTATTAAGGGGCATCGAACCTTCAAAGAGCTTCAGGAAACAACAGATCTAGGTAAAACAGCATTAGCACACCACTTGGGGCTACTCGTGAAGTCAGGCATCCTGAAGCACACAGGCAAAGGTCGTTACCAGTTGAGCCTTGACGGTGTTGAGCTCTTGAATGCAGTAGGTGCTGCATATGCTAGTTCAAAAAGGAGACGAGAAGTTGAAGCAGCTAGAAGAGCAGACTACATCCAAAAAATACACACCAAACAGAAGGAACAAAAAATGAAAGAATTTGAAGTAAAAATAGTGAAGCT
>Ga0315549_1005094_pt1 | contig 10844 bp, 8 predicted proteins | sample SalMarSW160200MG_FD_203101 | JGI IMG/M metagenome (GOLD analysis project Ga0315549, IMG submission 203101) | Salt marsh sediment microbial communities from the Plum Island Ecosystem LTER, Massachusetts, United States - Salt Marsh Sediment SW1601-200 ... | reverse complement strand
AACAGCTTTATCCAGTAGTTTATCCAGAGACGAAGCTCCGTCAAGAAAGCTATATTGAGAATGGACGTGAAGATGAATGAAACCCATGACCATCACCTCAATCGAGGACTCTTGAGAGAAACCACTGGCCCTCAAGCTTGTAAAGCTCATAAGTGCCGGTGCTTGAGTTCTGTGCATTCACACGGATGAAAAGACGCATCGATTTACCATTCCACCATTCAGACGGTTCTCTCCACCAACCGACAACATCAAGGACTCTATAGAGACGCTTCCTCCAAATGAAGGCATTTATTATTGAATCGTTGTTCTGCTGGACTTTGACCGGTTCATCAATAAGCCTGGACATGGTATTGACTCCAAAATGGGAAAGGGAATAGAATTGTAACAGAACATCTGTGCTATTGTCAAGAGTTTTTTCAGAATTTCAGGTATATCTGAAAAATTAATCTGCCCGGAGATATGCTGGTATAATGATGCTACAGGAATATAAAAGATGGGCGATCAGGCGAAGATATACATAGGGACATCAGGATGGTCCTACCCCAAAGGTGAAGGCACGTGGACCGGATACTTCTACCCTACGGGCAAGATAAACGAACTTGAATACTACAGCCAATTCTTCAACACGGTAGAGATAAATAGCTCATTCTATAGACCGCCAAATCCTGGCTATGTTTATAACTGGGTCCGGAGAGTTCCCAGGGACTTCCTGTTCACAGTTAAGCTCTGGCAGAAATTCACTCACCCGAAGATGTATAAGGAGGCTACGGGAGAGGAAGCGGCAATATCTTTGCAGGATGTCGATATATTTAAGCGGAGTATTGATCCCCTATTGAAAAGCGATAAACTAGGTGCTTTGTTGGCACAGTTCCCGCCCAGCTTCAGGAACGACAGCTTTGGGCAACGAGTCATAAATGCGGTGAGTAGGTTGTTTGGACAGTACAGGCTAGCTGTTGAGCTCAGGCATAGAAGCTGGAGTGACGACCCTAATATCGCAAAGCTGCTAAAGGAACATAATGTTGCTTGGGTTCAAATTGATGAGCCGAAGTTTAAATCCTCTATCGCTCAGGAGCTTCCTCTAACCTCTGATATGGCTTACTTCCGCTTTCACGGTAGAAATGCGGAAACATGGTGGACGGGAGATAGTGAAACCCGCTACAAATACCTATATTCGGCTGAAGAAATAGAAGAATTGGCAGATAGGGTAAAGACAACAGCAGGTCAAACTAAATTGCTCTTTGTTCTGTTTAATAACCATTGGCAAGGGTATTCTCCTCGTAATGCTGTTGATATGATGAGGTCTCTGCAATTGCCTTTTAAAGAGCTCCCTATGCAAGTTCGAATGGAAGAGGACGAAGCATCTGAATTAGTGGAGTAAGGTCATGTTGGAGACCGATACGCAATAGATACAAAATAGTAGAAAGTTATCCAACAATCTAGCGTAGCGTTCAGCTGCAGAGAGCAGGTGCAGAGCGACGCCAGTATAAGTAGCGTTAACTCTTCGGACTCGCTGGTTACCCTCAGGCATGACTCCTGTCTGCAGCGACTGCTTTCCAAGTAAGCGATAACATCAGGTAACAATCTGATGGAATGTGCAGTCGCTTGTCTTGTTCAATGCAAAACGAGGAACTAAACAAAATGGCTTTATGTGCAATTTGCCTGGTATTATCCCTCGCCTGCTACAACCGACAGACTCTCTGCTTCCTGTAGCTTCGCCATTTTAATCAGCCATTCCACCCACTACTATCGTCCTAGTACTATTTTCTGCTCAAATTAGGCCATTCTGGTGATTTACATCTGAGTATGCCTAGGTATAATTAAAATATGTCATTTGTGTAATGTGTGATTAAATGGTTTAGGATAGGTAACATATGCGAATCACATTTAAAGGGGGAATTCGCCAAATGGCAAAAGGGAGGTAGCTATGTAATAGTTAATATCAGCAAATATTAAATCGAGGAAACCTAATTAAACGAAAAGGAGGTGAAACAAATGAGAAAGATATTAGCAAGCCTAATGATAGTCGCTGTTCTGGCAGCCTCGATTACAGCCGGGGCAATGGCCGTATTTACTGACCAGCAGACCAACCCGGACAATGTTTTCACAACAGGCACAGTGATTCTCGGCATTGACCCAGCCACTGCCATGTTTACCGTGTCAAATATGGCGCCGGGTGACGTGAAGTACGGCGGTCTTGAGGTCAATAACGACGGTAGTCTGGAGCTAAGGTACGCTATGACTACCACCGCAGATAACACTAGCACCCTTGATGAGCAGCTCGATTTGACCATTGATGTGGTGACAGACCCCGGTGCTGATAGCACATGGTATACAGATGATGATGTGGTCGGGGAAGCAGACATCTATGGGCCCGATGGCGTGCTGTCAGCGGCCTTCTTTGGTGATCCGGCGCAGGGTGGACAGGCTGGTGATAGAACACTTGCTTTAGGAACTAGCGAGAGGCTTCGCTTCGAGGCGACACTGCCTCTGGATACAGACAATACCTACCAGGGCACTACCTGCACCGTTGCCTTTGTCTTTGATGCCGAACAAACTGTCAGTAATCCATAGTTAGTATGCGAGATAGGACTAAGGGGAGGCCCCAAGTCCCTCCCCTAGTCTGTTCCAGACAAGCGGAAGAGGAAATTTAGCGGAGCGAATGATGCACAGGCTATTAATGGTCCTGCTATTGGTTGGCTTAATTGCCTGCCAAGCTGGTATAGGCGCTGCGGCATATTTCACTGATACTGAACTGAATGCCAACAGCACCTTTCAGGCTTGGGTCTCTAGCCAGTGGGTGCAAACCACCCAAGGAGACTTTCAAGCCGGTGTCTTAGATAATGTAGATACCTCATCAAGCGCTGGGGATGTTAAACTCGAAATTGTCTTGCAAGAGCCGACAACCAGCGTAGGCTCAGAGGAAAGTTGGTATTTTACGTCTTGGAGTTGCCGGGCGCCGGTAACTATCAGCAATCCGGGCTCCACCCTGATTGATTATCAGATCAGGGTTGATGTAACCTACGACGCTGACATGCAGCCTGACTTCGATGACATCAGGTTTGTGGATTCCGACGATTCAACCGAGCTTTCTCACTGGCGAGAAAGCTATATCGCCTCAACTTCGGCTGTATTCTGGGTCAAAGTTCCCTCTGTCCCCTCAGGTAATAAGACAATTTACATGTATTATGGCAACTCTTCTGCGAGTTCGGCTAGCAATGTAAGCTCAACATTCTCCGGTGGTTCTTTCAGCGATACGTTCACTGACAGTTCAAAAATAAATACAACAGATTCTTTTAATATATCTGTGACCGATGGGCATGTTGAAATAGACACGCATACTAATGAAACGACTCTTACTGCAACTGGAGATGCTCGTGTTGTGAGACAAGACCCCAATACAGTTCATGGTTCAGAGACATTTCTAGCCTTGCAGCAATATACATCAAGTGGTCATCAGCGTGGTTTTGTTCAATTTGATATTACGAGTATTCCGCAGAATGTAACAGTCAATGATGTCGATTTCAAGATATATTATTATTTATATTTGGCTGGTAACCCAGTAGGACAAAACACACGAGCTAAGAGAGTAACAGGAGCATGGACAGAAAGCACAATTACATGGAACAATCAACCAGATTCTACAATTTCGGATGAAGTATCTCTTAATATGCCAGGAAGTTACGGTTGGGTGAATTATGATGCAGATGCTATAGTTCAAAGTTGGTTAAATGGGTCATCAACCAACTATGGATTCTTAGTAAAATTTGATACTGAATATCCCACACCAAATCGCTGTCCTATTTTTTATTCAAAAGACTATGCGGATGACAATTATAGACCAAAATTAACAGTTAATTGGACTGAACATGAGACGACTGCAGATCTTGCTTCAGTATTAATACCAAATGATACAAGCAACCGTTTAGCAGTTGGAGATCAACTTTCTTGGAATGATAGTGAACCAACAAATACAGACATCAAATACCAGGTAGAATATAAGGCCGACGGTTCTTGGGAATTAGTTCCAGATTCTGTTTTATCTGGAAATTCAGCAGGTTTTGATGCATCGACAGTGGATATTTCTTCTGTTAAGACAGATTACGGTCAAATTAGATTAAAAGGAAGTCTTTCTACAACCGATGTTTCTACTACTCCAACAGTTCATGACTGGACTGTTACTTATTATTATCGCAAATACGCCGACCCGGAGCCGACAGCCAGCATAGGAACAGAAGACGGTTGGAGCCGCCGGGCACCGGTGACTATAAATAACACGGGCTCCACCCTGATTGATTATCAGATCAGGGTTGATGTAACCTACGACGCTGACATGCAGCCTGACTTCGCTGACATCAGGTTTGTGGATTCCGACGATTCAACCGAGCTTTCTCACTGGCGAGAAAGCTATATCGCCTCAACTTCGGCTGTATTCTGGGTCAAAGTCCCCTCTGTTCCTTCCGGTAATAAAACAATTTATATGTATTACGGCAATGCCGCTGCCAGCAGCGCCAGCGACGGGGATGCCACCTTCGAGTTCTTTGACGACTTTGCGGATGGCGATATCGCGGACTGGGTCCAATATGGAAGCGGGACGGTTCAAATAGCCGATGACAGCGGCAACTACGTCCTTCTTAAAACGGCCAATAACGACCCCAGCGGCGGATATTGCCTGTTTAGCAATGGCAGCTTGAGCGATTTTGAGGCTGTTTTCCGGACCAAAAAGATAAATTCAAACGGCGGCCCCATGAACAGGTACGGAATAGAGGATAGCAGTTTCAACGGCTACGGCCCCAGGATGACCAGTTTCACTTCCCTAGTCTCAGCCATAGAAAGAAGGACGGGGGGTGTGGGCACTACCTTAGCTTCGAGTAGCACCTCAGTAGACGTATGGGATACCTGGTTGACGGTCAAGTTCAGAAAATCCGGTAGCATCCTTGAATTTGAGCTATATGATTCCACGGGAAGCCTGATTGAGTCCATAGCCACTTCCGATTCTTTATATAACAGCTTCGACAGATTCGTGGTGCACGGTGGATGGGAATTCTACACAGACGATATAAGAGTCCGCAAGTATGCCGCTCAAATTACATATGTTTCGTCAGGCACCATTGCCTCTCAGGTTTTAGATACCGGGATTTCCGGAGCAACCTGGAATGCCCTGTTCTGGGACGAAACAGCGCCCGCCTCCACCAGCATTACCTTTGAAGTCAGGGCATCCAATACTTCATTCCTTCCAGATTCGGGCGAACCACCTTCCTGGGTTTCGGTCGGAGGGACTTCTCCGGTCACCTCGGGATTGCCTTCGGGGAGATACCTGCAGTGGCGGGCAACCTTGACTACTTCAGACATATCCAAAACTCCAACTTTACACGAGGTCACCATAGATTATTACTAGCTGGGGGAAATGCTATGCGGAAAATAGTAAACTGGATAGGCAACATTCTTCTAGCCCTCGTTATTTTGGCTATGGTCTTCTTTTTCCTGGCGCCTCACTTCCTGGGGATGAATTTCTTTACTATCTACGGCGGCAGCATGATGCCCACGATTCCGATAGGTTCGGTAGTCGCGGTGAAATCGGTGGAAGTATCTGCTATCAAAGTCGGCGACATCATCACCTTTAGGGCAGGCACGGAAGCGGACAAGGTGGTGACTCACCGGGTGGTTAAAGTGTCAAACGGCAGCGGGGCACTCAGCTTTCGCACCGCCGGCGACAGCAACGCTAATCCTGATGGAAGTGCTGTTCTTGCCGAGAATGTCGTAGGGAAGGTGTGGTTCCACATGCCTTTTCTAGGCTACCTCTCCTCTTTCGTCACCACCAAGTTAGGATTTATTTTGCTAATCGTAGTACCAGGAATATTCATCATCTCACTGGAGGTCAGGACCATCATAGCCGAACTTAGGTCGATGAAAAAAGTAACCTGCACTGCCGGTGAGGCTGGCCAATAACCCAGCTACCCGGTAGACAGAGATAGCTGAGACTTCAAAGTCATGGTTGCCAGACCTTCATTCATGATTCCATTCCCTGGGCAAAGTAAAGAAATGATGGAATGTGACCCAGTCTTTAGTGAACGCCGCTTGCCTTTCTGAAGTCCTGATTACAAGCCGTATGGCCGAAAAGGCAACGATGTCCTACGACGGCGTGCTATGCGCGTTGACAATTACACAATGGATGATTAGACTGAAGTTAGCGTATATTAAGTAACATTCGGCGAGATAGCTGAAGATGAAAGGGAAGGAAACTGCAGGCGAGAAGTGAAAGGAGGCGGCAATGATAAAAGGTGTCATAGGATACAAGATGCATTATCTTAACTTTTCTTATCAAATTCCACTTGTATATATGGAAATTCGTTGATATATGCGATGATTAAGCATCACTTTGATAGACAACTATCCAACAAGATAGCGTAGTGTTCAGCGGTAGGAAGCGCGTGTAGAGTGATATGACCATCGTCTGTCCGCTCATCGGACTCGCTAGTTACCACAAGGCATGGCTCCTGGCGGGAGGAGTTAGAGAGGGAGGGATATTATCTTTCCGTTAGCCAGCTTAAGACTTTCCTCATTGCCTCAGTGCGGTTGTCTCTGGTTATCAGAAGCATTTCGACTTCAGGATGGCGTTTGATTTCATCGGCAAAGGGATGGGGGTTGAGCATTATAGTGCCCAAAACTTTCTTGCCACTGTTTAGTGCCTGCGTCACGGCTTCCTTGAACTGGGGCGACAGAAGCTCCATCTTGCCAATCTCATCGATAACTATGAGGTCGCTTTCCTTCAGCGCCCGGCGCAGAACAGAAACTCCAACCCTGTTCAGACTATCGGTGTCCACCCTGTATTTGCTTACCTGGTAGGGGCTGGAGATGCCGACATGGGATAATATCGCCTCCTGACCATCAAGGGTAACAATCCTGAAGCCCTGCCTTATTCCCCCGGTCCGTATCTCCTCAGTATAGAAGCCACCCCCCTTGACTTTTGTCCTGGCCAGGGCTTCTTTGATGAGAGCAGTTTTACCTGTGCCCGGCTTGCCAGTTAACAGGAGGGCTCTTTTCATTGCTCTTGTGCTGAAGCCTGGGCCTTTTTCTTTTCCTTGAGCTTCTTTTGGCGCCGCCGATGCTTCAAGGCCGCCACTTTCTTCTTCTTGTACATCTCTCCCGCGCTAAATCTGAGTTGTCGGAATTATTCTACCATATTGCAGGGGAGCCCAGAAGGGGAAAATCCTAAACAAAATTCAAAAATCAAAATGACAATTCAAAGCGAAAAAATGTAGTACGAGGCTTTAGCCTCGTGCCAGGGTGGGATGGCACGACCTTAAAAGGTCGCACTACAATTGTGTTTGGAATTTAGCCAATGGGATTGCCACGCTTCGCTCGCAATGACAAAAAAGTGAGGCGCTCAGAATGACAAAACGAAAGGGCTTGCAGTGACAAAAAAGGGGTGGGGACAAGCCCCGCCCTAAAAATGAATGTAGAAGAGAAAAATAGAGTCGACCCCTTTTATTCCCGCTCCAGAATGGTGGCAGCGCCCTGACCGCCACCAACGCAGGCGGTGGCCAGACCGTATTTCCCTCCTTCGACGTTGAGTATTCTGGCGACGGTGCCAACCAGCCTGGTGCCACTGGCTCCCAACGGGTGCCCGATGGCAGTGGCGCCACCCTTGACGTTGACTTTTTCGGGGTCGATGCCCAGTTCTTTCATGGTATAGAGTGCCACGATGACGAAGGCCTCGTTGATCTCCCAGAAATCGATGTCCTTCGCTTCGAGGCCAGCATGTGCCAGAGCCATGCGGCTAGACGGGACCGGGCCTTTCCCCATTACTGTCGGGTCAACGCCAGCCCACCCCATGGATATGATTTTGGCCAGGGGCTTGAGGTTGTACTTCTGTGCCTTCTTCTTCGACATCAGCATCATGGCACAGGCACCGGCATTGAGCGGAGAAGAATTGCCTGCCGTTATCTGCCCATCCGGCTTGAAGGCAGGCTGCAACTGGGCGAGAGCCTCCATCGAAGTAGTGCCCCTGATGCTTAGGTCATTGTCAAAGACTCTCTTCGTCCCGTCCGCCTGCACCGCCTCAACCGGCAGTATCTCTCCCTTGAAATACCCTTCTTCGACGGCCTTGGCTGCCATCTGATGGCTTTTCAGCGCCCATCTGTCCATGTCCTCCCGGGTGAAGGTGGTCTGCGAGAGTAGCTTCTCCGCCGTCAGGCCCATGTTCATGGTGGTCATCATGTCCCATTCTTTGAACTCTTCGGTGAACAATCTGGGATTAGGTTGCACCGGTACCTGACCTTGCCCACCCCCTCCCAGGGCCGGGATGTGGGTCATGTGCTCGATTCCGCAGGAGATGACGATATCGGAGTACCCCAGCATGATTTCCATGGCCCCCTGGTGTATCGTGGACATCGACGAGACGCACTGGCGGTCAATCCCCTGAGCCGGGACATTGAACGGCAACTTGGCCAGGAAGTTGATTGTCCTCCCTCCATAGAGCCACTGCTCGAGCACTGGCATCGCCGTCCCCGTGATTACATCGCCGATTTCCTCAGGGTTTATCTTGGTCCGCTGTATCATTTCTTGGACCAGCCTGCCAGCCATGTCGTCCATTCTCAGACTGTTGAACACATCCCTCTCTGGCTCCCTCGGCCTCGACCTGGAAAAGGGGGTTCTCAGATAGCTGACAATAACTGCTTCTTCCATGTAATTAGTCTCCTTTCTATATTTTGCTGTTGATTTTTTAGTTCTGTCTATCTTTTGGGAAGTTATAGCTTGACGCTGCCGCTAATGTTATATCACTCTCCCCCCACTGTCAATGCGAGGTGCTGGCTTGAAATGAAAGGACACCATAACGTCAAAAAAGTCACCTCGAGAAATCAGTTAGCATCTCCAACTATGAGGTGATAACCTGTATTCCAGGGCTTGTCATGTTCGGGAGAATTTATGTTATAATCTCCTCTTTATATTAATTGGCATTTCCATTGATCCAGGCGATCACAGCAGCTAGAGGGTCGGGTAATGAATTGCCCGAATCATCGCCTAACTGTGAAGAGCCTATTGAGCAGAAATAACGCAAGTAGATGAGTGAATTTAAAGATAAGGATACAACAAGTGACGCGGCTGTGGGTGGGATAAGGGGAATCTTCGGCAGCAGGCAAACCTTCAAGTCCTTCAAGAACCCGGTCTACCGCCTCTATTATGTGGCCATGGCAGGCTATTATGCTCCTATGAGCATGCAGATGCTAGGCCGCTCCCTACTCGTCTATCGTATAACTGGCTCAGCCACTATTCTGGGGATAATGTCTCTGGCTTTTGCCCTACCCATGCTCTGCCTGTCCCTCTTAGGCGGGGTCATTGCCGACCGGATGTCGAAGAAGCATGTCATTGTTGCTGGCACTGCGGGTGCAGCTCTGGTCTCTTTAGGCATTGCTCTTGCCCTGACCTTGGGCTACATCAGTCCTGAACGCCCCGGGTCTTGGTGGATTCTAGCCGTGGCCGGTGCGCTCCAGGGGGCCATCATGGCTCTCATGGTACCGGCCCGACTGGCTATCATCCCCGAGATTGTCGGTAGAGAGGAACTACTGAACGCCGTGTCGCTGAACACAATGCTGATGAACGGCCTTCGAATGCTGGCTCCGGCATTAGCTGGCTTCCTGGTTGTAAGATTCGACTTCGACACCCTCTACTATGTCATGACCGGTTGCTACCTGACGTCAGCTATCGTCTTCTCTTTTATGCCTCGCACCGGCACAGTGGCTACTCCTGGTCCTAATGCGCTGGCTCAGATGAAAGAAGGGCTTAACTATGTCCGCCATAATACCCCCGTTCTACTCATCCTGTTCTTTACCGTTTTCGCTGTCGTCCTCACAATGCCTTATTATGTGCTAATGCCTATTTTTACTGAGGATATCCTAATGGTTGGTGCTGGAGGCTTGGGGATACTAATGAGCGTCTCTGGCGCTGGTGCTATCATTGGCTCACTTGTTCTTGCCTCCCTGCCCAACAAGAAGCGTGGTCTAATGTTCTTAACCGGCAACCTCCTACTGAGCCTGGCATTGATAGGCTTCTCTTTCTCCGGTTCGTGGCACCTCTCCTTAGCCCTGATTGCCTTTGTTGGACTGGGAGATACGGCACGAATGGCTCTGGGCAATACGCTGCTCCAGTATTATACAGAGGAGGAGTACCACGGCCGGGTGATGAGTATCTTCGTAATGCAGTTTGGTTTGATGGGCTTTGGTGCCTTTGGTGCGGGACTGCTGACTGAGGTTGTGGGAGTACAGTGGGCAGTTGGCGGGCTTGCTGCTGTTCTTGTCCCTGTGACTCTCCTGGTATTGGCCTTCGTCCCCCGTCTTCGGAGGTTGGACTAGACAGAAGTGCTCTGGCTCAACAGGACCCGACATAAAGCTGCCTGACATCCGGCCATATCGTTACTGCACACCCCACAGAACTAAAACAAAGTAGAGTTGACCTCCAGGCGCGACGTGAAGGAAGAAATTCCTTCACAGCTCGGAGGTTGAGAATTAGGCGGGGACCATCCCCGTCACTATATTTCGTGTTATAATCTCTACTCGGAAGAATCACGGTAGGGATGGTGTTCGCCTCCCCTCTCATGCTCGTTGTGAGGCAGGGGTGGACCCCGCCACTAAGGGTTACTTAGGGAGGGTTAGATGCGAAGGATATATCTTGACCATGCTGCCACCACGCCAACTCGTCCTGAGGTGGTGGAGGCCATGCTGCCTTTCTTTACCAACGCCTTTGGCAATCCTTCAAGCATCTATTCTTACGGACAAGAGGTGAAGGGAGCCGTAGAAGAGGCCAGAACTAAGGTGGCGGAACTTATCGGCGCCCGGAGCGAGGAGATT
>Ga0315549_1005092_pt1 | contig 10846 bp, 17 predicted proteins | sample SalMarSW160200MG_FD_203101 | JGI IMG/M metagenome (GOLD analysis project Ga0315549, IMG submission 203101) | Salt marsh sediment microbial communities from the Plum Island Ecosystem LTER, Massachusetts, United States - Salt Marsh Sediment SW1601-200 ... | reverse complement strand
CGCATCTTTTTCATCATCAACGATTAGTATTTTCTTTTTATCCATTTTTATACCCCCATATTTTGTATAAGCTTAATTATTAGTAAGAGTATGTTCCATAAGTTCATCCGCTTCTTCCGGCAAGTCTTCCGCTACAGCTTTATGGGCTAATGGCAGAAAGATGGAAAATGTTGTGCCTTGGCCTATTTCGCTTTCGACGTCAATTCTACCATCATGTATATCGACTAATTTCTTTACAATTGCAAGTCCCAAACCAGTCCCTTTTTCTCCAGGTCCTGCTTTTCTACCGAATTGGGTAAATTTATCAAATAACTTTGGCTCATCCTCTTTTGCGATTCCAATTCCACGGATAGAGGGTTACGTTAACTTGTAGTTGCCACTACTTAACCTGACAGACACACCTTTTCTGTCTGGTAATTCGCTCAATGTCCGGTGCAGGTCAATTGCCCTAATTGCATCTACAAACTTTTTATAACCAACAGGCTTGGCTATATAACCAGCCACACCAAGCTCAAAACTCTCAACTATGTCTTGCAGCTCACTATATGTGGTTAGTATTACAACAGGAATCTTCTTTATCGCGTTGTCGTCTTTCATGACTTTCGGAAATTCGAGGCCGTTCATCCTTGGCATATTTAAATCCAAAAGAATAAGGCATGGTTTTTTATCTTTCTCTGTTCTTAGACACTCCAAGCTTCCTCACTATTGGCCTTGTGAACCACTTGGTTTGTGACCTTGAGGTCCTTGAGCGTACGCTCAGCTGTCATTGCATCGACGTGGTCATCTTCAACAAGCAATTTTGGCTTCGATTTTTGTTTTTTTTGACGCCTTATTTTTTGTTTCAACTGGCCTGTCCATGGTTCAGCGATCACATGGATCCTAAAACAGGGGCATTATTAACCTATGTTCCTAAGCTTACTTCAGAAACAAGGTATTTGCCTAATTCGTCAAATTGCTTTCCATTCTTATTATAAAAGGGAAGCAACTTTTGATATCTTTTGACCTTAGCAGCATCTTTTACTTCTTTAATCTGGATGTCTTTAGGAAGTCTCTTTTTTATATTGTGAAAAGCGCCGATGAATAAAATTGCCTTCTCATCGGCTTTTAGAGTTTGTTCTATTCTGTTGACAATAAAGCTATCTCTTCGGTTTAGCAGTATCACTTTGACCAACTTATATTTTATAAACGCCATTATTTTTTTTGTTGTCGATTTAGCCTGTGTTATGGCGAGCAGTTTATCGTACTCTTTTTTCACCAGCTTAAAATCCTCCGTTTTCATTAGGATAGCCCCTCTTTGAAGAAGTCTTAAGATTAACTCATTGTTTTTACTACCGGCTTTCGCTGTATCTTCAGCTATTTTCTTGCCAACCTCATCATCAGCAACCATTCCATCCTGGTATATTTTCACTCCCTTGACATCCATAGAATCAAAATAGTCTGACACGACATTCCAAAAGCCTTCAACTGTTCTTCTATGCTTTTCCCAGAGATCTTGTCCCAAATCAGCAACACCTCTTTTTGCCACCTCTTTTGCAATGGAGCCAAGGTCGGCACTGGAATGTATAACAGGGACATAAACCAACGTTCTCATAGGAATTTCCCTTATGCGGTTGCTTCGGTACGTTCTAATCTTTTTTTGATCTCTTCGTTGCGTTCCAATTTTCTTTTCAGCTCTCTGTTTTCCTGCTCGATGTCGGCCTTTTTTGCTTTTGTCGAAAGGTATGAATCCTGCTGCCACCAGTTTATGCCCATCTCCAACGCTTTATCTACCGAGGCAACCAAGAGCCTTATTTTGATATTGAGAAGGTCAATATCGGCAATCTGGATCTTGATATCTCCGGCAATAACAATACCTTTATCCAATACCCTCTCTAATATATCAGCAAGGTTGGTAGCCTCGGTGGCATGCATCATTTTTTGTTCAGCCATTGGCTTGCTCCCTTATAATCATGCTAATTTTTTAGCCTTTATAACTAAATCTGCTGTCTTTTTACGCACATTTGCAATAAAACGGCAGTTGCTGCAATCTGTACTTTCTTGGTTATAATCCGGGCAGGAGAGAAGGACATTTACTTCCTGTTGAAGTTCTTTCGCAAAATCAGCTTTTTCTAATACTCCTTTGGCATCATTGATTTTAGCTGTAATATCCTCAATCACCGGTTCCTGCTTTTGAAACGTTGGACAATTTATTTTGGCACTTTCTTTAGACATCGTTTCTCCTACATCAGATCTCCTAAAGGCCCAAGATTCAGGTTCAGTTCTTCATCCTTAAGCCCAAATATCTCTTTCAATTCGTCCATTTTGTTTTCCAATTTCATCAAGGTCTCACCCACCTTCTCTATTTCCTCATCAGAAAGAGAGCCTGCCTCTACTCTCCTCATAGCCTGTTTTTCCAACAGCTTTCTTATCAGCTCTATCAATGTAAGTACCAACTTCGCCAAGCCCTTCTCCACATTTTTAGGGTTAGCATCAATCCTTTTGGGAAGGGCGTTATTGGATTTTTCCATCTCTTCAACAAACTCTTCAGGAAAATCTGTTTCGACCATGCTGCTTAGTGTCATATCGTATCAGCTCCTACTAAATCCTGATGTTGGATTACTTTATCAAATAAATCTTCTTGCCTGGAATCTTTAAGCAGGTTGCTATTCTTTGGTAAAATGACAAAGTTGTATGGAGGCCAAGGGCCGCTGAACAGAAATTTGAAGTTGGCGTGTGGGCCTTTTATGTGCTCGAAAGCCTCCCTGAAATTGTCTTGATCGTCTTTTTTAACGAGGTAAACCGCATCCAAAAGCAGATCCTCAGTCTTTAGTTTTTTAAGTTTCTTCTCCGCAACAAACTTACTGAAAAACATGTCCATAACATTAATAAATTTATTGGCTTTCTTTTCAAACTCCTCGTCTAATTTATACTTTTCAAATTTCTCCCTCATAAATCTTTTGTTCGACGAATTACCTGGTACAGACACTTTTTTGTCGTTTTTCTTGTAGGCATTGGTTATATGCTCTTTTATCTTATCTGATGGCCATATGACCTTTATGCCGAACTCAACCTTATTGCGGACTCTATCCAAGTTATCTCTAAAGTCCTTATAGTAACTCTGCATCATAGAAAGCAGGTTATCTCTGCCATCGATAATAGTCTGAAACCTCACGGGTAAAACGGCAAAATTGGCCATAAGCTTTTCTGTGACTGCCTCGTGTTCTAAAACAGCACCTTCAGTTACACCTCGAATCGGCCGGCTAATTTCACTTACAACCGCTCCTATATCACAGAAGGGGATGCTATAAACGCCAGCGCCTTCTAACCCGTAAATGGGCTCGTTTATCTGGTTACTGGAATCTATTATGCCATATAAATACAGTTTCATTGTTATTTTGCCTCCTGCATAGGGCCGGTGATTGACGCCCCTCTGATCTTCTCCATAGTTTCCACTGAGCTGAGCAAAACCTTCAATCCTAAATATATAAGGTCAACGTCAGCAACAGAAATAACCGCATCACCAGATATAACCACACCTTTATCTAAAACCCTATCTAGAACTTCTAAGAGAGTTACATCTCTTGATTTTGTTACGACATTATGCATTTCGTACCTTTTGCTTTGAAAGACCACAGAAATTGTACGGTGGCCAGGGACCTGTACAATCTACGAAAAATCCCTTGTTTTCATAATGCATCTTTAAGGTATCGACCATATTGATAAAGTCATCCACTTCGTCTTTGCCGACTAAAAAGGCCGAATTTAAAACCATGTCATCCCCTCTTTCAGTTACTTCTCTCGGCAGCAACTTATTTATGCGTGCCTCAAAACTTAATTCCTTCAGCAATTCGAAAGTTTCTTGGCCATATTCGTTGATTTTTCTGTTCGTCACCTGTACTAACAATTCGGTTTTTTTCTTTTTAAGGAAGAAGGCTCTGCCAGGAGAAGAAAGGCTTATTATATTCTCGATTTCTAAAATCTCAGGTTCGTCATTGATGGAGAAGGCCTTTAACTTTTCTATGTCACAATAAATCTTAACTCCCCACTCTTCTTTATTTTCTAATCTACCCAAGACCGCTTTAAATTCATCTCCATATTCCTCAAGCATTGCCTTTAAGCTATCATCAGTATTAAACAACGTTCCGAACTTGAAGGGAATCACACACGTATTTCTCATAACCTGCTCTATTGTGCTCTCATGCAGCGTTGCGTTAGTTTTGACCCACTCTAAGTCAGCCATATTTCTTTTCAGACCTTCTTGGCCGAATTCACTTTCTTCAACATTTCTGACTACGGCATAAAGGCCTTTGTGGTGGACAAAATAAAGACCCTCCACCAGATTTTCCGCTTCTTTTAGCGTTGGCTCTTCGTTTGTAACACAATATAAGTAAACAAGCTGATTTTCGGTCATCTGTATACCTCTCTTAGTCAGTTAATACAGGGTGCCCTTCACGCTCGTAAGATTCGACTTCCAGATTGTCACTTAGCTTTACTGCATAGATATTTCTATCCTGTACCTTGGTAGGAAGTCCCACAGACTTCAAAAAAGAGCTCTCCTCGTAAACCTCAGCTTCTGCTTCCCACCCATCGTCGACTTTCGTGGCCTTAATCACCTTTACGTCTTGAACGTTAAGGGTATTCTTCAAAAACTCAACTACCGCTTGTCCAGCTTCTCCTATATTAGCCATTTTTGTACCTACCTTTCTTTTGATTCTGTAATGGCATCCAACCGGTCCAGGAGCTCTTTTTCTTTCTCGTTGTATTCCTGTTCAGTTATTTCATCCAGTTCAAACTTTAACTGCAATGCCATAAGTTCCTCTTTTATACGTCCATCATCACTTAATTCTTTCTCTGCCATTTCATTGAGTTTTTCTCCCAGCCAAACCACACCTTTTAACGGTGCCAGCAATATACTATCAACTAAGAACATTAGTATTTTCCCGTCTCAATTACGAGGTTTACAAAATTAAAAGGAGGCAGTGGTCCTACATACTTAAATGTCACCTTCTCACTGTATTTGTCTCCGAGTTGCTGAACTTGCTGATCAAAGTCGGTCTCCTTTTCTTTTTCCACGAAAAAAGCGGCATTAATAATCATCAGTTCGCCATAAGTATCGTTTGTTTTGACTTCCACTGCCAAGGGCGAGAGGGTGTTTATAATATCATCCTTGACAATCTGCCTTTCTCTCTGCAAAGCATCCTCCACCATCTTTCCTATCTCCATCCGCTGGTAATGAGACTTTTCAGGAGCAACAGTTGCAATCTTTTCTTTCAGCAGACTTATATCCTCATATTTTTCCAAGATGTTCTTATAAATAACCTCTTCCTCAAACATTGCTTTAAGACCGAGCTCAGTCTTGTTCTTAACACTATCAAGCAGGTCTTTGAATCTGTCATGCTCTTTCCCCAGTATTCTTTTTACTTTTTCTTCGTCCTCAGCAACCGTGGCAAATCTCACCGGCAGGGTTGTATATCCATCCATTACTTCTTCGATGGCCTTCTGGTGAGCAAGAGAATTCTCACGCGAGACCCTGTATTTCCCGAGGGGAGCGTCACTGACCAACGCAGCTATATCATTAAAACAAATTGTATGTAGTTGGTCCCCTCGTCCCCCAATACCCAATGGGCCAAAAGACTGTGGTTGGTCTGAATCTATAACACAATATATGTATTTACCTTCTTTTGTAGCTACATCCATTCTTATTTTTCCCATTCTTCCGGATATATGACAATATTGACAAAGTTAAATACCGGCAGCGGCCCAGCGTACATAAACTTCATTCTGTCTTGGTATCGGTCACCTAAATCATCCATGATATTGTCAAATTCTTTTTCTCTGCCTTTGCTTACTAAAAAAGCGGCGTTTATAAACATCTCATCACCGATAGTCTTGTTAAGTTTATGGTCAAAAGCTGTTCTTCTTAACGCATCCACTATTTTTTCAGCCTCCTGTTCTTTTCTCTTTTGCAAGGCTTGTTCAACCATCTTACCGGCTTCTATTTTCACCTGGGTATTATTTCCACTCGTATCGCCGCGTGCAATCTTCTGCTTCAAGCTTTTGATCTCTCTATTCTCCTCCACAATCTCGTTAAAAATAACATCCATATTTTTCCATATGCCTTTAACACCTAACTCGACTTTGTGGTCCATATTTGTTAAAGCGATCTTGAATTCTCTGTATCTTTTATCCAGCAGATTTCTTATCTCATCAGCACTGGAGGCAATAGTGCCAAATTGAACTGGAAGTACACTATCAAACTCTTTCATTACTTCCTCAATCACCTTCTGGTGGCTCAACATATTCTCTCTATTCGTGCTAACTTTGGTCATAGAATAATTACTTACCACCATGCTTAGGTCATCGTAACCGATAGTTAAAACCTCATCACTTCTTTGGCCAATACCAATGGGGCCAAAGTTTCTCTCTTGTTTTGTCTCGATAACACAGTAAATATATTTTCCTTCTTTTTCCATATCATCCCATTGTCGTAACCAGCACAGCGTTCTTTTCGAAGGATTCCTCGTTAAGGTAGCAGCCTTGGTCGTGCTCATCTTGATTGGACGCCCGGTAGTAATCAAGGAGTATCTTGTAGGCCCTGGTCATCTCGTCGAATTTCTGCTCTATATTAGGTGTATCCGGGTTTTTATCAGGGTGACAAGTCATAGCAGTTCTGCGGTGGGCTTTTTTGATTTCATTGGCAGTTATAAAATCGCCCATCAAGCCTAGTTTTTTCCTCGCCCAGTCAATTTCTTCAAATTGTGCTTTTTTTACCTCAAGAGTATAGAAGCTATACGGCGGGAGCGGACCTATACATCTGAAATTTAGTTTCTCCTCGAATTTATTATTGATCTCATCTAACCTCTGCTCAAAATCTTTCTGCTTGCTTTCGTCCATAAGAAAAGCTGTGTTAAGGACCATTGTGTCATCCATAAGGTCGTGAGCCTTGAAATTCTGAACAATTTCACTTAAAGCCGTTTGTATCTGCTCAGCGTATTGGGCTTTTTTCTTGTCTGAATACTTCTTGACCAAGACACCTATTCTCATCTGATCGTCTATGGTAACATCACCTTTTTTACTTAAAAGCGATTGTTTGAATTGCTTTATTTCGTCCTCCTGTGAAACCTCTTCTCGCAGAAATGAATTAAAATCATTCAATGTAGCCACCACATCGACCTCTATGCAGCTTTCTGACCTCGCAAATATATCTTTGATTGTTTTGTATCCTTTGGCTAAAATCTCTCTCATTCCTTCATCACCGTCGGTGAATGTCCCAAGCCTCATAGGAATAATCGTATGCTTAGTCATCACTTTCTCAACTACCTGCTGGTGCCTGACGAGCAGCCTGGCTAAGGTGTCTTTGGGCACATGGCTATAATCAACTATCGCCGAATCACTTGCTACTGCGGATATGTCCTGAAAGGAAACAGTATATGCACGGTTAGAAGTTTTGCTGCTGTTTACAACATCGGTAGGGCTTCTGGAAGGATGTACATCTTCAAAAGCTACAATCTCGTCCAGGTCAAAAAATTCTTCTGTGTTGGAGTTTATGACCCCGTAAATATATTTTCCTTTCTTTTCCATAATGCACCATCCAGTTTTTACTCGTTCTGTACCTTAGGGAAAGGGTTGGTCTACCTTTCCCTAAGGCACTTTAATCAAAAAGAAGCCGAGAAGAAAAAAGCAATTTTATATTTACCTAATCAGAGGCACTTTCTTTAAAAGCCTGAGTTTGTTCTTCAGACTCTACCTCATTCATTCTTTCTTCATGCCTCTTTGTAGATTTTTCCCGCCGTATGATTTTGCGTACAAAATCACCACAAAATATGCTCTTGACTTTTTCAACAATGCCCAACATTTCGCCTTCCCTTCATTGCTTATTTGCCATTTTTCTCTTTTAGCATTTTTAGTGCCTGCTCAAAATGCTGTTTTGAAACCTTGAAATCCTTCTTTTTGACTTTGCCTTCTTTGTCCTGATTGACGAACTCTCTTATTGCAAACATAGAAGCCTTTCTACAGATAAATTCAATATCTGAGCCGGTTCTACCCTCGATCTCTTTAGCTAATTTCTTCAAATCAACATCCTTTTCGAGAGGCTTGTTTTTGGTGTGTATTCTGAAAATCTCTTTTCTGGTTTTTTCATCAGGCACAGGCAGCTCAAACAAAAAGTCGAATCTGCCGCTTCTTAAAATGGCAGGGTCAACTAAATCCAACCGATTGGTAGCGGCCAAAACAACAACTCCCTTGAGTTCCTCGATCCCATCCATTTCGGTTAAAAACTGACTTATCACCCTCTCGGTTACATGGGCGTCTGTTGAGCTTGAGCCCCTTCTTGGTATAAGACTATCTATCTCATCAAGAAAAAGTATTGTCGGAGCTGCATGTTTTGCCTTTCTAAATGTCTCTCTTACCCCACGCTCCGATTCACCGACGTAACGGCTGATAAGTTGTGGGCCTTTGATAGAGATAAAATTAACCCCACTTTCATTGGCAGCTGCTTTGGCTAAAAGCGTCTTTCCTGTGCCAGGCTTGCCGTAGAGTAAAATCCCTTTGGGAGGATTGGTATCAGCCTTTCTAAAAATATCTGGATATTTGAGCGGCCATTCTATCGCCTCTTTAAGTTCCTGCTTGATATCCTCAAGACCACCTACGTCAGACCATTTTACATCGGGCACTTCAACGAATACTTCTCTAATTGCAGATGGCTCAATTTCTTTCATCGCCTCAAAGAAGTTGTCCATCGTTATTTCTAATTTGAGCAAGGTTTCATAAGGAATGTCTGACAATTCAAAATCAATTTTTGGCAGAATCTTCCTTAAGGCCGACATAGCCGCTTCCCTGGCCAATGCCTCTAAATCTGCACCTACAAATCCATGGGTAATTTCGGCTAATTTCTCTAAACTGACATCTTTCGCTAAAGGCATGCCTCTTGTATGAATTTCTAATATCTCTAATCGGCCGTTTTTATCAGGTATAGGGATAGAGATTTCCCTGTCAAACCGTCCGGGCCTTCTCAAAGCCGGGTCTATGGTATTGGGAATATTTGTTGCCCCAATAACTATAACGTGCCCTCGAGACTCTAATCCATCCATCAAGGCCAAAAGCTGAGATACTACGCGCCTTTCGACCTGTTTTTCACTGCCCATATCTTCCCGCTTGGGTGCAATAGCATCTATCTCATCGATAAAGATTATGGCAGGGGCATGTTTCTGGGCATTTTCAAAAACACTGCGCAGCCGTGCTTCAGACTCCCCATAAAACTTCCCCATAATCTCGGGGCCTGTTATGCTGGTAAAATAGGCATCGGTTTCGTTGGCTACGGCACGGGCGGTCAACGTCTTCCCCGTTCCCGGCGGACCGTACATAAAAACTCCTTTAGGTGCCTCGATGCCAAGCCTGTTAAAAACTTCAGGGTATTTGAGAGGCAGCTCAATCATCTCTCTTATTCGCTGGACCTGGGTACTGAGTCCACCAATGTCTTCATAGGATATTTTAGCTTTCTCAATTTTACCTTCCTTTGACTTTACCCTTATCAGGGTTGTAGAGCTGACCGATACAACGCCATCTGGTATTGTGTCTTCCACTATAAAATCACAGGTTTTAGTGCCAAATAATCTTGCTCTTACTTTATCACCGCTCATTAAAGGTAAACCTTCTATAAGAGAGCCGATATATTTAGCATCTTTATCTTTTTGAAGCACTCCTCCGTTCGTCAAAGGGGCAATCGTGATTTTCCTGGCGAGCTTGCTTTCAACTTTTTCAATTGCTACCTTTTCGTCAAGACCGACTTTGGCGTTCTCTCTTGTAATACCGTCTATCTGAACTATTTTTTTCCCCCTGTCCTCAGCATAGCAGGGCATTACCTTGGCAGCAGTTTTCCTTTTGCCTTCTATCTCTACTATCTGGCCTACCTCCAGGCCTAAATTCTTCATATCTTCCGGGTCAATTCTGGCAATAGCCCTGCCCACATCTTTAGGTAAAGCCTCCTTTACTTTAAATTGCTTCATACGACCCGGCCTTTCTAACATTTCTAATTGAACAGTTGGTTTTTAAAATCCGCCAATGTCATTAGCCCTTTGATTTCGTGGGAACAGGCGGGAACAATTGTTGTTTTTAATCCGTTAAATTTCATCCTTATCTGGTTTATATACTTATCTTGTTCTTTTCTTTTCTCTCTGCAAAACTTACAATCATTTGACTCTAAAACATTATTTATTACCAACTGTCTGACCTTTATTCCGTATCTGCCTAGACTATTTATAAGTCTCTGCGTTTCCAGAACCGCCATATCCTCCGGGATAGTAACGGCTATAAATTCACATCTGCTTCCGTCACGAAGCAGACTTTCTATCCTTTTTACCGTTTTTTTCATAGTCAGCAGAAAATCATCGCCTTCATCACCGGTGTATTTGCCGGCAAACGTCTCAACCACGTATCTATACTTCCATCTCATCTTTGCCATCATTTTAACCCAGTCATCTAACAACCGTGGAGAAGTTAAAAGCCTTAAGGCATGGCCGGTAGGTGCTGTATCTACCACATATTTGTCGAAGCTTGCCTCGTCTATCAGGTCAATCATTGTCTTAAAACCCATCACTTCATCCATCCCTGGGATAGGCAAAGCAAAAACCGAATCAATATCCTCTGCATCCAGGTTAGTGCCGGTTTCCACGATTTTCTTTATCTCATCTTTGTGTTCTGTTTTGAATTTCCAAAGAGCCTTTTCTGCGTTTACTTCAAGAGCACTTAAATTTTCAATTCCCTTTATTTTTCTTGGCTCATCACTAAGTTTCTGTCCCAAGCTATCAGCAAGTGAATGAGCAGGGTCTGTCGAAAAAATCAGCGTCTTGAAATCCTTCGCCAAATAAAG
>Ga0315549_1005090_pt1 | contig 10846 bp, 7 predicted proteins | sample SalMarSW160200MG_FD_203101 | JGI IMG/M metagenome (GOLD analysis project Ga0315549, IMG submission 203101) | Salt marsh sediment microbial communities from the Plum Island Ecosystem LTER, Massachusetts, United States - Salt Marsh Sediment SW1601-200 ... | reverse complement strand
TAAGTAGCGGTAGCTATAAAAAGAATGTGGGTGACACCCGGAATAACTGGGTAACCATGATGTTTGTGACGAAATACCGGTTCAACTGTTTCAGGAAGCAGTCACACATTGACACTTGCAAGGATGCATTCCAGGAACTGGAACGGTTTGGTTTCGAATTTGGAGATTTTGGTTTTGCGGGAAATCACATACATTTCCAGGCGAATATTCCCAAACGGTATTCAGTTCAAAATGCGGAAATAATGTTGAAATCTCGTAGTGCCAAGAGAATATTTGAGCAACATCCGGGGTTTCGGAAACGGTATCCACACGGAAGTTTCTGGAGCGGATATGAGCATCATGAGTCAACAGGAAAAATAAACTTGAAGCCAGCATTTATCTGAAAGAGCAGCAACATCACTGTGGGATAGTTGTCATTGATGACTTACAGCAACGGTTATCTTGATTTACCGCCGAGTGAGATGCGGTATGACCGAGCCCCTTGTGGGCGAGGGCTTGCCGAGGAACGAAGGCGGAATGGGATTATAGGGGCTTTGCCCCTATTTCATTTTTCTTCTGCCCTTGTTTCCCTTATGGGCATATTTTTATACAAAACCAAAAAAAATATACTTTTTAAAAATTAAAAAAGGGAAAAGAGTGAGGGAGTTCTACTTCACTCCCAGTACAAGAGGTCCGAGTACAAATGCACTTGCAGTCTTCGATGCCCCGCCTACGGTCACCGTTATTGTTGTCGGTCCGATACCAAAGACTAAGCCGCTGCTTATTGACGTTTCTCCGCCTGCTGCTGCCAGTGTGTCAATTGTTCCTGTGGCTTCCTTGCCCAAGAATATCAGTCCACTGAGTTCTATTGACCAGTCTATGCTGCTTCCGTCCTCTGTTCCACTGTTGACAATAGTTGCCGAAACACCCATCCCTCCGGATATGCTCTCAACGTTTATTATCGGAGTGGGTAATGGTGCATAGTAAACATCCTTGTTTCCGTTTCTGTTATCCGTCCAGACGATGCCACCAGCGTTGATATCAACTGATGCATCCTCTGCAACTACCGTTCCGGCCTGTTCGTTTACCTGCTCGGGATTACCCCACGTAGCACCGCCATCCTCGGATTTTATGAGATAGAGGTTTCCGCTGCTGATATATGCACAGAACACAGTATTGCCGTTCATATAAACTGCCGGATTGGTATCATCTGCCGGATGATTTTCTGCAACGGCAACAGTATTCCATGTCTCGCCGTTATCATTGGTATAGGTGCAGTGTATATCATAGTCTCCATAAATATTGTCGGTTGTCTGATATACGACTACAGCATTGCTTCCAGATGTAGCCACATCCGGGTCTTTTGAGTCAAAAAGGTCTCCCTTGCCCATATATCCCTGCCATGGCCAGATTTCCACATCTGCATACTTGTCCATTCCACCCTGGCCGTTTCCAACATTTGTAAATAGTTCATTGAGATCTGCAAGTGTTATCTTATATGCAATTTCATTTCTGCCTGTTGTTTCGTTGTAGTGCTGCATAGCCATATACATGCGCTCGGAACCTGCAGCTATCGAAGGATTGCTTGCCGGGGTTGTCTTCAGAACAGACTCACCGTCATAATATAAACCTTGAATCCATCCCGAGTCCGCATCAATGGGGAAGTTATATGTTTCATCGTCGTCGTTATATGTTATGTAGATTAAACCGGGTGTCTCAAATGCCGACCCTGTCGAATAATCGTATATGTGGAACCATACCATCCATTCTCCAATATAAGTCAGTGAATTCCCTACGGGATTTTCATCGTTAAAGGCGTTCAGGTATTTCATCTGGTCAGCACCTGCAATGTCTCCCTGAATCCAGCCAAAGAAACTCGGATATTCAGATGCCGGATCGTTCGCAGTAAAGAAGAATTCATCGGCATTCGGATTGTACAATATCGCCGGAGAACTAAGTACCCCCGAGCCACTCAAATCTTCAGAGTTGACTTCAAACTGCATTATCCAAGATGAACCGCCATCTGCCGAGTAACAAATGACAGCATTTTTTTGCAGCATGCTTTCCGCCTTTTCGTAGGTAACCACCGACACTCCTGGACCCATTGTAACCTGTGGATGCAAATCGTCCCCATCCGGGTTGTCCGACGAAATAAGCACATCGCCGTTACCCAACATTCCCGTTCCCGTTAGTGGTTTATCTATTGCATGTACTACGATTGTCTCGTTCGTTGTTGTATTCTCCGAAAAACTGAGTGCAGCAGGCACAGCACTAATGCACATTACGGCTGCCACTGCTATAGCTCCTAAAACCATTTTCTTGCTCTTTTTTATTTTTTCTTTCATGCTTTTGCCTCCGGTATATGAATATTACATTAACTTAAATAACTGTCGGCAAGACAAAAATATACTTTTTAAAAATTAAAAAAGGGAAAAGAGTGAGGGAGTTCTATTTCACTCCCAGCACAAGAGGTCCGAGTACAAAGCCGCTTGCAGTCTTAGATGCTCCGCCTGCAGTCACCGTTATTGTTGTTGGTCCGATACCAAAGACTAAGCCGCTGCTTATTGATGTTTCTCCGCCTGCTGCCAGTGTGTCAATTGTTCCTGTGGCTTCCTTGCCCAAGAATATTAGTCCGCTGAGTTCTATTGACCAGTCTATATTGGTTCCGTCTACAGACCCTGTGTTGGCAACGATTGCCGAAACACCCATCCCTCCAGATATTCCTGCAACGTTTATTATCGGAGCGGGTAGTGGTGCATAATATATATCCTTGTTTCCGTTTCTGTTGTCAACCCAGACAATACCACCTTTTGAGATGCTTGCCACCCCTGGCTCAGCCACAACCGTTCCGGCCTGTTCGTTTACCTGCTCGGAGTCACCCCATGTGGCACCGCCATCCTCAGATTTCACGAGATAAAGGTTTCCCTGTTTTACATATACAACGAAGACGTTGTTGCCGGAAGCGTAAACGGCTGGATTTGTCTCATCGACCAGTTGCGCAGCTGCCGGTGAGCTTGCGTCCCAGCTGGCTCCACCATCATGAGAGTACTTGCATTTTATATCGTAGTCACCGAAAGCAGGATTGTATATGCTATACACGGTGTAGATGTTATTTCCTGTTCCAACAGCATCTGGATCCTTTGCCGTTGCCTCATCCTCGAGCCAGAACTGATGCTCTGTGTACTCAAGGTCCGGTTCATCCTCGTACTTAGTCCACTTTATCAACGGCTGGTAGGTGTCAGTTGATGCCCTGAGTGCATCGCAGACAAAACCATAGTGGTTGCCGGTGAATGCAAAACCTTCCATGTTGTTGGCATCGGTGTATTCTCCTGTCGCTGACTGTGCATCATAGTAGAAGGAGCCACCGTAGCCTGTCATCTCCGTGAAGTCGACATATCCCCATATGCATGTTCCCTCATAACCGCTGCTTGTACCTGTCATTGGTGTCACCATAATCTTCGTGTCGTCATCGAATGTGGCATACGAGACGGCCGAACAACTGATTTCGTCGAATCCACCCCATCCATTGTAATCATACGTCGTTTCATCGGATATATCTGACACACTGAAGAACATCTGCCACCCCCCGGTGTTATCTGCGAACGTTCCTACTACTGCTCCTCCGTCCGGGTAGTAAATCATAGCAGGGCTGTACTGCAATCCCTCGAGGTCGCCCCACGGAGCCGTCAAACCATTCCAGCTGCTACCACCGTCTGTGGAACGTGCCAGAAGAACATCAGACTCAAATACACCCATCTGTACCGTATATGATACCAGCAGATTGCCGCTTGCATCCGTTTCAATTACCGGCTCGAATTCGTCATCGCTACTTCCTGCCACCAATGTATCGCCGAAGTTGTTACTCCCGATTGGCATTTCAACACACTTGACATCGTTCTCAGAAATAGGTGCTGTTGTACTTCCCGTAGTCGCAGCCAGAGCGGCTGGTCCAACCATCAATGCTGCAACTAATAATGCCATTATTGTTATTGCTTTTTTTTCTTTCATGTTTTTGCCTCCAAGTTATAAATGTAGTTTTGTTTTAAATAACTATCGCTCGGATTTACCATAAAATGTCTGCAGATTCGGAATATTTTCATGGGAAATTCCATTCGTTGGTACGTTACGTTATTGATAAAGTTTCCGTCAAATCACATCACTTCCATGCCCTCTGCAATCTCCTTCTTCGTAACGGCTTTTCCGAGTTTGCTCGATATTTCCTTGTAATACTCTATAGTTTCCTCGTCTATCGATGGACGAACAGTTTCAAATGCTTTCATGAAATGCTCCCTTTTTACTTTTCCTGCTTCCCTGTTCTCGCGCAGTGCACTCATTGCCGCTTCCCTGCATGTAGCTTCTATGTCGGCACCTGCAAATCCTTCACTCATCCCTGCAAGTTCCGATATATCGACATCCTTTGAAATCGGCATGCCTTTTGTATGGATTCTGTATATCTCCTCCCTTGCATTTACATCCGGCTGTCCCACAAGAATGAGTTCGTCAAACCTTCCAGGACGCAGGAAGGACGAGTCAATAATATCAGGTCTGTTAGTCGCACCTATGATAACAACGTCATCCATGCTTTCCATCCCATCCATGGATGTGAGCAACTGGTTAACGACGGTGTCCGTAACTCTTGTTCCTTCATACATACCCCTCTTCGGTGCAAGGGCATCAATTTCGTCAAGAAATATTATTGAGGGCGAGGATTGTTTTGCTTTTTTGAATAAGTTTCGCAGGGCTTTCTCGCTCTCACCGACCCACTTCGAAAATACTTCCGGTCCCTTTACCGAAAGAAAGTTTGCATTTGACTCGTTTGCAATCGCCTTGGCAAGCAGAGTTTTTCCCGTGCCTGGAGGGCCATAGAGAAGTATTCCCCTTGGCGGATTTATGCCCATTTTTTTGAATAAACCGGGGTCTGTCAGGGGCCATTCCACTGCCTCCTTCAAACGCTTTTTCACATCTTCAAGGCCACCAACATCACTCCATTTGACCTTTGGTATTTCAATTAGAACCTCCCTCAGTGCAGACGGCTCGATGGAATGGTGCGCATCTTTGAAATCATCCATCACCACCTCCATTTTCTGAAGAACTTCGGTTGGTATCGGCTTGTCGGGGTCTATCTCCGGCAAATATCTCCTTAGGGTATTCATGGCGGCCTCTCTCGAAAGTGCAGCCAGGTCAGCCCCGACGAATCCATACGTTACATCTGCCAGATTATCAAGGTCAACGTCCTTTGCTTTTGGCATCCCCCTTGTATGAATTTCAAGGATTTCCTTTCTTCCTTTCCGGTCGGGAACACCGACAATAATTTCTCGGTCAAATCTCCCGGGGCGGCGGAGGGCAGGGTCTATCGAATCAACCCTGTTCGTAGCACCTATGACAATCACTTTGCCCCTCCCCTTAAGCCCGTCCATTAAAGTGAGCATCTGCGATACGACACGGCGTTCCACCTCTCCGTGCGTCTCCTCCCTCTTCGAGGCTATTGCATCTATTTCATCAATGAAAATTATCGAGGGTGCATTTTTTTCCCCTTCCTCAAAAGTTTTTCTTAGATTTTCCTCGCTCTGCCCATAAAATTTGCTCATTATCTCCGGACCGTTGATTGTGAAAAAGTTTGCCCCAGATTCATTTGCAACAGCCCTAGCAATAAGAGTCTTTCCCGTCCCAGGGGGACCATGAAGCAGAACACCCTTTGGCGGGTCAATGCCGAGACGCTTAAACAATTCGGGATGTTTGAGGGGCAACTCTATCATCTCTCGTATCTTCATGATTTCTTCGTGTAATCCGCCGATATCCTCATAGCTTATCTGAGGAGCATTAAGCGTATCTTCCTTTAGTGGCTCCTCCTTGACCACAACCTCGGTCTCCTCGCCTATGGTAACAATTTCTTTCGGCTCGGTCTTGATTACACCGAACGGAAGGGAATTTCCGAATAGGGCTATACCTGGTACAACGACAGTGTCCCCTGCATTAAGGGACCTCTTCAGCAACCCCCTTTTAACAAGATGTTCTATACCCTGTCCGAATTGAATTCTCTGCCCCTGGGAAATTGCCGGAGCCATTATCACCCTCTTTGCTACCTTGGGCACTATTTTTCTGACAATTACCTTGTCCCCCATTCCAATTCTGGCATTCTTCCTGGTGAGATTATCTACCCTGATTATTCCCTTTCCTTCGTCTATCGGACGGGCTCTCCAGACAACTGCCGATGTTTTTTGGCCGCCTTCTATTTCTATTATATCTCCAGGAGTTATATCAAGCTCTATCCTTGTCTTTCCGTCCAATCTGGCTCTACCCGAGCCTACATCCTGCGAAAGAGCTTCAGAAACTTTCAATACCTCTTCCTTCATTTTCATACCTCTGTTGTGATATTTTTACTAATGTGTATCAGCTTATATTAAGGTGCTGATATTATCGTTAGTATATTTGATGTTCTATATAAATATTTCTAACTGCATTCATTTGTGAATCGATGATAATCGATATATTATCTACTCACGAGCGGTTTTATTTATCCTTCCATGCAGAATATAACTCCCGCCCCCGATTTGTATTTTCTTGCCATTCACTATGGCATCTGCAATTTTCCACCTGGCCGAGGTGAGATCATTCCACAGGGTTTTCTGGGAAATACCCATTCGAATTGATGCCTCTACTTGATTCATGCCCATAAAGTCCACAAGACGGACGGCTTCAAACTCCTCGATAAAAATATTTACAATGTTATACCCCCGTTCGGCATTGACGGGTTCAAACTGTGATGTAATAGGCATACCTTCAACCCACCTGCGACAGCGACGCCTTCCTCTTCTCTGTTCCATCCAGAGAATATATATTACAAATTATTTAAGTATATTGGTCTTGCTGTTCTATCCACGAAATGTTGATTCTGGTGCAGCATGTTGTAACATCTTCAGATTGTATTAATGAACGAAATCCAGAAGCGCGGGGAGAGGGATTTGAACCCTCGTGGTCAAAAGACCACAGGATTAGCAATCCTGCGCCTTGCCAGGCTGGGCCATCCCCGCATTGAGAAGGGAATGTTGCACCAAAATAAAAAGTTAGTGATTCAGGCGGGTCAGAAGCGATTCCTCCGCCGTCTTCCCTATAGTCGTGTAGCCTGCAATGTCTTTTATCGTGCATTTGCCTGATTCGAATTCGACGACATAATCTGCGTCGTGAACGTTGCCGCCAAATTGTATCTCCGTGCCGGGAAGAAGTTTTTTGAACGCCCCTATTGCCCCTGAAATCTCTTCTTCGTCGGAGGAATGAATTTTCACACGCAGCACCTTCACCCTCCTTTTTCCTTCCACCTCTCCCCTCTGTATCCTTGATGAACTAACCGGGATACCATCGTCCGCAAGCACGAACGGCACCACTATTATCTTCAATTCATTCAAGCCCCTTTCCTTCCTTATTTTGTTTATCTCCTCCGCACCTTTCACCGTCTCAGGGGATACAACAATGGCATCGAAGTCATCATATGTTGCCGGTCCATATAGATTATTTAGAGGGACAATATCGGCAGTTCTGCCAAACTTCTCCATCAAAAATTTTTCAAGTTTTTGCCTTCTCTCTCCATAACACACCACACTCTTTCCCATCTTTTTTGCCGCATCATCTGTTGTAACGCCGATGGTTATCTTATCGCCAACTTCACATGCCTTTTTCAGCAGTGCCTCATGTCCTTCATGGATTATGCTGAACGTACCGCCAAGGCAGATTTTCATTAATTCATAATGGCAAATTCCTTTTTATTCTTATGCAGGTACCGATATCAAAAAGATTAAAAGAAGGAAAACAATATAAAGCGATGAAAAAAGTGGTTTATTCTTTGCTGGCAATATTGATTTTGAGCGGCATTTCCGCTTCGATGGGAAACAGTCCTTGTGTTGATCCTTCCCGTTCCTCTGAACAACATGCGATTTTTGAGAGTAGCGGTATATCAACTGATGAAAATTACATATACTCAAATTCCGAAATAAAAATTGTTTACCCGCTTTTTTCGATGCCTATAATATTGGCGGAGGAAAGCAACTTCACGGCGATGGTGAATTTCAGCGGATCGCCCGATAGCTGGGAATGCACCATATCAACAGCATACGATAGTGTATATGAGGAATTTTCCCTTCCTATTGAAGGCATCGGGTATAATGCCACGACAAACATCTGGTCACTATCCGTGCAGGTTCCGTACGGCGTGGATGATGACCTCTATAATATTACTATCACTGCAAAGGGAGACTGGGGTGCATCCCGGGCAGAGGAGCCCAGAGCGGTATCCATAGTAAAAGAATTCAAGGACTCATTTTCATTTGCCCATCTGACAGATTTTCACATAGGCGATCCGAGGGGTCTGAAGGTAGACATAAGCAAGACCATCGGGTGGAAGGCGGCTAGGAAAAGTGTCGAGGAGATAAACCTTCTAAATCCTGATTTTGTCATTATAACAGGCGACCTGGTTTTCGGGCAACTTTACCCGTTTGAATACTCCATAGAATACAGGAAATGCTATGAGATACTACAGCAATTTGATGTGCCCACCTTTTTATGCCCTGGAAATCATGATGGATATATACAGCTGGGGCAGGATGGGTTTAAATTATGGAAGGAATTTATAGGCCCTCTTTACTATTCATTTGATTACGGCAAATGCCATTTCACATCTGTCAATTCGTATGACTGGCCCGCCATGAGCAGATGGGCAATTTCCTATGTCCCGTTTCAGTGGGGAGGCAACATCGGTGAGGAACAGATGAAATGGATTGAAAAGGATTTACAACATTCCACCAATGCAAAAGCAAGATTTATCATGCTTCATCATAATCCCCTCTGGGAAACAAAAAATGATTCGCTGCTAAAAAATAAGAATTATACTGGAAGAGCGAAATTGCTCGGTCTCATTGAAAAATACGATGTCAATGCGGTATTTGCAGGACATGTGCATTATGACAACGTGACCACACAGAACGACACCCTATACATCACCACAACGACAGTTGCAAGTGGGTTAAGTGCGGAAGATGCCTACTGGGGCTATCGTATCATCGGGGTAAATGACGACAAGATAGTTTCTTACAATTACAAGGAGCCGAAATATTCCATTCCATCTTACAAACTAAATAACACGTATTCGATCAATGACGGCTCCGCCAGCACCGTAAATGCAGATATAGAGAATGACCTAGAGATGGATATAACGGCAAGACTGCATTTTTATGTTCCTGCAGGAGAATATATGGTAGAAAATGGGGAAATAATAAAGGAGACAGCAGCCAACGGAATAGAAAGGGTAGATGTAGACGTATCCGTACCTGCCATAAATTCAATGAATGTTATCATTCATCCCTCCTGATTCGTTACCCATTACCCATGCTTATTCTATCAGAACATTCTGTCCGTTCTGAAGAAGATGCACATTCTTTCCAAGGCGATAACCCATCTCTGATGCAAGTGTGGCCACGGATGCAAGCTTCTGCATATCTCCATGTGCAGGGATTATTGTGTCCGGCGAGGTGATTTTTATCAAATCTCGTATATCCTCCCTCGAGGCATGACCCGACACATGTATATCTTTGAACATTCTGGCTTTTGCATTGTGGATCTTGTGTTCCAGAATTTTCCGGTTTGCCTGGATGGTCGGAGTCGGGATAACCCCTGAGGCGAATACAATGAAATCATCGGGCATGATGGCAAAGGGTACATCCCCGTTCACCATCTTGGACAGAGTTGCATTTGGCTCCCCCTGGCCGCCTGTTGCCACAATCAGGTAATTCTCTCTTTTATCATGCAGCTCCTTCAACCTTTTTTTTGCTCCAAAAGCGCTCTTTATTATCTCGGCATCTCTTGAAAAATTCACGAATTCCAGTTTTTCCGCTGCGCCGATATAATCGTACAGGGAGCGTCCTATAAAAACCACCTCTCTTTCAAGGGCATTTCCCATGTCAAAGATACTCTTCAATCTTGCAATATGGGATGAAAAAGTGGTTACTATGATACCGTGTCCTTCATTCTCCATTCCAAGAAGCACATCTTTGAGCATTTCTCTTGCTACAGACTCTGAAAAAGTTTTTTTCTCTTCCTCTGCATTTGTAGAATCAACAATCAGTGCAATAACACCTTCCTCTCCAAGTTTTCTGAGTCTACTTTTGTTGGTCCTTTTGCCCACAATCGGATGGTTGTCAAATTTATAATCCAATGAATATAGAATGTTGCCCTGGGGCAGGGAAATATTGACCATCGACGCCTGGACAATGGAATGGGTTGTGTGGATGAACTCGATTCCTATGTTTTTGGAAACTCTGTATCTGGAGTTAGGATTGATTGTAATAAGTTTATTCTTCAGTTTAAAGGATTTATTCTTCTCCATCTTCCTGAGTATTTCCACTGTATACGGGGTTGATAGAATCGGGCAATCGTAACGTGAGGCAAGCCACGGTATAGCCCCGATATGGTCGAGATGGGCATGACTTAAAACAATTGCCTTTACATTATCTCTCAGCCGGGAGATGACTTTATCATTTGGAATGGCGTCTTCCCGAATAAGTTTTTTATGGGATAGGTTATCGGTATCATCCTGCAGGGGAATATATCTGTCGAGGTAAAGGCCCATATCCATTATTATAGCCTCGTCTCCAATTTCCAAGCAGGTCATGTTTCTGCCCACCTCGTCGTATCCTCCGACAGCATGCAATACAATATCGCTCATCTGGAGAATATGCACTAGATACTATTTAACATTAGACCTCTTGCGTAATAACGATTTTGAGCAGCGATTCACTTTCTGAAGTAAAATTTTGAAAAAAATCATATAAAAATAAATATCCCTTCGAAATAAGTCCATTAAATATGAGGGGATAAGATG
>Ga0315549_1005086_pt1 | contig 10853 bp, 6 predicted proteins | sample SalMarSW160200MG_FD_203101 | JGI IMG/M metagenome (GOLD analysis project Ga0315549, IMG submission 203101) | Salt marsh sediment microbial communities from the Plum Island Ecosystem LTER, Massachusetts, United States - Salt Marsh Sediment SW1601-200 ... | reverse complement strand
GTTTACCTGATAAAAACGAATAGCTCGGGGGATACCCTCTGGACCAGGACTTACGGAGGGACTGACGACGGTCAAGGCCGCTCCGTCCAGCAGACTACCGACGGGGGATATATTGTCGCGGGGACTATTTACGATGAAGGCTCTTACTCTGATGATGTTTACCTGATAAAAACGAATAGCTCGGGGGATACTCTCTGGACCAGGACTTACGGGGGGACTGACTACGGTCAAGGCCGCTCCGTCCAGCAGACTACCGACGGGGGATATATTGTCGCGGGGTGGATTTATTATTACGGTGGTGAGTATGATGTCTACCTGATAAAAACGAATAGCTCGGGGGATACCCTCTGGACCAGGACTTACGGAGGGACTGACGACGGTCAAGGCCGCTCCGTCCAGCAGACTACCGACGGGGGATATGTTGTTGCTGGCGGGATTTATTCTTACGACGCAGTCGGGTCTGATGTCTACCTCATAAAGATAAAACCTGAAGGGAGTGGAATTGAGGAAAAGATAGTTACCAGTTTGTTCTCGTTATCCCCGGCTGATCCGAATCCTTTTACCAGTGAAACAACTGTTAGGTATGAATTGGGGAAAGCGGTTAATGTAGATGTTTCCGTCTACAACACGCTCGGACAAAAGGTGAGAGACCTTTATTCGGGTAAGCAATCTTCCGGTGTTCATTCTGTTATTTGGGATGGAACGGAAGAGTCAGGCGAAAAATCCTCTTCAGGTGTTTATCTCCTGAAGATTAAGGGGGAAGGGGAAGAGGCTTCTACGAAGGTAATGTTTGTGAGGTGATTGAAATATTCTCGTATAATATTATAAAAAGGAGGTTTTTATGAAGCGTTTTTTCCTATTTCTTTCCATTTGCATTCTACTTTTGACAAGTGAAACAACCCTTGCTCAAGTAGCGGCAGATTATTATTTCCCTTTACGAGTCGGAAACTATTGGGTGTACTATGCCGGAAATTCTTCCGAGTGGGGAGCCCGAATAACACGTGAGACCATCGATGGGACGGATATTATCTCTGGAAGGGAATATCATAGAGTGAAGGGAGTTGAAATTCTTGATAACAATCCATCCGACAGCATTATATTTCATGTGCTTTGGCTTCGGCAGGATTCAGTTGGCAATATTCTCATCGGCGCATTTGGCGGTAATTCCACTAACATAGATTCGGCAGTTCTCTTTGATCCCCCGGGGCTTTTCTTCCCCAATGAATTCCTCAACGCTGGCTACTCACGAGAAAGCTTTGACTCAAGCAGCGGAACCTACTGGCAGGATTCAGTATTGAGCACGACAGAAACTGTCAACGTTACCGCCGGATCATTTACTAATTGTCTTAAAATCCGTGATCGGCATAAGGATACGCTGGGAGTTGTTACTTATGTTGAATATGGATTTTATGCGCACAATATCGGCGAGGTGATGCGAGTACGAGAAATCCCGGTCAACCAAGCACATACTAATGATCTGATTCAGTACAACGCTGTAGCATCGGTTGAAGAAAGGGAAGCAGATTTGATTCCTGGGAAGATTGCACTCCGACAAAATTATCCGAATCCGTTAGACCCCAGCATAGAACTTTCATTCTGCATCCCGAAGAAGACGCAAGTAACTTTAAAAGCTTATGACTTACTTGGAAAAGAAATGGCAACACTCATAAACAACGAAATAATGGAAGCAGGTGTTTACGAAAAGCAATGGGACGCTTCAAGCTTACCTACCGGCGTGTATTTTTGTCAATTACAAGCAGGTCCTCTCAAAGATACGAAAAAACTTATCTTATTTAAATAATTAAGTATCATTAGCAACTGCATCTAACATCCGCAAAAAGGCTAAAGTGTTTTTTACCCTTAGCCCTGATTGTTTTTTACGTCTAAAAACAACCTGTAATTTTCACAGATGGGCTATGCATGAACTCTCCCAACCAATGCTATATACACTATTGCCTTCACCAATAACTCTTATTAAGATATAAGGGGCCTGGTCTTGATTTTTGAATTTTATTTTTCAGCGGCTTTGCCGCGATAGGTTTATTAAAAAAAGTCAACACCTTTTTACGTATTAGCCACAAAGACACCGAGACACAAAGCCCATCTAAAATCCATTTTTATTTTGTTTGTTTAACACCCAATCTCACAACACAAAAGATTAACAACAAATTACACGAATAACACGAATTGATTAAAATGAATTTCCGCAAAGATTTTTATTTGTTAGTCTATTAAAAAAACACACCAACAGACTAACGCATTAACAGACCAACCATTAAAAGTGTTTGACATTTTGAATTATTCTCGTATAATAATAGTATCATAAAAAAGGAGGTGTTATGAGATCCTTTAAAAATTTATTTTTGCTGTTAATATCAGCGACTCTAATTATTGTATTTCAGGGATGCAACAAATCTCCAACCGGTTCCGAAGGTGAAGATACTGATGAAATTAAACTGTCTGAAAATACTGTAATATTAGCAGACTCAACAGTAAATAAAATTGCTCAAGAGTTGGGCGATAGCGTTATTTACTTTAACAAAGATGCTCAAGAAATTCTTCAATTGGAAGACGGAGACGTCATTGTAAGCTCTGTTGGAGAAGGATTTTTAAGAAAGGTAAAAGAAACAAAAGAAGAAGGCGATTATATTATTGTAAGAACTGAGTATGCTGCGCTCGAGGATGCAATCGAGAAAGGGAATTTGGTAATTTCTAACAGGGAACTTAATTTTGACAATATGAGAACGGAATACAAGCATAGGGGGACAAGCTTCAAAACAAGAGGAAACTTACTTGAAGTTGACTTTAATTCCCTTATTTATGAGAATCCTACAACTGGGGCAGAAATACGAGGTATCGGAAAATCTGTATTTGGAGCAGTTATCGACACAGTAGGGGCAGAGTTTCTATTCGGATTACAAAGCTTTAAGTTTGGGTTAAAAGTTTATCATAGCGAATCTCTTGGTGTTGAAATTACAGAAGGATGTAGTTTTGAGGGCAAAATAAAGTTAGCCTCTTTCACACTAACCCCTATTTTAGTACACGTAGGTATTCCAATTGTGATAACTCCTCATGTGGATTTATATATTGGAGCAAATTTAAATGTTCAAGCCTCAGTTAGTACTTCTATTCAAAAAAATGACACAATAATAGGCGGTATTATTTATAATAAAAGTCAAGGATGGGAAACTTTTTCAGATTACAAGAAAAGTTTTAGTTATTCTACACCAACTGTTTCTTTATCCGGAGAAGCAGAGATTTATGCCGTTGTGCCTGAAATATCCCTGCAAATTTACGAATTAATAGGGCCGTATGCGGAAATGAAAGGATATGGTAAAATAGAAGTTGATCCCCAAGCGATTCCCTGGTGGGTACTTTACGGTGGCTTTGACGTTGAAGGTGGAGTCAAAATGGAAATTCTCGCGTGGGATATTACCTGGGCTGGTTCAATATATTCCAAAGAATGGGAGCTCGCAAGCGCGAGTGGTGGAAGTCCCGGTACCCAGAAATGGAAATTCCCAACCGAAGACGAGATACACTCCTCCCCGGCAATAGGTTCAGATGGAACCATTTATGTGGGTTCCAACGATAACAATCTCTATGCGATAGACCCGTCGAATGGCTCAGAGGTATGGAGGTTTGAAAGCGGAGGTAGCGTGCATTCCTCTCCTGCCATAGGTACAGACGGCACTATATATGTGGGCTCCTACGATAATAATATCTACGCAATAAATCTGGACGGGTCACAGAAATGGAACTTCCCCACTAGAGGTGATGTGTCCTCCTCCCCTGCGATAGGAGATGATGGCACCATTTATGTGGGGTCCTTTGATAGCAGTCTTTATGCAATCAATCCAGACGGATCCCGGAAATGGGCTTTCGAAACCGAAGGCATATTATTTCACCCTCCTTCGATAGGCGCAGACGGCACTATATATATTGGTTCCAACGATAACAATCTCTACGCTATAAATTCAGACGGATCGGAAAAATGGATATTCCCAACCGAAGATGATGTGGGTCCCTCCCCTGCGATAGGAGATGATGGCACCATTTATGTGGGATCCTCTGATAACCACCTATATGCCTTAAACCCTAATGGCACACAAAAATGGGCATTCTCAATCTATTACTCGTGGTCTCCTCCCTCGATAGCCTCAGATGGCACTATCTATGTAAGCTCCGAAGATGGCAATCTCTATGCGATAAACCCAGACGGTACACAAAAGTGGGCTTTCTCTACCGGTGCGATAGTACGCTCTGCTCCCGCGATAGGCGCAGACGGCACTATATATATTGGTTCCAACGATAACAATCTCTATGCGATAGATCCAGACGGGTCGGAAAAATGGGTATTCTCAACGGAAGGTTTTATTAAATATATGTCCCCTTCGATAGGTTTAGACGGAACCATTTATGTCGGCTCCTACGATAATAATATTTATGCGATTTATGGCTCATCTGGAGGTCTAGCCAACACTCCCTGGCCAATGTTCAATCATGATTTGAAACATTCAGGAAGGGTTGGCGGGCCGTAATTTGTACAGGTAATTGTGCTGTACTTGCCGTTTTTATAACACTTGATGGAAGGGGGAAACACTACATAATAAATTAATACTTAGTTTTTTTATAATACTTCAGGGCGGGAGCTTTTTGTTCCTGCCTTGTTTTTATTTCCCACTTTATGCTTAAATCGGCAGATGCCGGAAAGGGATATCGGAGATACGTTCCCCACCTACGCCCCACTTTGGCTTAAAAATGCAGCTGGATCGCATTGCGGCCGACAATGGAATTCCCCACCGAGTAGATTCTTATGGTTTTTTGAAGATAGAAAGGGAAGATTTTAGTTAATAGCTTAAATTATAAGTTTTGTTCTAGTAAGTCTTCTATCTGACTTCTAAATTCTCCTTTAAACAACCTTCCATCTGATAGATATGAAAAAAACTCTGCATAGCTATTAGGGCTAACGAAATGGAAAAAATAAGTTTGTTTATTTTTTGTATTCTTTATTTCTTTGTTTAATTGCTTAAAGTGTATTTTTGTCCATTTGTATTTTGCTTTATTTTCTGGCGAATCATCCCCATCGGATTTTATCTCAACAGCAAGAATATTATCGCCACATTTAATAAAAAAGTCTGGATTAAAGGTATTCTGAATAGGATGCTCTCCCTTTCTCCAGGAATATTCTATACTATAAAAACCTTGGTCTCTAGATTTAATCCAGGCGTCAATGTTTTTTATATTACCATTTTTACATAAATCTTCAACAAATTTTCTTTCTGGCTCCGAGCGAGTAATTACTATACTTAAAGGAGTTTTGAACTTGTAGTGGTTAATTTCCTTACTGGCACTTCTAGGTAAGCTCTGATCTGTCAAAACATCGTTGAGGATGCCTTTGATTTGTTCTTTGCATTCGTTTTCATAGTTTTCTGTATGGAATATTGTAAAACCACGTCTTAAATTTCCTACTGCTATATTTTCTTGTTCTAAATTTTTTGTATATACAGTAAATGGTTCTTGTGCTTTTCTAATATTAACGACAGTTTTCCCTTTTTTTCGAAGCAATGTTCCAAAAGCCTGTAAAATTTTTATACGGTTAGCTTCAACTATTCTTCCGCTTTTAATGCCCCTTCGTTTTAGAGATTCTTTTATGATGTTCTCAATTTCTTTTCGAGGAGGCATTTTGTTTTTGTAGTCTCCTCCTGGAAGCCGGAGGACTTTAGCTTCCCAATCTCTAATAGAAAATTCTCCCATTATTTTGTCAACAACTTCTTTTATTGAATATGTCCCATACTGGATTAGAGTTTTTTTTCCGGAGATTTTTCCAGCTAGATCGGTATATTCTGTCTCTTTTTCGTCTTCTTCCACTTGAGAAATTAATTCAATGTAACCTTTTCTATAGTTAAAAACTTTAGTGTCTTTTTTTGCCTTCTTGGCTATAGGATCTTTGTTGTAATTAATGTTTGATAGTTCAAAATTATATTTTGCTCTTTCTCCTTTTGTTAAAACTTCGCTTGTTATCTTCATTTCTTGTTCAAGAATTTCATCCACTAGTCCTCTGATATTTCTACTCCATGCCTCATGGTTACACACTCTAACTTTAGGTTGAGGCGACTTATATGCTGGGGGTATCCGAAGCCCCCGCCCTAACACTTGAGCAATTAAGAGCTTTGAGTTAAAAGCTCTATCTTCCCATGGTATAATCTGAAATACATTCTTTACATCCCATCCTTCTATAAGCATAGAAACAGAGACAATCCATTCTACCGGGTTATCCTTTTCGTCAACACTCTGTAATTTAGATATATTTTTTTTATGGTCTTTATGAGATGTAACTATAAGAACCTTATCTCTTATTTGCTGTTTAGAGAGTTTTTCTTTTTTACTTAAAAAGTCGATTAAGTTTTCGTGTAAGGTTTTGGCTTTACGAATATCTTTTGTCACCAAAATGCTTAGAGGTTTAATGAGACGGTAATTTGTTTTTTTTTCAATATGATTGTCGTATACTTCTTGGAACTTAGCTTTATCTCCTTTTATTTCATCTTTTGTCACATAATCAACTGATTTGACAATTTTGTCGTCCACAGCTTGACGAATGGAATAGCGATATATAACATCATTGAAATATTCGTCATTTATGTAAGCTGTACCAGTAAAGCCTAAGATATATCTAAAGTTATATTTGGGGTTTAAAAGGAATTCTTTCCATTTTCTTATATCCTTATCGTTAGTTTTATTGTAAGCATGATGTACTTCGTCGTTTAAGACAAGGGTTCGCTCGCCTTTTCCTAAAAGGCTATCTTTAATAGACGACCCAGTCCTTTCATAAACTGCATGGATATTTTCTATACATATGTCCCCAATTTTTATTGTATGATTTGCACTAATTATTCGTGGATTTTTTAACTTTATTTTTTTTGGTAAAGTTCCTTTCAGTTTTGTGTCACCTGAAAGGGTAAAAAATTTTTCTTTCAGACCTCTTTCGATAGTTAGAGAAGGGCATAAGACAAGCACCCTGTCAACTATTCCTAGTCCTAATGCAATCTGAGCTATGCCATACATGACGTAACTTTTTCCTGTCCCTGTAGCTAGATCAATAACCGCCGATAACTTATAAGGCAACGGTAACTTTTTTTCATACTCATTTAAATCTCTATATTTCTCCCGTAAATCTGCATTTTGAATCCAGTTGGCATGGATTAAACCCTCAATAGATTTATACTCTCCAGAGGCAATATAAGTTACAAGTGTTTCTATAGCTTCTTTTTGGAATTCATAATCTCCGCATAAATGATCTATAAAACTTACCCACGGCTTAAGATTAAGAACTTCTGGATTATAGGTTTTCGTAACTTTTAAAACTAAATCTTGTGTTTTATATATTTTTATATCCGGCATAAAAACTTCTATTTGACCTTTAAAATTTCTCTAAATTCGTTGCCATAAATATCAACATACACAAACATTGTTTTTTCCCCGCAATTTTTTTTGGGAAATTCTAATTTTATTTCCTTTTTTCTTTTAAGAGCATTTCTTATTTTAGCGTCATCGACGACTTCTTTGCATTCTTCCTCTATTAAATCTTCTCCTTTGTTTTTTTTCTTTTTTCCGGCAATAAGCTCATCCGCAAAAAAGTAATCAGTCATTAAAAAGGTTTCTCCGTTGTATTTTAAGTCTACTAAAACCATTGCAAGAGACTCAAAATTTTCTAATTCTTCATGGGAATTTTCTTCGGTATATTGAGAGTGAAACTTTGTTATCTTAAAAATGACTTTAGCTTTTTTTGTTTCTATTTTTGATTTAACCTCTGGTTGTCTTATAAAATGGAATCCTATGGCATCTTCTAAATCATTAACATTGTTTTTGCTCTGAGGTTGGCGTAATTTTTTAAATTGTACTTTATGTAATTCTTTAATTATCTGATAGGGGACTTTAAGGAAGTAGTAGCGTATATTATCCATAAGGAAATAGTCGCTAATAAAGTCCACACTATTTGCAGGAGCAATTATATAGAATCTTTTATCCAACTTTTTGCCGATATTTTTATGTAAATCTTTTATGTATTGTTTATCAACATTGGCTTCTTTAAATTCCCAATATGGGAAGATTTTTATATAAAAGTCGTCTTTTTTCCCATCAATTTCTATGCCGCCGATTCGTTTGTTTTCTATCCGTTCAACTTCAAATAATTGAGAAACAAAATCAATGTATTTATCCTTAACTTGACTAAATATTTTTTCTAAATCGTATAACCCGGCTGTAATCACACAAAAAGCTCTTGCCTGTTTATTATATTTCTTTTTGGGATTATCTACATCTTTACTTTTGCTAATGGTTAAAAGACGTTTTTGAATCGTGTATATGGATAGCTTTCCAATATCGCATCCAATCCATCGCCTGTTTAATTTCTCTGCGACTGCAAGTGTTGTCCCGCTTCCCGCAAAAAAATCCAATATAAGATCATTAGGTTTGGTTACGGATTTAATTATGCGTCTAATTAAATCTTCCGGTTTTTGTGTTGGATAGTCGATTTTTTCGTCCTTATCCTTAGGGTCTATAGCTTGAATATCGGTCCAGACATCATCTATAACATACCCTCTAATTTTTAATATAATATCATTTCTGCCTGGGCGTTTTCCATGCTCTTTGGCCCATCTATTATAGTAAGCCATAAAGCGACTATCAGAAGCCGGATACTTATTCCCTCTAATCTCGTTACCGTTTACTATATATTTTTTCCATCTATTGAAATCCACGGTATCAGCATAATTGTCTTCATAATCGAGTTGGAAATCAGGATGTTCTTTATTTCTGTACCAGTATATAATATGATGTTTACGTGGAAAATAATTTTTTACTTGGCCTTGATATGTCCTAAAGTGCCAAACTATTTCATTTACAAGATTTGATTCTCCAAAGACTTCGTCTAGAACAAGTTTTATATAATGCCCTTTCTTTTGATCAAGATGCACAAAAATCGAGCCGTTATTTGTAAGCAATTCCCGGGCAACAAACAATCTTCTTCTTAAGAATTCAACAAATTCAGCACCTTTTTTCTTGTCAACATAGGCCTTACTTCCTGAGTTAGTAGTCGAGAACTTTTCATCTGATGCAAAGGGGGGATCAATATAAATTAAATTCACTTTGCCTTTAATTTTACCTTGTATTAGAGCGTCCTGATCTCTATAGCAAGTTTTTAAAAATTGAAGATTATCTCCAAATACTAATATGTTTTGCCAGTTCTTAGAGTTGAGAGGGTGTTTTTTGCCGTTGAAGACTTTTTCTACCTGTAACGGGACCGCTTTTGATTCTTCGTTGTCGGCCAATATATCCTCTTTTCTCATTTTTCCTGCATAAACCAACTCATATTCTTTTTGTGTGGTAGGAAAGAGAGCATATTTATATTCTTCCGGGATTTCTTTCCCGGCTTGGATACATTGAATTAAAAAATCCTTATCGTAATGACTAAATAAACTCATAGGCTTTAAAGAACTTTGCTTTTTTACATTTTAGTGGAAATTTGGCCAAAATCAAGGGGGTTTTTATTCTGGTTGGCGTTTTTAAAAGCCAATATGGGTTTATATGAGCGCCTGTATTTGTGTTTATTGTTCCTCCTTGTGCCCCAAGATCATTTTTTAAACTCTTTAATAAAATCACGAAAGAAATTTTTCATAGGGACTTTAAAAAGTTTATTGTCAAGATAATTAGGGATAGATAAATTAAAACACAAAAAGATGGGGTAAATTTTACAATCTTCAAGGGTGGCTAGATTTGCTTTTTCTTCAAAACGAATCTTGGTGGCAAAATATATTATTGTATTAGTATCCTTTATCGATAAATCTCTGATTTGGGAAAAGACATTACTTTTTCTATAGGCTCTGGGGTTAACGGTGAATTTTATACCTTTTATTTCCTTTTTTGGATAAATTTTCAGATCTGAGAAATTTACAATAATATTTGATGAGAGTCTTTTGTAAAGGTTAACGCCAAGATAAAAGCGTGCCTCTATTAGATTGCCTGAGGATAAGCTCCCAAGGGTACTAGAACCATATATATTATTGCTGGGGACAGTTACTTTGACAGGACTCCTTCTACTGAATAAGGCAATAATAAAATCTTTTGGTTTTTTAAAAATCCAACAAATCCCCATTGCCAATGTAAACACAATAGCTATAGCGACTAAATTTGTATTACTTTCAATCCATTTTAGAATTAGGTTCAAAGACGACATATCTTTCACCTTCTAAAATTTTTCAGGGCGTCTTCGAGGTCTCCGTCTTCCAGGTGGGTGTAAATTTGCGTAGTGCTCAAGTCGGAATGACCGAGGGCTTTTTGAACCAGCCTTATATTGTGTTTAGATTCTTTATAGAGGTCGGTCGCGAATGTGTGTCTCAATGTGTGCGGGGATACGTTCTTTTTTATTTCAGCTTTTTCCGTGTACCGGTAAACCATTTCTCTGACGTACCGGTTGTCGAGTCGTTCACCTTTTAAGGTCGTAAAGACATATTCCGGATTTTTGCCGGTTACTTCGATTTGTCGCTCTTTCCACTTTTTGAGATACATTAAATCTTTCTCGCTTAACCAGAGAGTCCGATCCTTCGCGCCTTTTCCTTCACGAACCATCACCTTACCGCTCATTAAATCGATGTGGATCCATTTTAAGTTTGTCGCTTCACTTAACCTGAATCCGGCATTTAACATTAATCTCATTATGAGATGATTTCTTTCTCCGGTAGGATATCTCATGTTCGGTTGTTTGAGTAAAGCATACTGCTCGTCCTTGGATAAAAACTCGGGTAATTTTTTCTTCCTACTTTCCATTTTTCAAAAACCCTCCATAATACCTATTAGGT
>Ga0315549_1005085_pt1 | contig 10855 bp, 7 predicted proteins | sample SalMarSW160200MG_FD_203101 | JGI IMG/M metagenome (GOLD analysis project Ga0315549, IMG submission 203101) | Salt marsh sediment microbial communities from the Plum Island Ecosystem LTER, Massachusetts, United States - Salt Marsh Sediment SW1601-200 ... | reverse complement strand
CACAAAAAAACTCGGGTGGGGGGGGGGGGGGGGGGGGGGCGGTAAGCTTGCCGATGAATTTATCCGCTTAAACAAGAAAGCCAGGTCCAGGCGGGGATTAGAGATAATCACCGATACCTTTGCCGTTGACACCGACCCCACCGACCTCAACAGCCTGCGCGCCGTAAAGCACGACCTCCAGCACCGAATCCTCATTGAAAGCGAAAAGACGGACGGCAGCGGAACCATCCAGATGAGTGAAATCGGCGCCGAAATAACCATGGAAAACAGCAACAGGGTCCTCGACGCCATAAGAACCGCCGGGCGGCTTTACGATACCGACGCCTTCCTGCTTGCTGCCAGCGTCGTCGGCGGCACCGGCTCCGGCGGCATGCCGGTAATGGCCCAGGCCCTAAAGGACTGCTACCATGATAAACCGGTATACACCCTGGCCATTCTCCCCTTCCTGGACGAGGAGGCCGAGGAGGAACGCATCACCTATAACGCCGCCATATCGCTCAAGTCGCTCTATTCCGTAGCCGATGCCGTATTCGTGGCTGATAACCAGCAGTATGTCACCAGAGACACTACCTTGAGGGACAAGCCGGCCAGGATTAACGAGCTGATAGCGGCGCCGTTCTACGACCTGCTCTGCGCCGGCGAAGAGGAAAAAACGAAGTACATCGGGACGAGCATGGCCGACTTCGGCAATATAAAAGAGACACTCACCGGATGGACCGCCATCGGCTGCGGGCAATCGCCACTGCCTTCCAGAGGGCTATTCAGCAGGTGGCGCAGTTTCAGGGACAAGAGCGCCGACAGGCAGGCGGGCGTTCAGGCGGCGGAATCGGCCATAAGCCAGCTGCCGGTTGACTGCCAGCCGGCGGACGCGGAAAGAGCCTTATACCTGGTCACGGCGCCGGCGGCGGATATGAGGCCAGAGCTGTTCCATGAGACGGGCGGCTTCCTTAAAAGTGTGACGCGGGGGGCGGTGCTCAGGAGCTTTGACTATCCCCGGGGGAGGGGCGAGATGGATGTGACGGTGGTCTTTTCCGGTCTAAGCTCTATAGAGAGGATAAAGGGATACTACGACATCGTGGGCGGGCTGGTGCGCAAGGTAAAGACCCGGCAGGCGGAAGCCGAAAAGAAGGCCCGGGCCATGGAAGCGGCGGCCAGGAAAATACCCTCGCTGCTATAGGCAGCCAGCCCCTTTTTAGCCGCGCAAATACAACATTTCCCCAACGGGTATTTACAAACCTCCATCGGTGTAATATAGTGCCAATAAACGCTAACCTGGAGGTGCCGCCATGGGGAATAACGCCAAGGTGGGGGGAATTCTATCCATCGTTTCCGGGGGGTTCGGAGTTCTTGGTCTGGCGTGGATGGTTCTCTGGATATGGATGTTCAACTTTATGATTACCTCTATGCCACAGCCATATGGCCCCATGGAACCCGAATTTCCCCAGGAAATGTTCTATATTATGATGATTATCTACGGCGGTATGGGGCTGATAATGGCCCTAATCGGCGCACTGGGCATAGTCGGCGGCGTCTACGCCATCAAGAAGAAGCACTGGGCCCTGGCCCTGGCCGGGGCTATAGCCGGTACCGTAACCTTCTTTCCCTGCGGGATACCGGCCATTATATTCGTCAGCCTGGGTAAGGAGGAATTCACCGCCGGGGAGCAACTGCCCTACAGGTGAAGCTCTATTATATCACCGTCCTCTAAGACATGGTCTCTCCTGGCCATAACGCCGTCGTGCTTGCCCGAGCCCCAGATACGGGCGTACTTCATATTAGCGGCGAAGTCCTTGTGCACCTCGGCGGCGGCATCGGCCAGGGTGCTCCCCCGAGCGATGACGATGGGGTCGTTGAAATCGGCCTTACTGCCCGGCGCCTTGGTATAGACCCGTATAATATCCAGCACTTCATAGATTTTAGCCTTAAGCTCCTCCAGGCCTGTCCCCTGCCTGGCCGAAATAGAGATAACGGGGAAACGCCCCTCGTATTCAGCCTTTAGCGCCTGATAATTCCGGCTGGCGTTATCAAGGTCAAGCTTGTTGCCGATGAGTAACGCCTTCCGGCGCCAGACGGTAAACTCCGGGTCTTCCTCCACTACCTCACCCTCACCGAGGACTATCCTCATCTTTTTCAGCCGGGTAATAATGGCTTCCATCTGCTCCAGCGGGTCATGGCTCAAGTCCAGCATGATGAGCAGTGCGTCCGCCCCCCGGAGCAGGGGCGGCAGCCAGAACTGGATGGCCTGGGGCACCAGTGGCGGGGTATCCAGCATCTGGATTTTTATGTTCTCGAACTCCATCATGCCCGGTGTGGCGCTGTGGGTGGTGAAGGGGTATTCGGCGACGGGCGGGGAGGCGTTGGTGATGGTTGAAATTAGCTGGGACTTGCCGGAGTTGGGCAGGCCGATTACGGCTACCTGAGCCGCCCCCTCCTTTTCGATAGCCATTGACGCCCGCCGGGCGCCGCTCTTCTTGGCGGCCAACTGGTTGAGCTTGGCGATGCGGGTCCTAAGCTCGGCGCGGAGGTGGTCGGTGCCCTTGTGCTTGGGCATGATGGCCAGCATCTCTTCCAGGGCGGCTATCTTTTCCATAGGGTCTTTAGCCTCCCGGAAGGTTTTTTCGGCGTCAAAATACTGCGGCGGCAGGTTAGCCGGCATACTAGATATACTCCTTTATCTTTTTAGCCAGTTTCGGGGTAATGCCTTTGGCCACCGCCAATTCTTCCAGCGGGGCTTCCCTTATAGCACGAACAGAGCCGAACTGCCGGATTAAGGCCCGCCTGCGCCTTGGCCCGATGCCGGGAACGGTATCCAGCGCCGAGGCGAAGGCCTGCTTCTGGCGCACCCTCCGGTGATAGCCCAGGGCAAAGCGGTGCGCCTCGTCCCGGAGGCGCTGAAGCAGTTGAAGGCCGGGGGAGGAGCGGGGTAAAACTATGGGCTTTGATTTTTTGGGGACGAAAATTTCCTCGTTTTCCTTGGCTAAACCGGCTGCGGGTATGGAATCAACCCCCGCCTCCTTCATAGCAGCCAGGGCGGCATTAAGCTGTCCCCTGCCCCCGTCGATGAGAACGAGGTCAGGCACGGCCGCCCATGTATCTGAGGCATCACCAGCCCGCCTGAAACGCCTTTTGAGCACCTCTGCGAGCATGGCGTAATCATCAACACCAGTAACAGTCTTAATCCTAAAACGTCTATAATTAGAGGGCTTTGGCCTGCCCTGCTCAAAGACGACCATGCTGCCCACGGCGGCCGCCCCCTGGATATCTGATATATCATAGCCTTCTATACGGGCGGGGAGGCGGGGCAGCTCAAGCTCCCGCTGTATCTCCTCCAGCGCCGCCGACAGTACCCTGGGCGAGGCAAACTGTTTAATCTTTAGCTGTTCCAGTCCCTGCCGGGCGTTTTCGGCAACGATGCCGACCAGCTGTTTCTTGTTGCCCCGGCGGGGCGCCTGAATCTTTACCTTACTCCCACGCTTGCTCGAAAGCCAGTCCCGCAGCACGGCCTCATCCTCCACCGGGTGCTGGAGCAACAGCAGCGGGGGGATATGGGGGGCGGAGGCGTAGAACTGCTTGATAAAGCCGGCCATTACCTGCCCCGGCTCTTCGTAGCGGGTGCCCTGCAGGAGAAAGCTCTCGCGGCCGATGAGCTTGCCGCCCCTTATAAAGAAGACCTGCACGTAAGCCTGGTCTTTATCCTCAACGAAAGCGATAACATCCTGCTCACCCTTTACCCGGGCGGCGATTTGCTGCCCTTCTATAACCTGCTCCACCGCCTGAATCTGGTCGCGGAGGCGGGCGGCTTTTTCATAGTCCATAGCTTCCGCCGCCTGCGCCATCTGCTGTTTAAGCTTTTTGACCACCCTTTCCTGCTTGCCCTCGAGGAAGAGGATTACCTGCCTGATGACCCCGGCGTACTCCCGGCGGCTGACCAGGCCGATACAGGGAGCCAGGCAGTGCCCGATATCGTATTCAAGGCAGGCCCTGGCATCGGTGCCGGTGATGGGCCTGGAGCAGGAGCGGAAGGGGAAGATGCCCTTGATGAGCTTGAGCGTCCGGCGTATTGACCTGGCGCTGGCGAAGGGGCCGAAGTAACGCCCCCCGTTTTCCTTTAAGGTACGGGTGATGTGCACCCGGGGCCAGTCTTCGCCTAAATCTATCTTTAAATAGGGGAAGGTCTTATCGTCCCTGAGGCGGACATTGTAGCGGGGGTGGTGCCGCTTTATCAGGTTAAGCTCCAAGATTAACGCCTCCTGCTCCGAGGCGGTGACGAAGTATTCCAGGTCGGCGATTTTAGCCACCATGCGCCCGATTTTGGGCGTCAGCTTCTGCCCGGCGCCGAAATAGGAGCTTACCCGGTGGCGCAGGCTGGCCGCCTTGCCCACATAGATAATAGCGCCATCGGCCTCTTTAAAGAGATAGACGCCCGGGCCGGCGGGCAGCCCTTTTATCTGCTCGGTTATATAGCCTGCCGTCATACAGATTTATTGTAGCACAGCCCATGCGGGGGGCAAAGCCTTCTCTCTGTTGACAACTGTCTTTTCCCCACTCTTGGCAAATTCGGCTGGTAGTATATCATAGAGCTTAATAAAGCTATGACTCAAGGGGGTATTAGTATCAGATGAGGAGATTGCTGGGCATCGCGCTTGCCCTGGGGCTGGTGCTGAGCTTCAGCCGCCGGCGGCTTGATTTTAGTAAGGCGCCGAAGCCATTAAGCCACAGGCAACTGAAGGTAAAGCCCCCTCTTTGTTGTCAACTGTCTTTTCCCCTCCCATTGACAAATTAGCCTGGTGGTATATATTATATGGCTAGTATATCCTAAAGTAACATGACTAAAGGGGGATGGGGAGATGAGGAAAATTATCTCTGTAACAGCCATATCCGCCGTAATTATTACCCTTTTTGTCCCGTGGTTCTATGCCAGCGGGGCCCAACTCACCTGGACACAAACCGATCAGGCAGAATTTAACGCCGGCGTGCTTGTGGATGTAGATACTTCGAGTAACCCTGACAATGTTGAGCTAAGCGTTGGCGCCGACCTTGTTATCGACGGCGGCACCGCAACGCTGGGAGGCGACCAATACTACGATAACGTGAGTATTATCAACGGGGGCACTCTGTATGTCCAAGACGGCGCAATACTGAGGATATACGCCAAAGATATATATATTGATGCCTCATCCAGCATAATTGCCGACACGCTGGGCTATGCTGGAGGCGCCAGAAATTATACCCAAGGCGTTGCCAACGACGGTTCCAGTCATGACGGCACCCCGGGAACCGGCGGGGGTGTTGGGGGATACTCTATGTCAAATTCAGATGGGCCCGGGGGTGGAGGGGCAGGTTATGGCGGAGCTGGTGGTGACGGCGGTGGAGCTTGGGGGGGCGATGATCACCCGGGCGCGGGGGGAGCGGCGTATGGTAACGACTCCGACCAAAGCATATACATGGGTTCGGGCGGGGGCGCGGGAGGGGCCAGCCAATATGCAGCGGGGACCTACGGAGGAGCCGGAGGGCAGGGAGGAGGAGCCGTATTGCTGGACGCCGAAACCATTGACATAGCCGGAACGGTCTCGGCAAGCGGCGGCGCAGGTGAGGCGGGATTTGGTGTCTCTTCAGCTGATGGTGGCGGCGGCGGCGGCGGAAGCGGAGGCACGATTTTAATAAACGGTGAAACCGTGACCATAACCGGCACAGTAGCAGCCAGCGGCGGCAACGGCGGCCCCAGAGGTCCAGAATATATATACGGGGGAGCCGGCGGTGGCGGTGGAGGGGGCAGGATAAAGGTATTTTATGAAAGCCTGAGTGACGGCACGGCGAGCTATTCAGCAGCCGGTGGAAATAGTGGAGAACCCAGTTACGAGGCTGGGACAGCCCAGGACGGGCAATCGGGAACTACCTACAAAGGAACAACTTCATATGTATCGTCACTGCCTTACCTATCCTCCGGCACGCTGGCATCACAGGTCCTTGACACCTTAACTGCTGACTCAATCTGGGACGAGTTAAGCTGGAACGAGACACTTCCGGCCAACACCGACATAACCTTTGGGGTCAGAGCCGACAATGCCCCCTTCGCCGCGGGTGATGCCAATCCGACATGGACTGACCTGAGCCCGGCCGACAGCCCCATCACCACTGGTCTTCCCACAGGGCAATATATGCAGTGGCGGGCTACCCTATCAACTACAGATACCTCCCAGACCCCGGTTCTGCACGACGTGTCAATAACCTATACCACCGTTCTTCCCAACACACCCCCCGATATCCCCACCCTCAACTCACCAAGTGACGGGGCGACCGATGTGGTCTTGACCCCGAACCTGGTCTTCGATTATTTTGACGCGGACGATGATGACTGCACCGAATTTGAAATCCTGGTGGATGACGACCCCGGCTTCGGTTCACCGGATATAAACGATGCTGTCCTCGGGTCGTGGCCGAGCCCCGGCCCAATTACCTACAACGTTACCACCCCGCTGGCGCCCGGCACGCAGTACTACTGGCAGGTAGATGTCTTTGACGATACGGAATGGAGCGGCTGGTCGGACGGAATGTGGGACTTTACCACCGGAATACAGGACGGCGGGGCAGCTAAGGCTGAGTACCACACCTGCGAGGATGTCTACGTCAACGCCACCGGTTTCCCGACGAATTCTCTCGTGGATGTCTACGTGGTGGGTGATGAGAAGTGGCATGATGGAGATACAATTGCCAACTACGGTATAGTGGTAATGGAGACATTCACCACCGATAGCAACGGAGACATTGTGAACAAGCGGCTATGGCGCCACCCGCTTGAGGTAGGTGAATACGATATAGTCTTTGACGCCGGCCCGGGTGGAATCCCGGATGGAATCTACGATGAGATACCGGACCTGGTTGACGACCCCAACCACCCCGGATTTACCGTGATAAGTACCCCGGTGGGCGGGGAGGTCTACCCCATAGATAAAACGGCGCTGCTGCTGCCCTGGCTAATTTCAAGCGCAATACTGATTTTAGCCGCCGGCGGCTTGATGCTAATCAGGCGCCGTAGCTAAAACTAACCGTTAAGCGGCACTTTACAGCCCTGCCGGGGTTAGCCCTGTTTTTGGCAGAGTATACTTCTCCATGTTGACAGTTGACATTTGCCACCTGGTGAATTAAACTCCTGCTAACATAACCATACTCCTGCTAACAAAAATACACTTTTACTTACCATTGCTGGGAGGTTAATAAAACGGCAAAGGGACTGGCTCTGGCAGTAGCCATATTAATACTAACTGGCCTGCTGCTTTCCGGAATGCCTGCTCGGCTGGCCAAGGCGAATCCCGATTGGTGGGACCCGGCCTGGAGCTGCCGAAAAGCGATAACGGTTACAGAATCATCAGGGGCCACCCTGACTGACTACCAGGTTAAAATCGATATCAGCTATGAACCAGCCATGCGGGCAGATTTCGGCGACCTGAGATTTACCAACGCCAGTGACTGGCCACTGGACTACTGGCTGGAGTCCAAAGTGGATAATTCCTCAGCCACTGTTTGGGTTGAGGTCGACACAATTGTTGCCTCTACTGGCACCGCAATCTACATGTACTACGGCAATTCCGGCGCCGGCGACACCGGTGACGGCGACGCTACCTTTGAACTCTTCGATGACTTTGAGGACGGCGGTATCTCGGACTGGACCCAGTATAGAAACGGTACGGTAACTATCGCCGATGACGGCGGCAACTCTGTCCTGCTTAAAACGGCCAATAATGACCCACAGGGGGGCTTCTCCCTGTTTAACAACGGCAGTTTAAGCGATTTTGAGGCCGTCTTCCGGACTAAGAGGATAAACGAAAGCGGCGGCAGCCAGAACCGGTACGGAATAGAGGACGGCAGCTTTAACGGCTACGGCCCCAGAATGGCCGATTTCAATTCCCTGCCTTCGGCTTTTGCCATAGAAAGAAGGGCGGGGGGTTCGGGCTCTTCCATAGCCAACAAGAACACCTCGGCATACCAGTGGAATACCTGGATGACGGTTAAGTTCAGGAAATACGGCAGCACCCTTGAGTTTGAGCTCTATAATTCCTCGGGAAGCCTGGTTGAGTCCATATCCGCTTCTAATTCTTCATATAACAGCTTTGACCGGTTCGTGGTGCACGGCGGCTGGGAATTCTATACCGACGATATAAGAGTTGCTAAATATGTTTCCCCGGAGCCCGCCTGTTCCGTTGGTTCCGAGGAGCACAATTTCCCCCCTGACCCGCCCGGCGGGTTTAACCCCATAACGTATAACGACAGCAGCTGGGTGGACGATGATATCCCCACCCTGAACTTTACCCAGAGCGACCAGAATGGCGCCGATACCGTCAGCTACACCATCCAGGTAGATGATGACGGCAATTTCTCATCCCCGGTGGTGGATTATACCTCGGAGCTGCTCGCCCAGGGGGACGCCGGCTTTACCGTGGGGCAGGCCGAGGGGGACGGAGCATATACCGATGGCGACGAGGGGCAGACCCTCGATGACGGCGACTATTTCTGGCGGGTGATGTCCACCGACGAGCATGGAGTTGACGGCGGCTGGTCGGTAGCCAACGGGGGGGCTATAGCCTTCCGCCTGAACACCGCTACCGAGGCAGGGCAGACGTCCAAGGATAAATACCGCACCCACGAGGATGTTTACGTCAACGCCACCGGTTTCCCGCCGAATTCCCCCGTGGATGTCTATGTTGTCTCAGATTATCACTGGCATGATGAAGACCCCATCCCACCAGACTCAGGCGATATTTTTGCCTCTAAAACCTTTACCACCGATATTGGCGGGAAAATTGAGAACGAGGTAATATGGCGCCACCCGCTTGAGATAGGAGAATACGATATAGTTTTTGACGCCGACTGCAATTGTGACTACGACGAGATTCCGGATTCAGTTTACGACCCCAACCACCCCGGATTCACCGTGGTAGGGACTACGGTAGGCGGGGAGGTCTACCCCATAGATAAAACGGCCCTGCTGCTGCCCTGGCTAATTTCAAGCGTAATACTGATTTTAGCCGCCGGCGGCTTGATTTTAGTAAGACGAGCCGATAGACTAAGAGAATTGTGAAACGGTATCTGACTATAGCCCTGGCGGTGTTTACCCTGGCCCTGCCGGGGCTAATTTTATGCACCGGCTGCCCGCCACCCCCCTCCAATTCCACCCCCAAAGCCGCCATCGTCGACCAGCTGGCCGTCATGGAGCCGAACCGGGACTTTACCGACCAGGTGACGGCCGAGCTTAAATCCTGCGGCCTTGAGGTGGATGTTTACTCCGGGGAAGAGGTCAATGTTGAGCTCTACCGCCGGCTGCCCAAGCAGGGATACAGGCTAATCATCTTCCGCGCCCACGCCGGGCTGCTGCAGGCGGAGGAGGGTTCGGAGGTGGTGGGGGTAAAGCACGCCACCTACCTGTTTACCGCCGAGGAGTACCGGCAGACCAGATACGTAAGCTTGCAGCTTGACGACCAGCTCCTGCCGGCGGAGATGACAGCCGATTTTCCCCTCGTCTTTGCCGTCAACTCCAAGTTTGTCCTGGAGAGCACGGAGGGGCGGTTTGACGACACGCTGATAATAATGATGGGCTGCTCATGTAGCTACCTGGAGGATATGGCCGCCGCCTTTATCTTTAAAGGGGCGTCAACCTACATGGGGTGGGACGGCAGCGTGAGCCTGGACTATGTTGACCGGGCCGCCGCCGACCTTATCACAAATCTGTGTAGCGAAGGCATGACCGTAAATGAGGCGGCCCTCGAAACCATGACCGGGATAGGGCCCGACCCGGAATGGGGCGCCGGCTTAAGATTCCACCCTAGAGAGAGCAGCGGGCAGACTATCGCCGAACTTACAGGGACAACGGGCGGGGAGTAAAACCGTTTTTCCCAATGAACAAGGCGCTTAACGGCTGAATTTTCTTTCTGGTTATGTTAAAATACATAAAATCATCCGGCAGCGAGGAGGCGCGGTGAAAGAAGCTATTGATAAATTCCTGAACTATCTGGAGGTGGAGAAGGGCTTTTCCCGGAACACCATAGAAGCCTATGAGAATGACCTGAATCAACTGGTGGGCTTTCTGGAAGAAGAGGCGGCCAAGGGGGGCGCTATCAAGCCATGGACGGCTTTTGACCGGCAGTCCATCTTAAGCTACCTGACCAATCTCAAGGAGCGGAGATATGCCGCCACAACGGTAGCCCGCAAGGTGGCCGCTATTAAGTCCTTCTTCGGCTTTCTGACGGCGGAGGGGCTGGTAAAGGAAAACCCAACGCGGGATGTGCCCTCACCGAGGGTGGGCAAGTCGCTGCCCAAGCCAATATCAATCACACAGGCCCGCCAGCTTCTTGAAGAAACGGAAAAGCGGGCGACGCCGGAAGCCAAGAGAGATAAAGCCATGCTGCACCTGCTCTACGCCAGCGGCATGAGGGTGAGCGAGCTGGTATCGCTGAACGTGAACGATATAGATACTGATGGCGGCTATGTGCGCTGCTTCGGCAAGGGGAGCAAGGAGCGGCTCATTCCCATTCACAGCCAGGCGGTGGCGGCGCTGAAAGATTATCTAAGTCAAGGGCACCCCAAGCTGAGAACCAGCGACGAAGAGGAGGCCCTGTTCCTTAACCGGCGCGGTGAGAGGCTGACCCGGCAGGGGCTGTGGCAGATACTTAAGGGCTACGCTAAAGCGGCCAAGCTGGGGGTTGATATTACCCCCCATACGCTGCGGCACAGCTTTGCCACCCACATGCTGAGCGGCGGGGCTGACCTGAGGTCGGTGCAGGAGCTGCTGGGGCACGCCAATATCTCCACCACGCAGGTCTATACCCACCTGACCACGGAACACATCCGGCGCGCCTATGAA
>Ga0315549_1005083_pt1 | contig 10856 bp, 7 predicted proteins | sample SalMarSW160200MG_FD_203101 | JGI IMG/M metagenome (GOLD analysis project Ga0315549, IMG submission 203101) | Salt marsh sediment microbial communities from the Plum Island Ecosystem LTER, Massachusetts, United States - Salt Marsh Sediment SW1601-200 ... | reverse complement strand
CTTCTTTCCCTGTTTTAATAAGCCATCCATTTTTTTTAGAATGGTTTCGTAAAAATCCAACTTGAATTGCAATCTTTCTTTGGAAGCTTTGCCATTAGGAAAATAAATATTAAATAAAGTAAATTCAGAATAATCTGCTTGAATCAATCGACCTTCAAGATCAAATCGAGGAATATTCAGTTGATATAATATGCTCTCCGGTTTTTTTCTAGTCCAGAGAGCAACTCCGCTATATCCCTTTTTCTCTGCCTGGGCAAAATAGCTTGAATAACCTTCCCTTTCTATGAGATCATCTGGTAATTGTTCTCGATGTGCCTTGGTTTCCTGAACACAAAAAATATCTGCGTTTTTTTCTATAAACCAATCCATAAAGTTCTTCTTATAAATAGCCCGAAGTCCATTCACGTTCCAGGATAATAACTTCATTTTACATGCACCTTTTATTCAAAAATATTTTGCGGTCAGGCTTCACAAGTTCACAAAAAAACATTTTCTTTTATTGTTGCATTGTTTTTTTCAGTATATATTTATGTGTCAGGGGATATGTGTCAAGGAACGGTTCTTTGTCACACTTCAAAAATATATATTTACCTTATTGTATCGCCACCAGTGGTCAAAAGAATTAGTGTTTTCAATTTTTCTACACCTTAATATTAATACGACAAAGGTTTTAAAAAATCCTTCTTTTTTTAAAAAATAGTTGTGGTGTGTATTAGTTGTTAGTGAACAGTAAATAGTATTTAGATGGAAAAGAGAAGATAGATTCCCGCTGAAGTTTACACTCACGAAAGTGGGTGCGGGAATAACATATAGGAGAGTGAGAATAACAGAAGTCTAAACAGAATGAGGATGAAAGATATAAGGATTGTCCGCTGTGTCATTCTAATAGAATTATATGTTTTGTGGTATAATTTTAGTAAAGGTGGAAATAAAAATGGATGAATTGACAAATATAGAAAAAAAAGCACTTCTTAGTGCTGCTACAAAAATCCGCTCCTATAAGCTTATGCAAGCTAAAGGTTATGAAAGAATCGCCAAGAAAGCCAGGGATGAAAGAACAAGGCGGCTCTTAGTGGAAATTAACACCGATGAAGTTAAGGATTCCGAATACTGGTTGGAGAAAATCAAAGAATTGAATGGCGAATTGGAGATACCATCAAAGACCTTCTTCATGGACGTAAGAGTTAGCCTTATGATGCACATTTTAGGCAGGAGGAGTTTTTTTGAGTGGGCTATAATCAATGAGGATGAGATTATTGAGGACCTGGCCATCCAAGCTGGAAATATTAGTGATATGGTTACTTCAGAGAAATGGAATAGAATAGCTTCCGATGAGCGTTTGCATGTCGAAAGGGTTAAAAAAGAGGTGTTAGGAATGGAAGCCTGGGAGATGAGAGGTAGTGGTGGTGTAAGAGATGTTATCTTTGGAGCAAACGATGGTCTGGTTTCAATACTTGCACTGGTGGCTGGGGTCTATGGGGCAATTACGGAAAGTCATACTATTCTTATTGCCGGTATAGCAGGGGCAGTCGCCGGAGCAATATCTATGGGTGCTGGTGCCTATCTCTCGTCAAAGTCTGAGAAAGAGGTAATCGAGAAAGAAAGTGAAAGAAAAGGAATCAGAAAGAAAGGGACTCCTGAGGAGGAGCAGGCGAAATTGGTAGAATTTTATCAGACAAAGGGGTTCAAGAAAAGGGAGTCTGAAGCTATTGCTAGTAGAGTAACCTCAGAAATGGAATTGAGGTCAGAACATACTATCGGAGAGGAAGTTGGACTAACATCAGAAGAATCCTGGTCCCCAATTAAAGCTAGTATTTTGACAGGGTTGTCATTTGCGGTTGCATCTCTTATTCCCATTCTACCCTTCACCTTTATGGAAGTAACCCCAGCAGCAATAACCGCAGTAATCGCCACTATAGCTACCTTATTTGGGGTTGGGGCTAGTAAAGCCATCTTCACCAGGAAGAGCTGGATTCTAAGCGGACTAGAAATGATGATTATCGGGACATTAGCTGCAGCGGTAACTTATGCTATAGGACTGTTAATCCCGATGTAATTGTTGGATTTGATAATTATGTAATTTCCCACTCACAGTAGGGGTCACCAGCAGCGATACACTTTATTTCCCTGACGTGCTGATTCTTAACTGCTGAGAAGAGACCGTTCAGGAAGCCGGTAGTGAAGTAGCATGAAGGCTCCCTAATTTCTAATCCGAAGGTCTCGCAGTTTTCCCTAATCTTTATTGTCTCACCTAAGGTTATCTTACCCACCTTGCAGTATTCCATGAAATCGATAACACGCCTGATTACCTCATCCTCCTTTATCCCAGCCTTCATCAGGTGTTGACTGACCTCCTTGCCTATCATAGCACCGCCCATCCTAATCGCCATTCGGTATCTCTCGCTGACCAGAGCGGGTAAGCTGGCGACTAAGAACATCTGATTGAATGCCACTCCACTCCCCAGCCTGGGTCTCTCGGGCAGGGGCTTGCCATGAACCAGAAAACCGGTAAGCTGGTTCCTCAAGCTCTCGTGAACCTTTTCTACAACTGAGCTGTCTATGGACTCCAGAAAATCTTTCAATTCATCGGTCTCCCGCGGCACCGCCTTAAATTCACAATAAGGAGCTCCCATTCCCATACACTTCGTCTCCACCATACTCCAGTCCCGCTGTTTCTTTTCAAATCCCTTTAACATCCCTGCTATCGAACCTAAACCGTGGAAACACAATCTCGCTCCGACATTATCAAATGCCCAGCATGATGAGTTTTCGTATCCTCTGAAATAGTGCTCATCCCTCTTGGATAACTCTTTCCGATATTCCCAGATTCCCATCCCCATTCCCTTCATGCTCTTCAGCACATATGAGGCGAATTTATTCATGCCCTTTACTTCGCTAAAGCTCTTGGGCATGAATAACTTCATGAGGAGCCTCATGCGCCACGGAGCCTGCGACATCATCTCTACTGACCTGACATGTAGTTCCTTCTCAAACTCATATAACATCGTGGGGAACCTTTTGGGGTCCCACAGCATACCGCTCCAGAGGGCAAGATTCATCCAGAACATGTTCACAAAGTCCCCAAGCTCTGTTCTAAGGGCCTGCTGCCCTGCTTGTTGGGTGAACGACTGCGCCTCCCAGATGCGCCGCATTATCCTGGGATCGAATGTCTTGAGAGCAATCGCCGGGCTCTGGGTCATCGGGGTCTCAATCTTGGTCGGGGCCACTTTAGGGTGCTTCACTACATTTATAATCCTTGACTTCTCTTTTATCTCCATCCTGATAATGCCATCGGCAACGCTCATCATGGCTCCCAGGTCTTCCTCTTTGCCGCAGCCCTCATCCATTAAAACTACTACCGAGTTACCATCAGCGGCAAACTTCAATAAACAGAGCCTCATGAACCTGAACACCTCCTCTTTGTTGAAAAGGTAGGGGGAGGTCAGGGAATCGAAGGCAAGCAGAATATCTCTCTTGCCAATTTTCTGCTGGAGTTTGGTAATAGCCATACTTATGCTGTTTAAGTCTTCACAGTTGGCGCCTATGGTGTCGTGTCGTTCTAGAGTTGCCAACCCTACTGTCTCAGTGAAGGCATCAACGAAGCTTAAGGATCTAGGCGTGGGCTCTCCCATGCCCTTTTCTCTTAAAAGAGCTATGACCCCAGAGGAACTTTCTTCTGTAGTAACAAATATAATAGGTCTCTCTGTAGCTATGCTGTTGAGTACCATCTGATGGCAAAAGGTCGATTTTCCTGCTCCCGGAGGTCCAACCAGCAGGATCAGGTTGTTCCTCGGCACCTCCTGTATTTCCGCTAATGACAATCCTCTTTTCTCCATGTTATTCCCTCTTCCTATTGTTATTGATTATATGATTTCCCACTCGCAGTAGGGGTCGCCAGCAGCGATACACTTTATTTCCCTGACGTGCTGATTTTTAACTGCTGAGAAGATACCATTTAAAAAGCTGGTGGTGAAATAGCAGCAAGGCTCCTCAGGCTTTATCGTCCCAAGCGTCATATAAAAGCTCTCACAATTTTCCTTTATCCTTATCGTTTCACCTGCCGTAACCTTTCCCACCTTGCAGTATTCCATGAACTCAATAACACGCCTTATCGCCTCGTCCCCCTTTATCCCCGCCTCCATCAGGTGTTCGCCGACTTCCTTCCCAGCCTTTGCGCCCCCCATCCTCAACGCCATCTGGTATCTCTCGCCCGCCAGATAGGGAAAACCCATGATGTGGCCGACCGCATGGAGGTGGATATCGCTCCCCAACTCGGGTCTTCCTACAAGGGGCTTTCCATAGAGCAGAAATCCCATGAGGCGGTGCATCAAATGGTCATGTATCCTTTCAACAGCCGAGCTATCTTTCTCCAGAGAACCCCTTAGCTCATCGATTTCCCCAGGTACCAATTTGAACTCGCAGTATGGGTCCCCCAACCCGATGCACTTCGTCTCGATAGCGTTCCATTCTCTTTCCTCTTTCTCAAGTCCTTCACATGTGCCTGCGAAGGTAGAAGGGATGTATAGAGCCATGGCGGCACCGACGTTCTCGAATCCCCAGCAGTCAAGGTTCTCGTATACTCTAAAGTAGTGTTCGTCAGTCTTAGAGATGTCTTCAAGGTATTCGATGATGCCGCTGCGCTCAGACTTGAATTTAGGGCCCTGGGTTTTAAACCATTTTTTCATGTCTTTTACCTTGCTAAAGTTCTTGGGCATAAATAATTTGAAGAGAAGTCTCATGCGCCAGGGAAAATAAGGGATCATCTCCTTTATCAGGGTGGTGCATTCCTCCTTGTTTAACTCATATTTCATCGTCGGGAACCTTTTAGAGTCCCAGAGCATGCCACTCCAGTAGACAAGGTTTGGCCAGAACAAGTTTACGAAGTCCCCAGCCTCCTTTCTCAGCCCTGCTTCTTCTCCTCGTATAACTGCTTGGAGAAATTGTCTTGTCGCACTCGGATCGAGAAATTCGGATTTGATTCCAATCCGTTTGGGTTCTATGGGTCCTATGTGGACTTCAATTCTTGCCGGCGCAACTTTGGGATGCTTCACGACGTTCAAGAGCTGCCTGTCCTCCTCTGTCTCTATCTTTATCACACCGTCAGCGACACTCATCATTGCTACCAAATCCTCAGATTTACCACAGCCCTCATCTATCAAAGCCACTACTGAGTTACCTTCGGCAGCGAACTTGGCGAGAAACAGCCTCATGAACTTGGTAACCTCAACACCGCTAAATAGATATGGGGAGGTGAGTGAATCGAAAGCGAGCAATATGCCTTTTTGCCCTATTCTCTCCTGAAGTTTGATGGTGGCCATGCTTAGAGTGTTTAGATCGGCACAATTGGCACATACCGTGTCTGAGCGCGGCGTGCAAGTCAGCCCTACCGTCTCGGTGAAGGCATCAATGAAACTTAAGGATGCAGGTGTGGGCTCTCCCATACCCTTTTCTCTTAAAAGCTTTATAATCACAGAGGGTCTTTGTTCAGTGGTTACGAATATGATGGGTCTCTCTGTAGCTATGCTGTTGAGTACCATCTGATGACAAAATGTCGATTTTCCTGCTCCCGGAGGCCCGACTAACAGGATCAAGTTCTCTTTCGGTGCCTCCTGTATTTTGGTAAGAGACAATCGTCTTTTCTCCATGTTATTTCCTCCTCCTATTGTTATTTATTATATGATTTCCCACTCACAGTAGGGATCACCAGCAGCGATACACTTTATTTCCCTGACATACTGGTTACTGACCGCTGAGAAGAGACCGTTCAAGAAGCCGGTGGTAAAATAGCAGGAAGGCTCCTTGATAGTTGTAAACATCTTGGTTCGTAAACTCTCACAGTTCTCCTTTATCCTTATCGTCTCACCCACTGTAACCTTCCCCACCTTGCAGTAATTCATGAAGTTGATGACTTTCTTTATTGCCTCATCCTCTTTTATCCCGGCTTTCATAAGGCGCTCGCCGACCTCCTTTCCCGACCTGGCGCCTCCCATTCGTTGTGCCATTCGGTATCTCTCGCCAAGATGGGGAAAACCCATGGCGTGCAAGGCCACATGGAGGTGGACATCGCTCCCCAATTTAGATCTTTCCACAAGAGGCTTCCCATCAAGCAGAAATCCCATGATACGCTCCATTAACCGTTCATGTATCCTTTCAACAATCGAACTATCTTTCTCCAGAGAACCTCTTAGTTCATTGATTTCACCCGGTACTAATTTGAATTCACAGTAGGGATCCCCCAACCCTATGCACTTTGTCTCAACAGCGTTCCAGTCTCTCTTCTCCTTCTCAAGTCCTTTAAGTTGCCCTGCCATTGCTGGAGGGAAATGCGAAGCTATGGTGGCGCCCACGTTTTCGAATCCGCAGCAGTCAGAGTTCTCATATACCCTAAAATAGTGTTCGTCAATCTTAGAGACATCTTCAAGATATTCCACGATGCCGCTTCGCTCATTCCGTGCCCCCATTCCATACGGACCACCCCTGAATAGCTTCGATAATTTTTTCATGTCATTTACCTTGCTGAATTTCTTGGGAAAGAAACTAAGAGCTTGAAAAGAACGCACCAACTTCAGGAGAAATTTAAAGCGCCAAGGCAAATACTGGAGAAACTCTCCCGACGTGCTCATGGTGCCATCCTCCTTGTTTAAATCATACATCATCGTTGGGAACCGTTTTGGGTCCCAGAGCATACCACTCCAGTGGGCAAGGTTCGGCCAGAACAGGTTTACGAAGTCCCCAACCTCCCTCCTCACCGCCGCTTCATCTTGTCCGAACATGCTTTGTATAAACTGCCTTATCATACTCGGCTCGAATTGCATTCTTGATCTAATTGTCGGTTTGGTTTCTATTACGGGAACTTCAATTCTTGTTGGCTCCACTTTGGGGTGCTTGACCACATTCATAATCCTTGAGCTTTCTTTTATCTCCATCCTGAGGATGCCGTCGGCGACACTCATCATGGCTCCCAGGTCTTCCTCCTTGCTGCAGCCTTCATCCATTAAAGCTAATACAGAGTTCCCCTCAGAAGCAAACTTCGATAAAAACAGTCTCATAAACTTTACTACCTCTACACCGTTAAAGAGGTAGGGTGAGGTAAGTGAATCGAAGACAAGAAGAATTCCTTGTGAGCCAGTCCCTTCTTGTAGTTTGGTGATGGCAATACTTAGACTATTTAGATCGGCACAATTAGCGCATACTGTGTCTGAGCGCGACGAACAGGTCATCCCTACTGTCTCAGTGAAAGCATCAACAAAGTTCAAGATTACAGGCTCTCTTATACCCTTTTCACTTAATAGTTCTATGACATCATCAGGGCTTTGCTCACTGGTCACAAAAATAATCGGTCTCTCTAAAGCTATGCTCTTTACAACTACCTGGTGACAGAAGGTGGATTTCCCAGCTCCCGGTACGCCAGTCAGCAAGATTAGGCATTTATCTGGTGGTTCTTGTATCTTGGCTAGAGACATCTATTTCCTCCTTACTTAAATACAGTTAGGGTAGGATACACCTCTATTCCAATATTGGTTATATTATATGGGCGTGGTTGATTGTCAACCTCCAGTCCACGCATTTTCTCTACCTGAAACATTCGTGTCAACTTGCCATCTTTCATAACTGTACGCAGCAGAATAACCCCTTGAGCCAGATATTCCTCAAATTGATGCTCTCGTTCCAGTCCAGTCCCTCTTAGTTCAGATATAAGAATATTGGTACAGCCAGTTTTTCTAAAGTCAGTTATTAAGTCTCTCATGGCATATATGCGCTCAACTTCGTCAGGGTATTGAAGGGTAAAGATAGTGACCGGATCAATGACCACCCTCTTAGCATGAACTTCTTCTATACCTATCCTGATCGCTTCTAACAATTTGATCAGCTTGAACTCTTTCATTCCTAACTGGATGAGACCGGCCTTTTCTGAGGGTGCTATACGGACTGGGGAGACATTAATAAAGGCAAGTTTTTTCTCCTTCTCAAGTTTACCAAGATCCCACCCAAATTTCGACATATTCTTCTTCACGTCCCCAGGATCTTCATCTAATGAGATATAGATCCCTGGTTCGTCATGCTCTGTAGCTCCCTTATAGAGAAACTGGATAGCGAAAGTGGTTTTTCCACTGCCAGGTCCTCCGCAAATTAAGATACTGTGGCCTTTCGGTAAGCCTTTTTTTCCGAGAATTTTATCCGCGCCAGGTATACCTGTTGGAATATAATCAGACATCATATCAACCCCCTTAAGTCATTTCTGAGCTTATATTAGTTATAAGTTAGTTCAATTATAAATCTATCAAGAAATAATATTAATTTTAAAACTTATAAAGCAGTTTTTTCTCTTCAAATTTTAATTTGCGTCTGTGAGGGTAATTCTTTTCTGGATAGGTAGTGGTTATCTTTTAATAGATTTAATATTTTTCTGAGTGGGTTATTGGGAAAATTCTTGGTAGATACCTTTCTGCTTATTATTTGATCTGTTGCTTATAATGACAATACGGTTATTTTTGGTTTATAATTAAAAAAGTATTTACATCAATATTGGGTATGTCTTTTAATTATTTTTAAACTCTATATTTTATTTTTTATATTATAATACTACAAATTTTTAAAAAACCCTCTTTTTTAGCAAAATAAATTCAAATTTATAATCTTTAGTAAATATTCTTTGAATGTGTCAGGGGGCGGTTCTTTGTCACACTTCAAAAATATACATTTACCTTATTGAATCGCCACCAGCGGTGAAAAGAATTAGTCTTTTTCAGTTTTTCTACATCTTAATACTAATACAACAAAAGGTTTTAAAAAACCTTCTTTTTGTGAAAAATAGTTGCGAGATGTATTAATCGTTAGTGAATAGTATTTAGATGGAAAAGAGAAGATAGATTCCCGTTTTCGCGGGAATGACATATGGGGAAAATGTTTAAAATATATGGGAAAATACCTTCTTGAAAGCCTTATATAATAAGGCTTTCCATCCACATCTAAAATATGCTATTCTAAGCTATCTTAAACGCCTATTTCAAAAATATGATCAATCACCTTATGCAACTTCAAGAAACGCAGCTACGACGATATTTCTCTGAAACCCTTATATTGCAAGGCTTTCAGACTGCTAAAAATAGAGTTTTTAGCGCTTTTTTGCCTCATTTTCTCCCTATTTTAGAGCCACTATCGACATCCTATATACTAAAAAAACGCAGAAACTCTTATGTTTACTGTGTTTTAGAGCTTTACTATTTTTTCCTATAAAAACTGATAATCCTCTAATTCTATATATATCTATCTGCTTTATTTAGCCAAAAATCAGTTTTCCTGTTCCTCTCTTTTTCTCTTTTAATTATTCAATCAATTAATGCGCCACAGAACTAGTGTCGTATTTTATTGTCAAAATAACCGTCCCCATGATGATAATGTCTTTTTATAATAGGAAGAATTATTGAATTATTAGAGCTATTGCAACGGTTTCTGGGGCAAACTTAAATGGTTATCAATTTTTCTCCGTTTTGAATAATATCGGTTAAAGGCTGGCCCCAATACTTTACCTCGATTCCAAGTTTTTCCAAAACATCAACTGCACCTAATAGTTCAGCACATGCTTTGCAGGCAGAAAATTCTACTCCCTCCTTGATTAAATCTTTAATTTTATCCTGTATCTGTTTGTTTTCGGTAATTAATTTTGTGGGACCTCCCCATACTATTATTATGACCTCATCCCACCATTTCCTCAATTTACCATTAAGAGCATACATGAAAACCATCTTTTCAGCAGTCACCGGATCTTGATTGCTCCATAAAATATAAAGTCTTTTTCTATTTTCCATCACACTACCTCCTTATATAAATGAAATTTTAATCTTTCGAAATCTATTTTAATAAAACTAATAATCTCCTATAATTGTCAAGGGAACGGTTCTTTTGATACCTTTCCTGCCGTTTCCCGATTTACTCCAATTAAAATAGATATCTTCCTTCAGGAGGGGGCCTAGTCGTATTGCTAATGGCATACCCCTTGTTATATTACAAGACCCCTTTATTTCCTTCTATTCATTTATGCAGCCAATTCTGAAGAATCTCCCGTACAGAACGATTCAACTCCTTTGAAAAATCAGCATTAAATTTTCTTAAGAAAAAATGCTGACCTATGTTCTGTGCCCCGGGTATAAAATTTTTAACCTTAAATACTTTCTCTTCTAAATCTTTATGCAGGTTATTAAATTCCTCTTTGTTTAGCCTTCTATATTTATCCTTAAATACAATAAACTTCTTATCCGTTCTACGAATTTGTGCCTTTTTCTTTTGCTGTTTTGTTGGATAACCAAAACAAAGAAGTACCATTGGAAATACATATTGAGGTAAATCAAATAATTCCCTATGAATTTCATAATTTTCCATTATATCGCCTATATAACATGAACCCACGCCCAGGGATTCTGCAGCTATTACTGCATTTTGAGCAGCAATATTCACATCGGAACATGCTAAAAACAAATCACCTTCCTGGGGTTTCCTCATTTCGATATTCATTCTTTTGCATAGTTCAGGTACTTCAGAGTTAATAAAATAATCGTACCATCTTTGATAATCTGCCAAAAACAATAATACCAAAGGAGCTTTTGCTATAAAAGGCTGATTATCACATGTCTTAGCCAAAGTATCTTTTATTGACTGGTTAGTAACTTCAATGATTGAATATAGCATCATATTTCCAGCAGTTGGCGCTTTCATGGCAGCCTTTATTATTTCATCCTTTATGTCTTCAGGTATATCCCTTGTATATTAATAGTAACTTATTATTTATCAAGAAAAGATGTTAATATGATACTGGATGAGTTTGTAGTTGGTTAAGGCCGTTGTGTCCCTGGAGCAAT
>Ga0315549_1005081_pt1 | contig 10856 bp, 8 predicted proteins | sample SalMarSW160200MG_FD_203101 | JGI IMG/M metagenome (GOLD analysis project Ga0315549, IMG submission 203101) | Salt marsh sediment microbial communities from the Plum Island Ecosystem LTER, Massachusetts, United States - Salt Marsh Sediment SW1601-200 ... | reverse complement strand
GGATCTGGTAGATATCTATGGCTGGCCCGGAGAGATGCTTCTCTGGTCCGCCGGCTATACCGAACCGCAGAACGACTGCGAAGGTCCTGCCGACGAATGCCGTCTGCAGCACGATAACGGATCTGCGTCATCCTACTTTGGCGATTGGAACGTGGGCGATCAGAACGCCGTCTATTATGATCCGGCAACCGAATGCGTGGACTGCGACCCGGTCTATCCGCTGATGGTAACCCAGGTAGAGGGTGCCTTCTATGACTTCGCCACCGTTGGCGCGGTGGATGTGATTTTCCACTTCTACGAAGCCGGCGAGCTTTGTGATGGCCCCGGAGTTGAGATCTATTCCTTCCCTGCCACCATCACCACCTTCTTTCCCACAGTGGCTGTGGTGCCTGTTCCGGATCTTCTGTGTCTGGAGGATGATTTCTTCTTGGCATGTGAGTATAACAGTGGAACCACCGGCTCAATTCCCAGCTTGCTTTTCGACGACAACCCACCGGTAGATACTTGTTTCCAGTGGAACGACTACATAGACTACGGCTGGATCGAATGGTGGGATTTCTGGACAGAACCAGCGGGTACGGGCTGGCTCATGCTGAGAGCGGTTGGCACCTGCGATGCCGAAGAGTGTTACCCGGGTGAGGTGTGTGACTTGGTTCAGGATCCAGGCATTATCAACCTCTATTTTAGTGGTTTCGCCGCGGGCGATGTGATAGCGAAATACTTCGACCCCGAGGACATCTTGTTTGATTGTCTTCCTCCGGTGTATCCCTACAGGATCGCCGATGTGGAGTTTGTGCTCTACGATTTCGGGGGTATGGGAGCCGTTGACGTCAGTATAAACGTGGAGCTTGAATGCCAGGATCCCTGTGATGGTCCCGGGACTCAGATATATCAGTCCGATCCCATCACCGTCACCACCATGTATCCGGATCTGGCACACATCGATTTGCCGGAAGTGGTCTGCGTATATGAGCCCTTCTTCATCACCATCGAGTATGCCACCGGCGAGCAGGGCTCGACCCCCAGCTTCGTCTGGGCAGATGAGACCTATCCGTGCGACACCTGCCACGCCTGGCTGTATTGGGCCTCCGGCGGTTATCCGTTCTGGACTGAGTGGAATGACTTCTGGGAACCACCGGCTGGAGGATGTCCCATAATCCGGGTGAGCGGGTATACCGAGTCGCCGGCTTGCGACGTTCCATCGTGCGACACCACCATCGAGCAGCTTGCGGGTGGCACCCAAGCCGCGTATGTGTGGACTATACCCGATGCTTACGGGGATGACTTCTTCAATCAAAGATTCGAGATGCCGCCTGATCATGGCGGACGTCTGGAGTACTTCGAGATCGCCTTCTACCAGGATGCATTAGTGGGCACGCCCGATCCGGATTTCTACGTGTGGCTGTCTGACGGTATATTGCCGATGGACAACAACCCACCCTATCAGGCTATCGCTGACTTCCACCTCGCCTTTGATGAGATAGTCTGGTTCCCGGGCTACACCACAGTCCAGACCTATTCTCACGGAATAGAATTTGATCCAGGTGAGAAGTTCCATATCGGATACTCTCATGCCGACCAGGTGAGTGACGTGTTAGCCACCTTGAGCACTGGCGAGGCGGGATCCAATCGAAGCAGTGAGTGGTATGGCGTGTGGGGCACCATGCAGGACGACTGGGGTCTTGGCTGTAATTTCTTGATCCATGCCTACATGTGCCCATTTGCTGCTGTCGGATCCACCTTTGTCCTCAAGTGCACTCCAAATCTGGGCTACGCTACCCCGGGGGATCCACCCACTAACGTGTATCAAGTGGAAGTCCAATCGGTGGTGGGTTACAATCTGCCCGTCACCTTGAGCCTTTTGAGCGTGAGCCCGGATAATAACATCACCGCCGCGTTTGTCCCGAACAGTGTGGCTACGCCTTACACCTCGGATGTAGCCATTACCGTGGGCGGTCTTGTGCCTTGTGGCGATTACACCCTGATCTTCGAGGGAGTGGGAGACGATGGACAGACCAAGATCTGCGACGTGACCTTGACGGTCCAGCCGCCTTATGACGAAGGTCTGGTGCACTTCTTTCACGGACTCCAGAGGACCTCGAACTTCGGAGCAATCGGAAACGCCGATACACCTACTGCAAACTTCACGTGGTACGGCGAGACTCCACTGTTCGACGGTAGCATTATCTCGTTTGCCCCGGTTGGTCCTTGGGAAGACTGGGATCAGCATATGGCTCTGGATCTGTATGACTGCAAGCACGTCGGCTTCATCCCCGCCCAGCATATGACTATAACCGACATTGCCGGGTGCGCGGGAGATCCGGTGTATGAGGAGTTGTACGGTGAGATGTCCTACAGCAATTTCTACACCGAGGAGGACGTGATCTCCTGCGAGTATGACTCGCTGTTCGTGATCGGTCTTGAGGACGTATTTTGCACCGACTTCTCGATTAAGATCAAGATCTACTACAACCCGACTACCACTTCCATTCCGGAGATGTATGCCGGTATCTACGAGGACTGGGATGTTGTTGGCGATGACTGGGGTGAGATGGATACACTGCACAACATCATGTACCAGTATGATCCGGCTTACCCCAACATAGTCTTCGGTATCATGAGCGTTCCGTTCTACGATCAGTACTGTCATAACATGACCTTTGTCTACAACGTCATGGAGGTCTATCCTCCCTCACAAGGCGGAGACAGTTCATTCAACTGCGACGCTGGTGGCCCTGGCCTGGCCTACTTGGCTAGGTTAATGCAGAAACAGCAATACAGAGATATGGGCTACTGGGGAGAAGATGCGGATGATCATTCTGTGCTGATCGTAAGCCCACCGTTCTCGCTGGATACGAACGAGATGCATATGGAGATGTGGATCGACTTCGGCCGGGATCTCAATGATGGAATGACCTGGGAGCAGTGGTATCACGGGATCTTGAGATATGCTGGCTTCTACCGAGGAGACGTTGACGCCTCGGATACTCTGGAACTGCCTGCTGTGGATATAAGTGACTTAGTCTATCTGATCAACTACCTGTATAAGGGTGGTCCGGCACCTCTGCCGTTTGCTGATCAGGGAGATGTGGATGGTCAACCTAATGTAAAGGACTTCAATTGCCCGAAGAACAATGTGAACATTGGAGACGTGGTGTATTTGATCAACCACGTCTATAAGGGAGGACCTCCACCTATTGACTACGTGCGCTTCATCCCGCAGTACTGGAGTAGATCGAGTATGTTCTTCAGTCCGTTCAACGAATGGTAAACTTGACCAGAACTAACTGGCAAAAAATCACCCTCGCTTTTTGGCGGGGGTGATTTTTTTTGGGGGGATATTTCGTCCTTTTTGTAGGGGCGATGCTCTGCCATCGCCCTGAAGTCGGGCGGACACAGAGGTCCGCCCCTACGCAGGACTCGAAGAGGCGGTGCTTTTTTTTGGCCAATCCTTGAATTAAAGCATCCAACCCCTCATCTTGAAGTCTCTCCACTCGACCCAAGGTACAGAGGACACATTGGCGCATCCTCGTATGAGTGCATACGCATTTCCTTCTTCCCGGTAACTCTCTACCACCTGCAGATACTATCGAGTGGGCAGACGCCCAGACGGGGGCTCGTCTGAGCCCACCCGTCTGGGTGGTGCGCTTGCCGGAAAACTTTTTTAACCCGACAAACATGGCACTTATATGATATGCTATATCCCATTATTTGTCGGGTAAAAAAGTGATAAATTTTCATTTTCGTGGCATTACATCTTGTGTCCCTTAAAACCAAAAATACACTATTTACCAACCTTCACAAAAACCCAACACCCTTTTTTAGGTCTCATCTGTCAAAGTCGAGTCCTAATTATTTAGTTGACTTTTCAGCCGAAAGAATGTAAAATAACTCCCGATCAAGATTCTATCGGGGCGTGGCTCAGTTTGGTAGAGCACTTGGTTCGGGACCAAGGAGTCGCTGGTTCAAATCCAGTCGCCCCGACTTTGTCGGTTCACGGTTCGTAGTTCATGGTTCACGGTAAATGCAAAGAAAAAAAATCTTTATTGGGGTAATAGGGGCGGGTGATTGTTCGGTTGATGTGTTTAAATTAGCAGAGGAGGTAGGGGAGAGGATCGCAGAAGCCGGAGCGGTTCTGGTTTGTGGTGGTTTGAGTGGAGTGATGGAGGCGGCCGCTAAAGGAGCAAAAAAACAAGGTGGCATAACTATTGGAATCCTGCCGGGTATTGACAAAGATCATGCTAACCCCTATATAGATTTTCCCATAGTCACCGGATTGGGAGAGGGAAGAAATCTTTTGGTCGTCCGTAACTCCGATGCGGTGATCGCCTTCCCGGGAGAGTTCGGAACGCTCTCTGAGATCGCCTTCTCCCTTAAATTAGGCAAGCCGGTGGTCGGTCTTTCTACCTGGAAAGTATCCGATAAAATCATCCAGGCGAAAAATGCGGAGGAAGCTGTCAGCATCGCTTTGAACCAGGCACAGTCTTTGCAAAAGAGTTATGAATGACAAGTCCACAGGATCAGAGGGACTGGTAAGCGCTCATCTAATCATATCCGGGCTGGTTCAGGGAGTGGGCTATCGCTGGTTTGTGATGAGGAAGGCAGAAGAGTATAATCTGAAGGGCTACGTGAGAAATCTGTATAATGACGACGTAGAAGTGGAGGTAGAAGGGTACCGACCCATGATCCTTGATTTTATCAAAGAACTCAAAATTGGAGCAAGATCCGCACATGTGACCGATATAAAAATCGAGTGGGGAAAATACGAAAATAAATATAAAAACTTCGACATAAAATTTTGAAGAGGCCGGTTTCCAGTTTTCAGTTGGCAGTTTTCAGTTACCAGTTTGCAGAGGAGAAAAAATGGAGAAAAGCACAATAGATACCCAGAAACTGAGAGAGCTTATAAGAGATGTGCCCGACTATCCTAAAAAGGGTATAGTGTTCAAGGACATCACCACCCTGATAAAGAGGGGAGATGCCTTTGATGAGGTGATAAACATATTTTTTGAAAAATGCAAGGATAAGAAGGTGGATTTAGTGGCGGCGGTGGAGTCCCGTGGATTCATCTTTGGAGGCGTGTTGGCAAACCGATTGAAGGTGGGATTTATTCCAGTGCGGAAATTCGGCAAACTTCCGGCACGCACGGTGGAGCAGAAATACGATTTAGAATACGGCACCGATACTTTGGAAATTCACAAAGATGCGGTAGCGCCCGGACAAAAGGTCTTGATCGTGGATGATCTTTTAGCTACCGGGGGAACCATCCAAGCCACCTGCAAATTGATTGAGAAGTTGGGGGGAGAGGTGACAGGAATCTTGGTTATGATAGAGCTGGGATTCTTGAATGGCAGAGATAAGCTAAAAGACTACGATCTTTTCACTTTGCTCAGATATGATTAAGAGCATGGTAGGTCAAGCATGGCGAAGCCTGCTTGACAAAACAAAGGGTTTGTCAACCTACAAAACTTTACTCTGATCAGGTATGAGTAGAGTGAATAAGAAAGAATAAAAGTCGAGTGAGTTTGGGTGGGGTTAAATCATATGGGTTATACTGTGCAAAAACCCTGACTGGTGGGATTAAACTTGGACACTGAAACTTTAATTCTGATCAGCGTCGCCTTCTGGGGGATTATCTTTGGGTCCTTTTGTGCTTTCCTGGCTAAACAGAAAAACAGAGATACCGGAGCTTGGTTTATTTTAGGTTTTTTATTTTCGCTAATTGCGTTGATAGTAATTGCCGCTTCGCCTATCCGAGAAAAGAAAATCGAGGCAGAAGTTTACGAGAAACCCTTGCCTACATCAAAAGGTGAAAAAATTGTTCTTCGCATTGTTTTGATACTCGGACTGTTGGCTTTAGCGGTAGCTATTGCAATAAACATTTTGCAGAAATAAGCATAGGTTCAGCATGGCAAAGCCTGCTTGACAGCAACAAAGGATTTGTCAACCACCCCGACAATGTTGGGGATGGTTGACCTACTACAAAACCGGGCTTCGCTTGACGTTGGTGTTCTTCACTAACAGAAGGTAGAAAGTGGATGAAGAACGTCTCCCTGGAGCAACATAAATGGAGTGTATCGGCTTGCTGATTCAACGGTGTTACAGAGGCACAATGAAGCTTGTGCATTCCCCTTGGTTGGTAACGGACGCTCTCGTCCGCTACCATCGTTCTCTCGTCACGGACGAGGCGTCCGTGACGAACAAAGAGGGGTGGGGAGGGGAACCATGAACAGTGAACCGTGAACTATTAACTGAATTAAACGCGCCCCCGTAGCTCAGTTAGGATAGAGCAGTGGTTTCCTAAACCATTGGTCGCCCGTTCGAGTCGGGCCGGGGGTATTTAAAGCGGTTCATGGTTCGTAGTTCATAGTTCATAGTTCAAAAGGGAAAAGGACAATGGGTTTTTAAACTCGTTGGCTTTATTTTCATGGCGAAAATGATTGAAGATGATGCATAGATGGGCATAGAGTCACCGAAACCTCTGAGCTGTAGAAAAACCTCTTGTGTAGTTGCTCGATTCATCGAGCGGAGAATAAGCCCAATAAATTGGGCAACTACGGTATGAACCATATGGACATGCCGAGGAAAACAGACCTCATTTTTTTGGCAGACAGCGTGATTCTATTCCCTTGTTCGGGATACAATCCCGAACACCTCTGTGTGGAGTGTAGAACCAGAACCTAACTTAAGTTAGGTTTGGCTTTTTTCTGAAATGTGTAGGGGCGCGCCTCTGTGTCCGCCCGAACTTTGGGACGATGGAATAACATCGCCCATACAGGAGTCCTTCGGGATATAATCCCGAACGCCTCCATGTGAACGGAGTTTGTCTCCGACGAGAAAGCTCACACCGTGTCAATGATAGTAGATCCTGCCCAAAATAATGTTGACTAAAAGGGATAGTGTGTTATATTAAAAATAGAGAGATTTGCGCAATTGCCTGGGGATCTTCCTGTTGAAGTTTCTCCGGCGGTTATGCTTAACCAAACGCTTGGGGCTGGTTTTCAAAGCTTTTTGTGGATGTTGTGGCCAAGTAGGTATCGGCAAAAGAGATTAGTTTGACAAGCTGCCATAAACAGCGGGAATGATAACTTCCTTGGTGAGCATTCATTGGTCTTTGGATTTAATGAATGGATGGTCAACGGATTGAACGGATTAAGCCGGTCAGCGGATTGAGCGGATTAAACTGGTCAACGGATTGAGCGGATTAAACGGATGTCAAAATAAGGAGAGAAAAATGAAAAAGACGTTAGTGATTATTCTCACCGTAGGGTTGGTCGTTTTAATCAGCGGTGGCCTTTGGGGTCAGTCCGATTTTGATTATAAAAAGGTGAACCTGCTTCGATGGATGGACCCTTACAGAAATCCGACAACCTATCAGGAATACCAGGAGAGTCGACACTTCGCCACAGAGTTTAATGCCAGATGCGTCTTTTCTGGCAATAAGGGTGACACCCCCATCTGTATCGTAATCAACAATCTTTTACAACCTTTGATTCAAAGCTCCTTTTCCGTGTTTCTTGAGGATCTGGAATATGAAGGTTACACTCCCAATGTTTACACCGCGATCAACAACGGGGATGAAACTGCCCTTAGGGACATATTGATCTCCGAATGGAACAGTCGTAACATAGTCAGCGCCATACTAATTGGTGATCTGCCCATCTCTTGGTATGAGATGACCGAGCCACCTGATTGGGGCGGGGCACATGTGGAGTTTCCCATCGACCTTTTCTTTATGGACCTGGATGGAAATTGGATTGATCAGGATCATGATGGGCTTTATGAAGATCATCAGGACGGTGCTGGAGATATGCAGGCGGATATATGGGTGGGGAGGCTTTTGGCTTTAAACCTCACTGAAAACGGTGCCTCTGAGATTGCCATGATGAACAACTATTTTGATAAGAATCACCGCTATCGATCCGGAGAGTTCAGACTTTTAGATAAAGCATTAGCCTATATGGATAACGACTGGTGCATGTATGGATGGGAGGATGAGGTGGCTTTAGCTTATCCCACAACAGATGCGGTTACCGATCTTTACCAAACCAACCGGGAGGACTACATCCAAAGGGTGAGAGAAACCACCAATAATCGATATGAGAACTTGCTTATTACCTCCCATTCATCCCCTTGGGCACACTATCTTTATTGGGGAACCGGACCTTACGACTATTCACTCTTTTATAATTATGAGATAGAACAGATAGATGTTCAGGTTCTCTTCTATAACCTTTTTGCCTGTTCAAATTGCCGATATGTGGAAGAAGATGACATGGGGAATTGGTATATTTTTCAGAGCACCTACGGTCTTTTGTCGGTCGGCTCCACCAAAACCGGGAGCATGTTGTGCTTTGATGATTACTATGAACCGTTGGGAGACGGTGCAACGTTCGGAGAAGCTTTTCTTTCGTGGTGCATAAACGACATCGAGACCTGTGCCGAAGATGAGTCCCGTCCCTGGTTTTACGGGATGACCCTTTTGGGCGATCCCACCCTTAAGCTCTCCAGGTTTATGCGCAATCCCACCGGAGATGTAACTGAGGATGGATTGATAGATCTTGCGGATGTATTATTTTTAATAAATTATCTTTATAAAGGAGGCACTGCGCCCGATCCATTAAGATTAGGTGATCCGACCGCAGACTGTGCGGTGGATATTGCTGACGTGCTCTTTCTGATAAACTACCTTTATAAAGCTGGACCTGCACCTGGGAGGGGATGTGCCTAGTGCTGTGTCTGGTGTCAACGGATTGAACGGATATGTTTTAAATTAAAAGGATGAATTCATGGAAGTTGTTATTTTTGCACATAGCATCAAAGAATGCCCTTGTTCGTTATGGACCAGGCTGACTAAGAATTGTCATTCTGACCCATATGGGGAAGAATCTCGCTTCCCAACCCGCATAAAACCAAGATTCTTCACTCCGCTTCGCTCCGTTCAGAATGACACAATTGGAGTTCTCGGTTACCCTGGGACACCTTGACCCGGATGGAGATGTAGTAAGGTAACAGATTCACCATGAACGAACCTGAGCGTCCGTTGCCAACAAGGAGGATGAGCGTCCGGTGAATATCGAGCAAAAGATTTTTTTTGCTAACGCTTCATTTTTCGACATTGTTGACGTTTAATTGTATAGAGGGTTGTTCTTATAGAAACTGGAGGTGCCATGAAAAGAAGAATAGTGATCTTTGCTTTAATTGGCATAATCTTTTTAGCTACGCCTCTTTATTCAGCATCATTCAATGGGAAAAAGATTTTAAAACGAATTTGGATGGGGAAAGAGGTTGAATGTGTAGAAGGAGAGATTTTATTCAAGACGAAGCCAGGGGTTAAGCTGAATGAGGTGGAGCTACTTTTTAGAAAGAACAGAGCAAAGTTGGCGGAAGGGCCTGACCAACTGGGAATGGGTAGATTGGAGTTGCCCTCCTCTGTTGACATCTTTGGGGTGATGGAGAATCTGAATTCCAGCGATTTGATTGAGTTCGCTGAGCCGAACATGATTGATAAAGCCTTCTATCCCCCTAACGATTATTACTTCGCAAACGAATCCCAGTGGGGGCTTTATAATTACGGGCAGATGCCGCCGGGGGGGACTCCAGGTGCAGATATTAACGCCTCGGCTGCCTGGGACATTTCTCCAGGGAGTTCGGACATTTTGATCGCCATTCTGGGGATGGGGAGTGGGTGAAAGACAACTATGGGCATGGGACGCATGTTTTGGGGATCATAGCCGCCATGACCAACAATGAGGAGGGGGTAGCAGGGGTGGATTGGAATTGTCGGATTTTGATCAATCAGGTATTCAATAGCTCGGGAGTTGGGACCCATAATACCTTCAAATATGGGGTCCTTCATGCGGTGGACTATGGTGCCCGGGTGATCAACTACAGTGGCGGTGGATCAGCTTCCCATACCAAAGAAGAGGCGGTCAAATACGCCGATAGCAATAACGTGCTTTTGGTCTCCGCCGCTGGTAACGGACTCGGTGGTTCGGTTCTATATCCTGCTCACTATGCTGACAACTATCTTAATGTTATAGCCGTGTCAGCCACCACCTGTGACGATCAGTTAGCTAGCTATTCTAACTATGGTCCCTCCATATGCGTAGCCGCCCCTGGGGGTGGGGGCACTCCCTGGGATGCAAATGATATCGTCTCCACCACTCCCAATTATACAGTAACACTGAACGGATCACCTTATTATGTTACTCAGTATTACGGTTATATAGCAGGCACCTCTATGTCCTGTGGTATGGTCACCGGATTGGCTTCCCTTCTGCTCTCCATAGAGCCAAATTTCAACGCTTATGAGCTAAGAGAAATCATCGAAGAGAGCGCAGATCAGGTGGGAGACTACATGTATTACATAGAGACTGGAAAAAGCTTCGAGTTGGGTCATGGACGGATCAATTGTTACAATGCTTTAGTTCTGGCATCCGGGTATACCTATGTTTATGGAGATGCAGACGGCGATGGTATCATCACCCTGGGAGATTTGTTGTTTATTCTCAATTACCTTTATAAAGGTGGTCCGCCTCCTGATCCTCTTTCTGCTGGTGATCCTAACGGAGACTGCACCATCAACTTAGGGGATGTGCTCTACCTAGCTAACTATCTTTATCGCAGGGGACCCCCCTTAAAGAGAGGTTGCGTGGGGGAATAAGGAAGTTCATCTGAGTAGGCGATTAGGTGGTTTGTTTTCTGCTTTCTTCGTGTTCTTTCCTTTTTATCTCTTTTTCTCTGTTCATCAGAAAAATACCAGTTCCAATTATCAGACCAGCCAAGATTATAACACCCCATCGGTTCATGGAAGGAGCTTGATATGGATTGCCCCCACAGCCAAGTGCTGGCTG
>Ga0315549_1005075_pt1 | contig 10861 bp, 6 predicted proteins | sample SalMarSW160200MG_FD_203101 | JGI IMG/M metagenome (GOLD analysis project Ga0315549, IMG submission 203101) | Salt marsh sediment microbial communities from the Plum Island Ecosystem LTER, Massachusetts, United States - Salt Marsh Sediment SW1601-200 ... | reverse complement strand
ATGCATCAAACCTGGAAGGGATGCGAGATGGGAAAAAAGATGATCATTATTTTTAATAGGTACAATATATAAGTATTAGGTATTGAAGAGATGCTCCTTACCTATAAAAATGATTTTTTAGCATAATTAATTTGAAAACATGATCATGATAACATTAACATGATCATGAAATAAGTTCATGATCATGTTTTAGTAGCTATGCCCTTCATAGTATAGGTGGATATTTTAAGGAGATAAACATTACGTGACCGACATCGTAGGCAAGCTCTGGGGATTCTGCCACACCCTGCGGCATGATGGCATCGATTACGGCGATTATATCGAGCAGTTGACCTATCTCCTCTTCCTCAAGATGATCGAGGAGAAGGGCGTGGAAATCCCTGCCGATTATTCATGGGCCGTTTTACGGGAAAAATCCGGCACTGATCTCACAGATCACTACATAGATACGCTGAGGGAACTGGGGAAACTGAAAAACATGTTAGGCGACATCTACGGTGGAGCCATCTCCCGGTTCAGCAACCCGGTCAATCTGAAACGCCTGGTCAATCTCATTGATGAAACGGAATGGACCGGTCTTAATGTGGACGTGAAGGCTGCGGCCTACGAAGGCTTGCTCGAAAAATCGGCCTCGGAAGGAAAGAAGGGGGCCGGCCAATATTTCACCCCGCGCATCCTCATTCAATCCATCGTGCGCTGCATGAAGCCCGATCCTCGCAAGAGTCAAGATTTTACCATCCATGACCCCGCAGCAGGGACCGGCGGCTTCCTGGTCTGCTCTTATGAATGGCTTATGGAACAAACAGGAGGAGGCGCACTTAAACGAGAAGACTCCAAACGCATTCATACCACTACCTATTCAGGAACGGAGCTGGTAGCAAGGCCTAGAAGGCTATCATTGATGAACCTTTACCTTCACGGCATCCAGGCAAACATCTACCTTGGAGATGCCATCTATGAGCCCAAAAAAGCTGGCCTTTTCGATTGCGTGATGACCAATCCTCCCTTTGGTACCAAGGGAGCCAACCAGGCACCAACCCGGGACGATTTCACCGTCTCAACCAGCAATAAACAGCTCAATTTTGTCCAGCACGTGATGAGTATTTTAAGCCTGGGCGGCCGCGCAGCCGTTGTGGTGCCCGACAATGTCTTGTTCGCAGACCAGGCAGGTGAGGTATTTAAGATTCTCACGGAGGACTGCGACCTTCACACCGTGCTCCGCCTCCCCAACGGCACCTTTACCCCTTACAGCCCCGGCACAAAGACCAACGTGATCTTTTTCACCAGAGAATACAAGACTGAGACCGTCTGGGTCTACGACGCCCGAACCAATGTCCCAAGAATAACCAAAAAGGACCGCCCTCTCACGCCGCAGCACTTTGTCGAGTTCGAGGCTTGTTACGGCCCCAACCCGGAAGGCCACGCCAAACGCGATCCCAACGATTCAAAAGAGGATCGATGGCGCTCTTTTACCATCAGCGAGGTCAAGGACCACGGTTTCAAAATCGACAGCCTCAAATGGCTCAAAGACGAATCCCTCGGCGATAGTGATGGTTTGCCTGAGCCTGAGGAGCTGGCTACGGATGCGATTGCTGAACTTGAAAGCGCCCTGGAGGAATTGAACGCTATCCTACTCATGCTAGAAAATGAAAACAGCGTTGAAGCAATGCTTCCAACAGGTGGGAAGGAAACATAGTGGTTGGTAAAGATCAGCAACTGCATCAAGAGTCAGCTGATATAAAACTAGATTTGGAACAGCCTGAAGGTTGGGCATTCCTAAAAATCGGCGACATTTTGGTGGTCAATTATGGTAAAGGACTAAAAAAGTCCAACCGCAAAAAAGGCATTATCCCTGTCTATGGTTCCAACGGGCTAGTGGGGCAACACAAAAGTGCTCTCACAAAGGGGCAGACAATCATTCTCGGTCGCAAGGGAACTGTTGGCGCAGTCAATTTCTCAGCTGAACCGTGTTGGCCAATAGATACAACTTATTTCATAGATGAGTTTCATGGGTTAGTACCTCAGTTTATTTTTCATGCCATGCGTAGCCTTAATCTTGGTGCCCTCGACACTTCAACGGCGATTCCAGGGCTCAACAGGAACGACATATATAAGGTAAAGATCCCTTTGCCCCCTATTCTAGAGCAAAAGCGGATAGTAGCGAAGGTTGAGGAACTGCTTGCGCGGGTTAATGTGGTGCGCGAGCGTTTGGCCAAGGTTAAAGAGATTCTCAAACGATTCCGCCAGTCCGTCCTCGCCGCCGCCTGCTCTGGCCGCCTCACCGCTGATTGGAGAGAGAAATATCCAGATGTCGAGCCAGCTTCTGAACTTCTAAGGCTTATTATAGAAGAACGAAAGAAATGTTATAAAGAGAAGTATGCAAAGGCAAAAGCAGAAGGACTGAAAAAACCAAAAAAAGACTATGAATTTTCTATTATTAAAGAAAGCTCAACTATAGCAGGATGGGCAGAGGCAAAGCTTGAGAATTTGATTTATATCGCGGGTAGAATTGGATGGCGTGGATTAAAAGCAGAAGAGTATACAACTGACGGCCCACTATTCCTTTCCGTACATGGTTTAAATTATGGAGAAGAAGTTGACTTTAGAGATGCTTACCATATATCTATGGAACGCTATAATGAAAGCCCTGAAATTCAGCTTCAAGAAAATGATATTCTACTAGCAAAAGATGGCGCTGGTATCGGAAAAATAGGAATTGTTAAGAATTTAAATCAATTAGCGACTGTAAATTCTTCATTATTAGTCATTAGAAGCCTCGAAGCATTTGTACCAAAATACCTATTCTATTTTTTAAGCGGTCCTAAACTTCAAAACATTGCTAAAGCAAGAATTACTGGTAGTGCTACGCCTCATCTATTTCAAAAAGACATAAAAGAATTTGCTCTTTCTATTCCTCCATTACTGGAGCAGAAAGAAATTGTCCGACAGGTCGAATCACTCTTTAACTTGGCCAATGCAATCGAGAAGCGGGTGGCCACGGCAGCCGAAAGGTCAGAACGCTTAACACAGGCAATCTTGGCAAAGGCATTCCGAGGTGAACTAGTACCCACTGAGGCCGAACTGGCCCGGCGCGAAGGCCGCTCTTATGAACCAGCCTCTGCTCTCCTGGCTAAGATAAAGGGATAAGGAAAAGGGACGGAAGGGATAGTAGAATGTGAAGCTCGAAAAGTCGGAAGACTTGATCAACGACATTGAATGATTCAAGATTCGTGAGATCGCATTTTCGATTTCTGAAAATCACAGGTCAAGACTCGAATACTGGTTTCCACAAAATTATAGAAGGAAAATAAGTATGGCAAGAATACTCGCAGATAAAGAGATTCGCACTCTTATAGGATCTGTTCTAATGGATGCCGACGATGAGCTCCTAAATCCGAATGGCATAGAGCTTCGTCTTGGGAAGCATGTCCTCTTTCATTCGACCGGTGAGGAAAAGAAACTAAAGGACGGGGATTTTCTTCAGGTAAGCCCAGGGGAAAATGTTGTGATATCCAGTATTGAATCGATCGATTTCTCGAAGGAAACAGTAGAGAAAATTTTCCCCCATAGCATGCTGATGGGTATAATTACACCAACCACAACCATGATGAGGGAGGGTATATCACAAGCTGCTACGAAGATTGATGCTGGCTTCCGCGGAACACTCAACTGGGGATTAAGGAATAGTTCCATGAAAGACGTGATCCTCAAATATGGAGAACCGATCTTTAAAATCACGATTTTTTTGCTTGAAGAGAATGAAATGCCTGAGATGCCCTATGGTGAACGAGCCAAGGACGAGTATCAAGATACTCAAGGAGTAAAGCGGTCTACGAGGCATATACCCGCTGATATTCCTAAGTCGAGAATAGTATCTTCTACCCTGAGCCGTCTAGATCCAAAGAAGCAATTGAAGGAGGCAGGATACCCTTTTGATCATATAGGGACTGAACTTATTGCTTTAGATGGTAAGTTCGAGGTTGTTTCCAAGGACGTCAGGATGATTAAAGATGAGTTCCAAAAACGGTCCTCTGATCTAACGAACAAGATCGAAGAGGAGACACGATCACTTTCGTCAAAAATAGAGGATACGCGCACGAGTGTGCTTGAAAAAGTCGAGTCGTTGTTTGATAAAAAATTTCTTAAAATAGCAGGAGTCATCATCGGTGCTATACCTATAATGTATGGTGTGATTACCTGCTTGCAAGGCACAACTCTCGGCGGGCCCACCATTGCCTTCATATCAATGTCAGCAGGTGTCTTGATATTGGTAATCACTGTTGTTCTCAGCCGTAGATGAACAACTGGATAGGGCCAACCAATGATTGGCTATTGCTCAGAAGGGGGCTTCCATAAAAAGCTAAGGAACCTATTTATATATAGATGGGGTTATTTAGTTTTTTATGGATTTTGGCAATCATATTTTTCATCCCAAGTCTTTCCTAAAAAAATTCCTTTTTATTTATCGTAGTAGGGAGTAGGCGTCATTATCGTGTATGGAAGCTTCAATATCTCAGGTAGTTCATAAGGCTGGCCAAAAGCTTGCCGCATCAACTGGCAATCTCGCAGATGCATTGAACGAAGTTCTTAATCGATTGTTGGGCTGGCCCTTTCGGGCGGCCAGAGGATTCGCCAGGGATGGTGAAGGGCAAAAGACTGATATTTTTGGTACTCTGGTTTACACCGTTGCACAATCTCAACCTTCATCAAAAACTATGAACGTCAACGCAGACAATTTGGCTTGTGTTATTGATGTGATGGCAAGAATGGACATGGATCAATTGCGCGTTGCGTATCAGCGGATTGCCTGTGCCAAAAGACTCAAAAAGACTCCTGCGCCGAATATCCCCAATGTGGCGTATACCACCGTTACATTAGGAATAATCTTTACCCGTGACACGGCTGTTCCGATTGAGGCTTTGGCTGAAGAGCTTGACCATTTGAACGGTCAACACCCCGATCGCGAGTGGACTGACATGGTAGTTGTGCTTTCGAAAGCCACAATCAACTATGCAGTGCAATTTCCAGGAGAGAAAATCATGGGTGATTTCCTTCCACCCGCTGAGGGTGCCACTGTCCACTACTCTGCACCGATATATGTAATCATGTTAATCAAACCCACCCGAATGTATACGTTTAATAAGATGTGTTCTTTTCTCATTGCACATCTTATGATCTTTTCTCCCGGCGCGAAATTGCCTAACTGGTCCCAAATCTTGGAGGATACTCCAAAAGAAGGTATGGTTCTAACTGGTTATCAATATAACCTAAGTGGACATCTTATGCCTGTGCCAAGGCATCTCTACAATGATCGGTATATCCCTCCACGTGCATTCCATATTGAGGACACAAAAGGGAATCTTCTGTCAACACTGCAATTCATTCCCTGGCAGGACGGTGGAGTTGTCTTGCTCAAAGGTAAGTTGCCGTTGGAAGGTCTACTGATTTTCCTTGGAAAGAAGACAATGGATCGTGGAGGCATCGTAAAACGGGATGATTGTCAAATTTCCTATGTGCTTCCGATTACGCAGGCGGATTTCATGGAATTGCTACAAAGAATTCAGAAGCAAACCAATATGGTTGTAAAGCTGGACCCATCAAAGTTTGTTCTCCAAAAATATATGGACGAGGGTTCAAGTTCACCATTCATTGCCCGTCTGTATTTGGGAATCCTGCGTCTGCGAGATGTGGTATTCCCTGATCATGCAAATCGAAATATTTTTGATGAACCCTACCACTTTGTGATGGAAACGATAGTGAATACACGCAGCACGTCGCAGGAAATCGTTCAGCTAATAGATAAGCACTTCAACAAGCTTACTAAAGGTGAAGTTGGGCAATTGCGCGGGCACACTATCCATATTGAAGAAACGATTGATAAAGAAATGCGTAAAGAGGTCGAAACTTTTCTGAATAGTGCAGTGCGTGCAGTCAAACAGGGATTGCAGAGTGTGACCAAGGCTTTGCAGGTCAACATTGGCTTCCTATTTCAGAAGCAAAGCTCGTTTGATAAGGGGATAATGGGTTTGGAAACATCTGATCCATCTTTGGCTGCATATCTAAGGGAAGCGCGAAAATGGTCTGAGAGGCTAATAAATAGCCGAAATGCAATTGAGCATGAGGGATGGATGTTGCCGAGGGTAAAGTATATAGAGGATTCGGGGGTCATCCGAGGTGAGGAACCGGAAATCTCGGGTCAGAGGCTATCCGATTTTGTGAAGTTCATCATGGACCGGCTCTGTTGTTTTGTGGAGGAAGTCACGGCGCATTGCTTGCAGGCAAAGATGCCTCCAGGCATTTCTGTGACGGAGATCCCACGGTCCCAGAGGAAGCCAGAAATGCCGGAAAGGTTTCAGGTGTCATTGACTAATGGAGCAAAGCCTATTTGGTGTATAGTGTATCATCAAAGCAAATTTGAAGATGTCTGAGTATAGAGCAACTTAAGGGACACTCATGCAGAGCGTTCTTTGAAGGACACAATGAAGGGCTTTGTCGGCGTCACGGATAATGATTGGTTTGTGTTTCTCTCTCAGCAGGCAGGGATTGATGAGGTGAACTTCTGGCAACCGCATACAACAGGGCAGTTCAAAGCGCTAGCACCTAGAGATCCTTTCCATAGGCTTTTCGATGTTGGTTTCCTCTCAGGTAGCAGCAAAGAAGGAGGTTAAGTAGCAGACATGAAAACGATCCTCGAAGTGCTTAATCTTACAGACTTTGTAGAAGACTCGGAATTGTTGGCCGAACTGATTGAGGATGAAGTTACAAGATGTAGAAATGCTGGGGATTTACTTGGGGCTGGTGAATGGCTAGCAAGTGAACTTGCATACGTTGATGAAGATCACTTGGAGGAATTATTTTGTAAAATCGTTGCATTATGGGCCTCTCCACTTGAGGTGAAAGTGCTTCCTTCCTCTATGGATGAACTGATTTCAAGAATTGATGAATTCTTGCCGGATGAGATTTCGGTTGCCTTTGTTGCTGCTACGGCTGTTTTGTTTCATTCTCAACAAAAACAGGCTCTCCCAAAGGTCATTAAAGACTTAGCATTTCGTTTGCAAGAGCACATTTCTGATCTTTTTGGGGTAGCGCCCAGACGGCTCGAGGATCTCTGTAAAGTGGCAGTAGCAAGGTTGGAAGCAGTCAGGGCTGATTTTTTATCTGCAATCGAGTCATTCCTTAATACAAAATGTGTTACTGCAAAGATTGCATCCATCGATGTTGTGAAGAAAAGCCATCAATTAAAAAGAGTGACACTTGCTGAAGAGAAAGCGATCATTAGTGAAATTGACATCTTATTGGGGCCAAATTTCCGAAAATTCTGTGAGAGTTGTGAACGGCAGGAGACAGATAGGATCATTAAAAGGATCCCGGATTTGAGGGACCAGGCGCAACGATCTATTTCATCACCAGGTCACTGGGCAAATAGTACTCTTTGGAACATGACAGTAGCGCGAATTGGACGGCATATTTTAAAATTAGTCGATGAAGCAACGCTAAAGAGTGAAGAAGCTATTACTCCGTCCCTTGAGCTCGCAAGCGATGTAATTAAAATCGATCTGTCGATACTCGACAGAGAAATGACTTTTTCTTGCCGTCTTTTAAATAAAGGTGAAGGTCGGGCTTCGGATATCACTTTAGAAACTGACCTATCTAGGTTACCTCTTGATATCAAAATTCTGCAGCCAAGGGGGGACTTCGATGTTGCAGGTGGATCAAAGCAGATCCTAACCTTTGAAGTAATCCTTAGGAGTCCTCTGAATACCATAAGAATCCCCCTTAAATGGAAATGCCAAACATTAACCGGGCGCAGTCATGTTGATGAAGATCTTTTGATAATTGAACAGCAAAATGTCCAGCCTGACTGGGACAATCTCATGAGACACCCGCCCTACACGATAAATCCAATCAAAAACCTGGAGGAGCTATTTGGTAGGGATGCCATTCTGAACCAACTTATGCTTCATGCATCTGCTGGGACTTCAACGTTTCTATGGGGGCAAAAAAGGGTTGGAAAAACATCAGTTCTTCAAGTACTGGCAGGAGAACTTGAGAAAAAAGGCAATTTTGCATGTATCATGTTCCGAATGGGTCAATTGGCAGCTCTCCATGAGGGACAGATAGCCCACACGATAGCTGAGCGTTTATACGAGAAAGCCTCAAGGCCTGATATAATCGTTCCCAGTGAGCAAAAATTTGGTGCTGGAATGTCAAGGCTTGTTCCTTTCGTAGAAAATCTAATTCATATATGCCATGAGATGAAATTTGTAATTATCATCGATGAATTTGACGATCTTGATCCAGCTTTCCACACAGGCCAGCGAGGAAAATTGTTTGTGAAGGCACTCCGCTCGCTTTCTGAGATCGGATTGACTTTTTTCTTTGTTGGGAGTGAACGTATGGATACCATTTATACCAAACATGCGGTTGATCTCAACAAATGGGTAAATGTGTACCTTGATTGTATAGAGTCAAGAGAGGATTGCAAGCAGTTGGTTATTAATCCAGTTGAGGGGGTAATAGAGTACCAATTTGAATGTGTTGATTTTATCTTAGACTATTGTGGAGGCAATCCCTTTTATATGCATCTGCTCTGTTCAGAAATATTCAAGCGATGCTGGCAAGAAAAGCGCACTTATGTAAGTGAGAGCGACCTTCATAATGTAAGGCAGTCTTTGGTCAGGTCTCTTGGTGAAACCAACTTTTCGCATTTTTGGACTGATAACCCTATCCTTGATGAAAAGGAGAATGTAGAAAATGCCGCTGAGAACTGTCTCGTTCTTTCGTGCATATCGTACTTAGGGGGAAGCTTCGAATCAATCGATGATTTATTTTCAATTCAGGAAAGCTTTGCTCTAGGGGTTTCAGAGAGACTTTCGGGTAGAGAGATTGGCAATGTAGTTGACCGCTTACGCAAGCGAAGAATTCTCTATTCACTTGCTAATGATAATAAGATCGAGATAGGCCTTCCCATTTTCAAAGATTGGCTTGCTCATTATGCTGAATTTCGCGTCCTGCCGAAATGGCGAGCATTTTGCCGAAAACGAGTGACTCGGGAAGAAATTAAAGAGGCAGTCGGAATCCCAATGGCTATAGAGCCAGCATTCCCTATTCCTGAAGACGACCTTCTTGTTGTATCCCAACAACTTATATACTGCGGGAAGCAAAAAGATGTAACAGAAATTCGTTTATGGTTGAGGCAATTTGATGATGCCATTCGGATAGATATCGCTTTTCTGCTCTTAAAGCGGTTGGCAGAGAGAGGCTACGTATCAGAAGGGGCTAAGCTTCAGGCTCTTTCTATAATTGAAGAAGCGCTTTTAGCTAAGAGAAGGGAGACTGGTGACGGGGCATGGAAGGTTATAAGGGGCAAATTAGATAACCTTTGTATAACTTATGTTGACACAGAAATGAAAAGCGGGGCAACCACGGCAAGAGAACTTATTAAAAGACTTAGGCCAGGTAAATATGGGGCCCCAAACACCCTATCCGACTGGATGAAATCCCATGTTGAGAAGGATGCCTTAATTCTCATTGTTGATGATTTTTCTGGTACAGGCTCAACCATTCAGAAAGGATTGGAAAAATTCTTTAGCCAGGGAGGTGCTAAAGAGGCTTTTGAGGGCTATTTAAACGAAAGACGTATTCTTTGTTATATCCTATACTCCTTCCCTGGAGCCCTTCAAAAGCTCCGGGAGAGTTACCCAGGTGTCGAATTTCTCGCCGCCCATGTGTTCGGTGAAGAGCTTAGGGCACTGGATAGTGAAGCTGGTATATTCGAGAATGAAGAGGAGATCAAATTTGCACACGATGTATTAATACAGATTGGGCGTGAGCTAACACCTCAGACACCTTTGGGATATGGAGATATGGGTGCACTCGTTGTTTTTCACAATACAGTCCCTAACAATACGCTGCCTGTCTTCTGGAGTAGCGGAACAGTAAATGATAGACCGTGGAAACCACTATTTCCCCGTGCATAACATGAAATACTCATGGGGAAAGTACATAAGAGAATAAGAAAGGGGTCAAATCTTTTTTTGACAATTGTTAGCCAGTAAATCGTTCCGGGAAATACGAAATGAAGGGCTTGGTCGGCGTCAAGGATGATGATTGGTTTGCATGCGTAACCCTGCTGAAGCCGGATTGGCCTAAGGCGCAGGGCTCAAGGCTCACGGCGATCAGATCTCATTGGGCAGAAATAAGGATATTTAGTGGAAGACGCAACACCAGATCCTGTAGTGTTATTGAAACTTGCCAAGACACGAATGCCCTTTGGAAGGTATAAGGGGCTTTTGCTCATCGATCTTCCCGAGCCCTATGTCCTATGGTTTGCGAACAAAGGCTTTCCGGAAGGGGAACTGGGCCGGATGCTGGACGTCTTGTATGAAGTGAAGTCGAACGGGCTTGAGTATCTTTTTAAGCCGTTGAGATGATCAATGGCAAAAGGATCAAGTCTGCTCTTGATTCTTATTGCACGAGAGGGCGGGGAGGTCTTTAAAGGGGGTCCTTAAAAACGTAGTTGCCGAAGTGAGCCGGAGCATATCTTTACTTTTGCCATGTTACGGGATCGGGTCTCCCCTCTTGCCAAAACCACAACCTGACCCTGTTTTTGAGGAGTCAGAGATGCTATATCGACAAGAAATCGTCAAAGAGATGGGGATCAACTCTCAACAGATGAAAGGACGTGTAGTAATAAATGATAGCTTATTGAAGGTTGTGACCTCGTCATCTTCATACATAGTTCCCTTCAATAGTGAGGTACCTTATGGCTTACACTAACGATACGCACCTCAAGTCTATGGGCTACATTCTATGGATCTTTGGTTTTACAGGCTCTCATCGTTTCTATTTTGGCAAGCCG
>Ga0315549_1005074_pt1 | contig 10862 bp, 10 predicted proteins | sample SalMarSW160200MG_FD_203101 | JGI IMG/M metagenome (GOLD analysis project Ga0315549, IMG submission 203101) | Salt marsh sediment microbial communities from the Plum Island Ecosystem LTER, Massachusetts, United States - Salt Marsh Sediment SW1601-200 ... | reverse complement strand
CCACTCCTCGGCCTTAGCGATCTCGTACCCGACGCCCAGGCTCGGCGCCGAGACCTCGGCCACCACGGCGTCCGCCTCCCTGAGCCACTCAACGTCTCTCTCGTAAATCCACGCGTCGTCGAAGCTGGCCTCCTCTTCAAAGGAGTAGCCGAAGCTGTTCTCGGTGAGGACCTTCCCGTGGCGTGAGATGTATCGTATGAGGGTCTGAAACCAGACCCTGTCGGGCTCTCCGCCCCTTATGCTGCCGGAGAAATAGACCTTCATGAGTACTCAGGGGAAGCATAAACAAATAAAGTGAGTGAGGGGGCTACCACTTCTCCCGGTGTACCTTGGACTCGTCGTACCTGTCGCCGGGGGGTTTCTCCTCGGCGGGGTGGCCTACGGAGACGATGCACAGGGGCGTCACGTGTTCCGGTATCCCGAGGAGCTCCCTGGTATTTCTCACAAGCTCCTCTCCGGGGTGGACGCCGAGCCAGACGGCGCCGAGGCCGAGGGCGTTCGCGGCTATGAGCATGTTCTCGGTTGCTGCGCTGCAGTCATGGGCCCAGAAGTCTGTGGTCTGGACCTTGTTGTCGCCGCAGACCACCACAGCCAGGCTGGCCTCCTTGAGCATCCTGCTGTACTGGTGGTACTCGGGTATCCTGTCCAGGGTCTCGCGGCTCCTGACGACTATGAAGCGCCAGGGCTGGCGGCCGTGGGCGCTGGGGGCCGCCATGGCTGCCTCCAGCAGCATCCTCTCCAGCTCTGGGCTCACCTCCTCGCCGGTGTACCGCCTTATGCTCCTCCTGGTCATTATGGCTTCCAATGCTTCCATGGTTGGATGAGATGTGGTTCGTGTAACCTAAGTTTTACGTCTCAGCTGAAGCCGTGACAAGCAGCGGCGTTAAGACTCATATACTGATATGTGCGGCGTCGTCACAGTTCACAGGGTTCGTAGGACGATTATTGTGTTGGTCTTCTCTACTCCCTCGATCTTGCGCACGTCCTCTATGACCTTGTTGATGGCCTCGATGCTGCTTCCGCTGCTCACCATGACTATGTCGTACTCGCCCGTGACCTCGTATATCCGTTCGACGCCGGCGAGCCTGTTCACCCTCTTGGAGACCTCGTAGGTGGGCGTCCCCGGGTCAACGGCGATCATGGTCAGCGCCCGCACGCCGTGAGATGTCGCCTTCTCGATGGTGAACCGCTTGATGACGCCCCCTGACACCAGCGCCTGGACGCGGTTCCTGACGGCGCCCTCGCTGAGGCCAACCGTTCTCCCGATCTCGACGTAGCTCATGCGGCTGTTCTCCTCGAGGAGCCTCATTATGCGTTCATCGATCTCGTCGACCATACATCAAAGGAGCCGCGACGCGTTTATAGGGGCTGCGATGAGGGGCTACTCGTGGCCGCAGAGGTCCAGCATCATGAGCCCGTATATCTTGGCGAAGCTGACGAGGGTCTCCACGTCTGCCCACTCGTCCGGGGCGTGGGCGTTGCCGCCGCCGGGACCGAAGGCCATCGCGGGTACATCCGCCAGGTTGGTGAGGTAGCTGGTATCGTTGCTCCCGCTGGCCCCCAGGGGCTCCAGCCCGTAGCCCATGACACGCCGGGTGGCCCTGTCCGCCGACCTGTACAGCGGGTGGTCGACGGGTATCTCGCTGGGCGGCTTGCTCAGCGGCGACTCGACGGATACGTCGAGCTCCGGGTCGTCCGCCTTGAGCCGGTCCACCACCGCCCTAATATCCCGTAATACCTGCTCGGGGTCCATGCCGGGGACGGTTCGGACGTCGCACACGGCCTCACAGTCCTCCGGTATGACGTTGTCCTTGGTGCCGCCATGGATGGTTGTCCCCGGCGCTATCGTGGGGTCCGGGAGTATAGGGTGCTTGGGGTAGCTGAACTCGGTCTCGTCGATGGCGAGAAGCACCTTCCCCATCTTGAGCACGGCGTTGACGCCCGCCTCCGGCCTGCTGCTGTGGGCCGACCTGCCCTTGACGCGGATGTTCACAAGGGTCCTGCCCCTGACGGCTGGCCGCGCCATTACAACGCCGCCTGTGGTCGAGCCCTCACCGACGATGGCCGCGTCAACGCCGTCGACGTACCCGTTCTCGCAGAGGTACTTGGTGCCGTAGCGGCCGAAGAACTCCTCGTCCGCCACGGCGTGGATACGGAGGTCTCCCCTGAGCCGTAGCCCCAGGCTGCCCAGTGCCTTGGCGGCCACCATGGCTGACGCTATGGCGCCCTTCATGTCGCCGGTGCCCCTGCCGTATATCCTGCCGTCCCTGACCTCGCCGCCATAGGGGTCCATGGTCCAGTAGTCCAGGTTACCCACCGGGACCGTGTCGTAGTGGCCGTTCCAGAGCAGGGTCTCACCTCCTCCCGCGCCTTCCAGCAGGCCGAGGGTGTTCACCCGTTTCGGCCTGGACTCGATCTGCTCCACGTCGAACCCGAGGGACGCCATTAGCTCCGAGACGTGATCGCTGATCTCCGTCTCGTCCCCCGGCGGGTTCTCGCTCGGTATGCGGACCATGCCCCGCGTGTACTCGACCACGTCGCCGCGGAGCCTGTCAACCTCAGCCATTAGGCTTGTCTCGACGCTCACGGCTCGGCCTCCAACCCGAGCGCCCCGACGATGAACGCCAGCTCGTCGGTGTACTCTTCAATCACCTTCGCGGTGGGCTTCCCCAGCCCGTGCCCCGCCTTGGTGTCGACCCTTATGAGGGTCGGGGCGTCTCCTCTCTGGGCGTGCTGGAGGGCCGCGGCGAACTTGAAGCTGTGCGCAGGGTAGACCCTGTCGTCGTGGTCTGCGGTGGTGACCATGGTGGGTGGGTACCTGTCTGGCTTGAGGTTGTGGTAGGGGCTATACGCTAGGAGGGCCATGAACTCGTCGGGGTTCTCCACGGTGCCGTAGTCGCTTGTCCAGCCCCAGCCCACCGTAAACTTCTCGAACCTGAGCATGTCCATGACGCCGACGGCGGGCACCGTGGCGCCGTAGAGCTCGGGGCGCTGGGTGAGGCAGGCGCCCACCAGGAGGCCGCCGTTGCTCCTGCCGCTCACGGCGAGCCTGGGCGTGCTCGTGTAGCCCTCGGCAATCAGGTGCTCGGCGGCGGAGATGAAGTCGTCGAAGACGTTCTGCTTGGCCAGCTTGATGCCCTGGTCGTGCCACGCCTTCCCGTACTCGGCCCCGCCACGGAGGTTGGCGACGCATAGTAGGCCGCCCATCTCCATCCAGACGAGGTTGCGGACGTTGAAGAACGGCGTGATGCTTATGTTGAAGCCCCCGTAGCCGTAGAGGTAGCACGGGTTGTCGGCCCTGGGCTCCACCCCCTTCCTGTATGTGATGTACATGGGCACCCTGGTGCCGTCCCTGCTCGCGTAGAAGACCTGCTCCGTAACGTAGTCGCCCGGCTCGAAGCCCAGCTTGGGCTCCCTGTAGACTGTGTTGTCCCTATCCTCGAGATCAACGCGGTATATGGAGCCGGGGTGGGTGAAGCCGGTGTAGTGGTAATACGCCGTGGTGTCGGTCTTCCTGCCGGTGAAGCCCGTGACGGTGCCCATTCCCGGCTGCTCCACCGTCCATAGCGTCTCCCCCATCTTGGAGTAGACGGTGACCACGCTGTGGGCGTCGTGGAGGTGGACGGCGAGGAACTGGTTGTTCACCATGCTCACGGACTCTAGGGCGTCCGTCTTCTCGGGTATCACCTCCTTCACCTCGCCGGGGTTTTGAATGTCTATGGCCACGACCCTGCCCATGGGGGCGTCCAGGTCCGTGAGGAAGTAGAAGACGCCGCCGTCGTTGGCTATGAACCTGCACTTGTACTGGAAACCCTTAACAAGCTCCACGACGCCGCCATCCCCCGTCAGGTCCTTGTAGAAGACCTGGTTCTCCGGGTAGGTGCCCCGGGTCACGGTTACGACCAGGTAACGGCCGTCCTCCGTGACCTCCCCGTGGAACCTCCACTCCTTCTCGTCGTCCCGCTTATAGACCAGCTCGTCCACGTCCTGGGGGTCGCCGACCCTGTGGTAGTAGAGCTTCTGGTAGTAGTTGGCCTCCTTGAGGGCCTCGCCCCGGGGCTCGTCGAACCTGCTGTAGTAGAAGCCAAGGTTGTCGTGGGTCCAGGCGGCGGCAGTGAACTTTGCCCACATGAGGTGGTCGTCGAGGTCCTCGCCTGTCTCGACCAGCCTGATCCTCCACTCCTGCCAGTCCGAGCCCGCGCTGCTGACGCCGTAGGCCAGCAGCCGTCCGTCCTCGCTCACGTCGTAGCCGGTGAGGGCGACCGTCCCGTCCTCGCTGAGCCCGTTAGGGTCGAGGAGCGTCCGGGGCTCCCCCTCGGGGCCATCCATCCACAGGAGCACGGGCTGGTTCCTGAGGCCGTCGTTGTACGTGTAGAAGTACCTTTCAGCCCGTTTGAAGGGGATGCCGTACTTCTCGTAGTCCCAGAGCGCGGTCATCCTCTCCCTGATCCGCCGCCGGGCGGGGACCTTCTCCAGGTAGCCGAAGGTGACCCTGTTCTGGGCCTCTATCCATGCCCGGGTCTCCTCGCTGTCTACGTCCTCAAGCCACCTATAGGGGTCAGGCACCTCGACGCCGTGGATCACGTCCACATGATCCATCCTCCGACTTGGAGGAGGGCTATGATTTGATTGTCTAGGCAAAAAAGCCACCATACGATAGGTGGCTTGCGGCTTCTTATAACAGCATCCTAGACGCTGAAGAGGGAGACGAGCGCCTTCTCGGACGCCCGTCCACCGGAGTACGCCATGGGTGCGCCGTCTGCTCGCCAGCAGGCGCCGCCGTGCATCAGCCCCTGCTCGTCCACCATGACGCCGTTCATGCCGCCGGCCACCTTGGGCACCTCCATTATGTCGTGGCCCATAGCCCTGAGCCCATCCAGGGTCTCCTCGCAGAATCCGGGCTCCACATGCAGCTTCCCCTCCGGTGTATCGGGTATCCCCATGGTCCAGACTCGGGGCGCCTCGACGGCCTGCTGTATGCTCATACCGAAGTCCATGAGGTTGACGAGGGCCTGACAGATAGCCGGGAATATCCTGGTGCCGCCGGGGGTGCCTATGCACAGGAACGGAGAGCCGTCCCGGAGCACGATGGTGGGCGCCATGCTGCTTAGCATCCGTTTGCCGCCCGCCACCGAGTTGGCCCTGCCCGGCCGGGGGTCGAAGAGCCCCATGCAGTTGTTCAGCAGGACGCCGGTGCCCGGCACCGTGACCATGGATCCGAACAGCGAGAAGAGGGTCTGGGTGGCCGCCACGATGTTGCCGTCGGCGTCCATCACGGAGACGTGGGTCGTATCCTGGCCCTCGTAGGCACCCGGATTACCGTAGGAATAGGTCTTGGCGGTGCCGTCTATCTCCTCGACCCTCGCCGCGGCGTAGTCCTTGGATGTGAGGCCCTCTACAGGCACGGGCACCTTCCACGGGTCCCCCATGTACCGCTGCCTGTCCGCGAAGGCGATCTTCAGGACCTCCGCGAAGAGGTGTACGTGCTCCGCGGAGCCCCATTCCATGCCGCCGAGGTCGCTGTGCTCAAGCATGTTAAGCATCTGGACTATGTGGGTGCCGCCGCTGCTCCCCGGGGCCATGCTGTACACGGTGTACCTGTCCCTGTAGGTGCCGGTGACCGGCTCCCTCTCTACCAGCTGGTAGCCTTGGAGGTCCTCCATAGCTAGGATGCCGCCGTTGTTCTCCACGTCGTCCACTATGGCTTTACCGAGCTCCCCGCCGTAGAGAACCCCGGAGCCTTTCCTAGCTATCTTCTCCAGGGTGTCGGCGTAGTCTGGTATCTTGACGGTGTCACCCGGCTTGAGGGGCCTTCCCTCAGGTAGGAAGGTCTTCGCCGTGTCATCGTACAGGGCTAGGTCGCTCTGAGCAGTCTCGACGCAGAAGGCTAGGTAGGGCGTGGCCCTGTAGCCGTCTCTCGCGAGCCGTCGGGCCGGTGCCGTGACCTCCTCTAGGCTGAGTGCGCCGTGGCGGCTCTGTACGTGTTCCCACGCCTTCAGTGTGCCTGGCGTCGCCACGCTCAGATGCCCCACCATGTTCTTCCTCCCCTCCGTCTCGAAGAGGTACTGGTCGGGGCGGCGCTCCTTGACGGGCGTGTACATGTCGTCTCTGGCGGCTGCCGGTGCGACGGCGTAGTTGTCCAGGGTCGATATCTCCTCGGTGGCCCCGTCACGGTAGACGAAGAACCCCGCCCCGAATACGCTCACCATCATGGGCTCCGCCACTGTCAAAGCGAAGAGGCTCGCCACGGCGGCGTCGAAGGCGTTTCCGCCCCTAGCCAGCATCTCTAACCCGGCCATGCTTGCGAGGGGGTGGTTCGTCACCACCATGCCCTTGCCGCCCACCGCCTCCTGCTTGAACGTCTTCAGATACCTCTCAGGTACAGGCATCGTTGAACACCTTAGAACGGGTGAAACATCATCCGGTGAAGGTATAACACTTATCACGCCTGCACAGAAACATGTTAACTCCTTTCCCTCCACCCCCATCTGCATTACGATGGACGAAGACCCGGTAATCGAATTCAAGTAAATGCTATGAGGCTCCTCAGGGTGGTGAAGATGAAGGACAACGCCCTCCTGCGGGGGCTCCACGGGGAGGGGAAGACCGAGACCCTTCTTCAAATCTAGAGGATCATGGGCGGCGTCTAGTTGAAAGGGTAAGAGGATAGAAAAAAGGGGCTACGCCAAAAAAAAAGGGTAAAGGTTCACGCTACTCTGGCTTATCTCGCTGTTTCTCCTTCGTCTGCTTAGCTAGCTCTTGGACGCCGTACAATCCGACTGGGGCGACGCCCGCCTGAGGCATGTTGGAGGGCACCAAGATCATGGTGTTGGTGCCCGGCTGCTGCCCAATCTCGTACAGGATGTTCATCCACCTGAGGGCCAGGCCCTCGGCGCTGGACTCGTACATCTTGGCGGCGGCGATCATCTTCTCGGCGGCCTGCAGCTCGGCGGTGGCGAGGGTGATCCTTGCCATCCGCTCCCGCTCGGCCTGAGCCTGCCTGCTCATGGCGTCCTGCAGGGCGTTGGGGATGATGACGTCCTTGACCTCCACGGCGGTCACCTTTATTCCCCACGCCTCGGTCTTCTCGTCGATGATCTCCCGCAGGTGGACCCCCACCGTCTCCCGCTCCGCCAGCAGCTCGTTGAGCTCCACCTTGCCGATGACCTCCCTCAGCGTTGTCTGGGCGGCCCACTCTGTGGCCTGCCTGTAGTCCTCCACGTTGAGGGTCGCCATCTCTATGTCGACGGGCTTGGCGTACATCACGGCGTCCACGTTGACGGGGACGTTGTCTGCTGTGAGGGTCTGCTCCGTCCTGAAGCTCACGGTCTGTAAACGGGTGGACACGCGTATCGGGGCTTGGTCGACCAATGGTATGAGGTATGTGATCCCGGGGCCCCTCAGCCCGATGTACCTGCCCAGCCTGAGGACCGGGATGCGCTCCCACTCCTTCAGGACCTTGATCCCGCTGAGCAGGCCCCCCACCACGAGCACCGCCAGCAGAGTCTCGAACCAGGTAGCTACAGAAATATCAAACACTTTCTTTCACCTCCCTTCCTTTTTCGGGCTGCACCGAGAGCCCCACGGCCCTGACGACTAAGACAAGCCCCTCCCTCCCGGTCACCTCCACCTCGGCGCCGGCCTCGATGGGCGCGTCCTCGGCTCTGGCCCTCCAGTGCTCTCCCAGCACCCTGACCTCGCCACGTGGGTCCAGCCTCGTGGAGGCGAAGCCCCTTGACCCGATGAGCGCCTCCTCGCCCGTCACCGCCTTCAGCCCCCTCGCCTTCGAGACCTTGTAGATGAGCGCCCCGAAGACGACGAGGAAGACCATGGAGATGCCGAGGAGGGTGTTCCTTATCCTCCGGGCGGCCTCGGGGGCGAGAAGCCAGTGGGGCGAAGGAACCAGTAAAAAGGTGCCCAGGAGGATGCACAGCCCCCCGGCGAACCCCAGGAACCCCGTGTGCATCTTCAACTCGGCGAGGACCATAATGAAGCCCACCGTGAACAGTATCATGGAAATGGGCTCGACGCCTATGACCTGGAACGCCATAAGCGAAAGCAGTAGGAAGAGGGCGCCGACGAACTCGGCGCCGAGGCCCGGGGTCTGGAGTCCGATGATGAACAGGTAGAAGCCGAGGGTGAACAGGATGGACGCGACGCCCGGGTCGTATATGAGCTGGAGCAGCCAGGACTGGACGCTGGAGGTGTATTCGACCACCTCGGCGTCGCCTAGGCCTGTGAACTGTATCCTAGTTATCGTCTTCTCGTTCATCGACGTGTCTGCGTCCACCAGCCTCCACACGCTGGTCCCCGCCTCGGTCTCGGTCCTCACCAAGTCCTTGCCCGAGAGCTTGTCGAGGAGGGTCTGGACGTCGTCCGCCGCTACCTCGACGACGCCGTACCTGAGGGCGTCCTCAGGGCCGAGGTTGAGGTTCTCCGTGATGAAACGTCGTGCAGCGGTCTTGTTGCGGTCGTGGAGTGCAGCGTGGTTGACCATGAGCGCAGAGAGGGCGTTTATGTGCTTGGTGTCGTTGATGGGCTCACCTGTCAACTGTACTGGTTGGGCGCTCCCGATGCTGGTGCCCGAGGACATCGCGGCGACGTGGCTGGAGACTAAAAGATACGTGCCTCCGCTCCAAGCCGAGGAGCCCGGCGGGTACACGTAGAAGCAGACGGGGATGGATGACGCCTCGAATAGGTTCATGACGTCCTTGACGGCGTTTATCTCGCCGCCCGGCGTGTCGGCGGCGACTAGAATCAGCCGCGCATCGATGTTCACCGCGACCCCGGCGGCGTCCTCCATCATCTCTGTGGTGGCGCCGGTTATAGCGGCGTCGAGGTTAACCAAGAGAACCTTGTCGTCTGGCCTAGCTTGGACAACGCTGCATATGATGAACAGGGCAAGTATGATGTAGAGCGATGCGTAGACGGCTTTTCGGTGCAAGCCTTACCGTATATAATAATCGTTTTCCGAGAGAATAATAAAGGGTACCTTTATCGACGGCTGAGGCTCTCAGAATATTAGTTTTGAGGCAGTTAAGAGACTTTCAGATGGTTCAGTGCAGCAGCATGGGTCTCTGCGAGGAACTCCTCCATCGACCCCCTGAAATGGGTTCGGCTGTGGGTTACCTCTAGGTTGGGGGGCTTCCTTATGCCGTCTATCAGCCGGTTCACTCGCTCCCAGTCCACGGTTCCCCAGCCGGGGGGCATGTGGCTGTCCTCGTCTCCACGGTTATCATGGATGTGTGTGACGGTGAGCCTTTCCCTGAACGCCTGAAGCTCGTCTAGGTTCCCGTGTAGGTTGGCGTGCCCGGTGTCCAGGCAGAAGGAGACCGTCTCCTCCGGGAACCTCTCCATCAGCCACCCCAGAACGTCGTGGTCGCCCCTGTAACAGTTCTCGAAGGCCAGTGTCACCCCGAGGACACGGCAGAGTGGCGCGGCCTCTGCGACGGCCGCCTCTGCTCTCCTGAGCCGGCTCTCGAGATTCGGCTCGTGGTACATCGGCGGATGCACTACCACCGCGTCGCCGCCGACCTTGCTGCAGAACTCTATCCTGTTCTTGAGTAGCTTCACGTACGTGCTGTGTCCAACCTGGTTATCGGCGTCGACGCGGGCTGCCTGGGTGGCGGCGCCGTGGACGTCTAGGCAGGTAATGCCCCGGTCGTCAAGCATCCACCGGTAGAGGTTCATGTCTTCGCGGCTGTAGAGGCGCTCGTTGTCCCAGTCGTCGCACCAGTGCACGTAGTCGAAGCCGTGTTCCTTGAAGAGCCGCAGCTTCTCCTCCATCCGGGGCTTGTAGGTGTAGTTGAACATGTCGGTGGTGACGCTGAGCTCCATGATTAATCCATCCTAGATGCCCATAATAAAGAGACAGGAAAAAGTCAACCAAGATAATAGGGGAGTTAACTGAGTTTATTCTTCGCCCCGCAGCAGCTGCAGACCATGAAGCCCTGCTTCAGCCTGTCCTCGATGAACGCCTTGCACTCATCCTTGTCTAGGAACAGGGGCTGGCCACAGTCCCTGCACAGCTCCTCGTGAAGCTCGGGTTCAGACATGAGAAAACGAGGTAACGCTTGCTTATAAACCGCTGGAGGTTAGGGGTGTTTAGCTCTCGATGAGCTTGAGTATGTCCTCCCTGACGAAGTCTAGGAACTCGTCCATGGTGCTCTTGCTGAAGTTGGTGACCACCGCGTTCCTGGTGACGCCCACGGTGTAGCCCTTCGCCTGGCTGGTGAACACCACGTACCAGATCATGCCGTGGTCCATGTAGTCCTTGTATAGCCCCGTGTCGGCGAGGCCCTCGCCGCTTAGGCACAGCTTGTTGACGCCCGGGATGTCCACGTTGTCGAACCAGATGAGGTTCGTCGCCTTGGGGTTGCCCTCGTGGAGCCTCCGAAGGGTCTCGCTGGTTATCCTGCATTCACGGACGTCAGCGTTCAGTATTTCCCCCAGCTTCACAGCCACGTGGTTGCTCAGCATCTTCTTGACGCCCCTGGCGACGCTTGGCGCCATCACCACCAGGAAGCGCCTGCCGTCGTGGGGCACGATCCAGAAGGGCGCCTCCTCGGTCTCCGGCGTCATCCGTGCCCGGCGCCGGTAGACGCGCTCTCTCATGAAGTCCCGGGTGAATACCCCCGTGACAGTATCCTCGACCTGCTCAAGCTCGATGACCTCAGTCACCAGCTGGGTCTCCTCGCCCTCCACCTCCTCGACCTCCCTCCAGCCCATCAACGCGTCCCTAGGGTCACCCTCAAGACTCCTCACCTCGAAAACCTTCACCGGAAGAACCATAAGATCACATGGAAGCTACACGGCTCACAGCTTAAAAACCCAGCCCAGGGGTCACACCCTGAGCTCCAGGC
>Ga0315549_1005071_pt1 | contig 10868 bp, 6 predicted proteins | sample SalMarSW160200MG_FD_203101 | JGI IMG/M metagenome (GOLD analysis project Ga0315549, IMG submission 203101) | Salt marsh sediment microbial communities from the Plum Island Ecosystem LTER, Massachusetts, United States - Salt Marsh Sediment SW1601-200 ... | reverse complement strand
TTGAAGGTCGTATAAATAAATAATATATTTATTTATTTTCAATAATGGATTCTATTATTTCGTTAGAATCTGAATTTATTCGATATTTTTTCCGGAAATAGATACAAACATTTTCAATATCTCTTTTTAATATTTGTGAAGCATTTGGATGGCTACTCGATATTGATTGTAACCAATCAATAATCAATATATTACCTTGTTCATCTGATATAATATTAAATTCACCCAAATCTCCATGGATTAAATTAGCTCTTTTATATATCTCTCTCATTTGATTTATAATTTCATTAAATAGGAATAATGGATTTTCTATATCTTTATAATAAACCAGTTCCTTACCTCTTAGATATTCCATAACAATTATATGTCTATTATATCCAATAGGTTTTGGAGTTTTTAAGTTAAGTTTATATATTTTAATTAATGAATTAAACTCTTTTTTAGCAGCAAGACGATTAACATATAACCAAGATAAATGACCTCTATCTCCTATGATATTCCTAAATTTTTTTACATTTTTAAAACTTCTACGTCCCATTCGATATATCTTAAGAGCATATATATTTTCATGATCATCCATACAACTATAGACGTCTGATTCTTTTCCCTTACCAATTAAAGGCCCAAGCTGACTAATTATGTTCCTCTCGACAAGAGTATGAAGAGCTAAAATATCATATCCAATTGAGTTTAATTGATAAGCAATTTCCCTTTCTGATGAATTTCTTATTGTCAAATTATATTTATGAACTTTCTTAAGACGAAATAATGTCTCTTCAATGGGATACCTTGAATAAAATCTAATATTTTTAATGGTAACATATTCAGACTTTTTCATTCCAAGTTCAATTGCCATTAAAATTCTTATATCTTCTTTTTCAAGAGTTCTTAGAAGATTACCAGCTCTACTCATATAAAATAAATGATTATAATATTTTCTTTTTAAAAATAGTTCAAGAATTATAATTTAAAAATTTAAGTTCAAAATTGCGAATTTTTATAAATTCTTTAAAGATTGAAATTAAAAAAAAAATGAAACAATTTAAATATTAGTTTATCTTTTGTCCTAAAAATTCATCAAATTCTTTAATTTTTTTTAGATGTAATTCTTTTTCATCAAACTTCATAATATTCATAAACCTATCTCTTATTTTTTCTAATGGAAATCCTGTAATTCCACCAAATAACATTATTGAATTTGGAATAAAATAAAAATGAGCACACATTGTAGGATATTTTAAATAATGACGAAAATCTGTGGTAGAGATATCTATTGCTCTTAAATCTATAAATGCCCCAATAAATGCAAAAATACACATGATTGTGACCATAATATAACCTATATCGATATCCCTATATAATGCAATAATACCTCCAATAAGACTGATTAATGTAATTAAAATTGTGAGAAAAGCACTCGAATATAAAGTATCTAGATCAGGATTTAAAGCGGACAATGTAGTTCCTTCATGCTTAGCAACTTCTTCAAGGATATTAATTCCTATAGGTACAATCGTAAATCCAACGATAAGTATTATAATTGATCCAATCATAGCTATAGAACTTCCTAATTTACCCATTTTTTCAAAATCTATTTCTTTTTAATTTTAAATTGCTTTATTATATTATGAATAGAAAAATCTTGTTTTAAAAAAAGATGTTTATTTTGATTTTTTTTATAGAAATACGTTTAACATAAAAAAATCAATTTCTACTTAAAAATGTGTATGGAAAAATATTGAACATTACTTTCTTAATTATTGATAAAATACTATTTTTAATATTCTATATATATATTATAAATAATTTAATAATACTCAAGAAAATAGATTTTTTTCCGAAATAGAAGATATTATTTATTATTCTATATTTTTATTAAATTAATTAATCATTTAGTTGAGAGAAAACATTGAAAAATATCACTAATCATTTTGAAGGAAGAGGAACACAAAAGCTTTTTTATCAATATTGGGCTCCAGATTCAGGTAAAGTTAAAGGGTCTATTATTGCATTTCATGGTCTAGGTACCCATTCAGATAGATTAAAAATTCCAGCAGAATATTTTGCAGAGAAAGGTTATGGCATATATTCATTTGATCTAAGGGGGCATTGGAGGAATATAATTGACATTTCAGGACATATTGATTCAATGGAGACCATTCAGAAAGATATTGTATTATTTATGGACCTCGTAAAAGAAAAGAGTAAAGATTCAAAGATTTTTGTAATTGGACAATCATTTGGAGGATTAATTGCTTTAATTTATGCTATTAATCATCCAGGAATAGCAGGTGTTATTGCATCATCACCTTTATTGGGATTAAAGATGAATATTTCGGGTGCTAAAAAGGTTGAGAAAATAGTTTCTGGACAAATGAAGACCATTGAACTTGTAATTGAGCAAAATAAAATGACAAGTGATGTAAAATTATTGAGAGAACATATTGGCGATAAGAATAAACTAAAACAAATCACAGTGAAAACTTACTCTGAAATTGAAGATTCAATGAAATGGGCTTTAAAAAGTGCTTCGAGACTTATATGCCCTGTCCTGATTAATCAAGGTATGGAAGATAAATTTGCTGATATTAGTAAGACGAAAAAATTTTTTAAAAACATAAGAAGTAGTGATAAAACTTATAAAGAGTATGAGGATTTTGTTCATGAACTATGGCATGATAAGGGAAGAGCTGAAGTATATAGAGATATGTTTATATGGCTTGGAAAACATTTATGAAGAACATAATTCTCAGTAATAATTTTTCCTCACTTTTTAATTAGTTAAATATACTTTATTTTAAAATAAGATTATTATGGATTTTATTTGAAATTTAATTATTTACCTCAGTCTACAAGAATATATATTTTTTTCATTTAAATAATTTCAAGAGTTATTTATGAAATAATAATTAGAATTAATTTGAATTGAAAACTAATATATAAGTTAATAATATAGTAAATTAAGAAGAAGAACATATAAACCATGTCCATAATACCTTTAGGACAAATAAGAGAAAATGATTTAACACCAATGATGCGTCATTGGTTCTCCATAAAAAAAAAATACACAGAACATCTCATTGCTTATAGAATGGGAGATTTTTATGAATTTTTTTATGATGATGCGGTAAGAGTTTCAAAACTATTAGGAATTACATTAACTAATCGTAAAATTGGTAATGACAAATATCCTTTAGCTGGAATACCTCATCATGCTAGTAGAAATTATTTTAATAATTTGATTAAGAAAAAAGAGACTGTTGTAATTGTAGAACAATTGGAAGATCCTTCTACTGTAAAGGGACGAATTGTTAAGAGAGGAGTTACGCAAATACTATCTCCAGGTACTATAATAGAGGATTATATGTTAAAATCGAATGAGAATAATTATATTGCATCATTAATTAAGCAAAAAAGTGGATATGGTTGTGCCTTTACGGATATATCTACGGGAGAATTTGTTGTTGCAGAATATCTACTAGGAAATGGTGATCCCGTAGAAAAATTATTAAGTATTTTTGCTCGATTTAATCCAGCAGAATTGATAGTTCCTTCAGAATTAAAGAAGGATGAAAAACTATTTATATTTCTTATAGACATAACTGAGTCTGTTATTAAAACTTATGAAGACTATTATTTCGAATTTGATGAAGCATATAATTTTATAATAAAACATTTCAATATCTCTAATTTGAAAGGATTTGATTTAGAAGAAAAGAGAATAGCAATTCAAGCAACTGGAGGATTATTAGCTTTTTTAAAAGAAACACAGCGCGATTTATTACCAAACATTTTTAAGATTACCTTATTAAAAGAGAAGGGAATATTACATTTGGATTATACGACACAGCGAAATCTTGAATTAATTAAATCTCTTTGGGAAAAAGGTAGAGAAACTTCATTGTATTCCGTGCTTGACCATACCCTTACACCTATGGGCGCTCGATTATTGAAAAAAGTAATTTTACAGCCATTAACAGATATTAAAGAGATAAATCATAGATTGAATATAGTTCAAAAATTCAAAAATGATATCTTTTTAAGGTCAGATTTAAGAGATAATCTAAGCGTTGTGGGAGATTTAGAAAGATATATCAATCGACTAACCTATATTAATCGATCTAATGCTAGAGATCTAGTTAATATTAAAAATTCTCTTGATAAAATACCAAAATTAAAGAAATTATTAGAAAAATCAAAAATATTAGAAATAGCTAAGTATCTAAGTAAAATTAATGATTTTGAGACAATTAGGGATATAATCCAAAAATCAATAAAAGAGGATGCTCCAATCACGATTAAAGAAGGTAACATTATAAAAGATAACTATAATCCTAAAATAGATGAATTGAGAGATATTTTACGAAATGGAAAGAAATATGTTCTAGAATATGAAGAGGTAGAAAAAAAAAGATTTAATTTGACTTCAGGATTGAAAATAGGGCATAATAATATTCTTGGGTATTATATACAAATTACTAAAAGAACATTAGAATATATTAAAGATATTCCAGAAGAATATGTTGAACGACAAACTCTCAAAAATGCAAAACGATTTACAACAGAAAAACTAAAAGAACTTGAAGAAAAAATTTTTTCTGCTCAAGAAGAAATCAATGATTTAGAATATAATATTTTTTGTGAGATTCGTGAAAAAGTTGTAAAAGAAACATTGAATATAATAGAAACAGCAAAAAATATAGCTTATATTGATGTCTATGCTTGTTTTGCTGAAATTTCAGAGAAATTCAATTATTCTAAGCCAACAATTATTAGGGAAAATAAAATAATAATTAAGGACTGTAGACATCCTGTAATTGAACAAATGAATATTACTGAAAATTTCATTCCAAATGATTGCTACATTGATACAGAAAAAGAACAAATTCTTATTATAACAGGTCCAAATATGTCAGGAAAATCAACTTATTTACGGCAAGTTGCATTAGTATGTCTAATTGCTCAAATGGGTTGTTTTGTTCCTGCTAAGTTAGCAAAAATAGGAATTCTTGATCAAATCTTTACAAGAATCGGTGCCTCAGATGATCTAGCGAGAAAATTATCCACTTTTATGATCGAAATGACGGAAACAGCTAAAATTCTGAATTATGCTACAGAAAAAAGTTTAGTTATAATTGATGAACTGGGTAGAGGAACAAGCACCAGTGATGGTCAAAGTATTGCAATAGCTACTTTAGAAAAACTTCATGAAATAAAAGTTAAGACTCTATTTAGTACACATTATCATCAATTAACTGATATAAACTTGCCACGAGTAAAGAATTATCACCTTGATATTATTGAAAACGAAGATGGATCAATTAATTTTATTCGAAAACTTAAAGAAGGAAGTACAGACAAATCTTATGGAATCCACGTTGCAAGATTAGCAGGTATTCCAGATGATGTGATAATAGAAGCATTTAAAATATTAGAACAAATAGAAAAAGAAGACCCTCTGAAAGCAACAATTCAAAATAATTATCATAATAATAACAATCATATCAAAGAAACGGGAAAATACCATGATAAATTGATAACAACCAAAAATAAAAAACTTGAAGTTTTAAATAGTGAATTATCCTCCAAAAATGAAGAATTACAAATTTGCAAAGAAGAATTAGTTCTCAAACATAAGGAATTACAAGTTATTGAATCTAAAATTGAAGAATTAAATAATAAGATTCATATAAATAATGTTAATCCATCTGATAAAAAAGGAACAAAAAAGAAACTGGTCCAAACTACTTTTTTTAAACCCATTGTGAAAAAAGAGAGTCTACCCAATGAAGATCTTGAAAAGTTTTTAAAATTAATCCATGAGATTGATATTAATGATATAACACCCGTAGAAGCTATGAAACAATTGATAGAATTAAAAGAAAAAATAAACCATATGTAGAATTAAATCATTTTTACTCGACGATATACTTTATCAACTTTTTTTCTCCAAAGAGCTATATTTTTAGGTTTATAAGGATAGTTTTTATAAAGATCTTTAATTTGTTTCATTTTTTTAGTCATAATTATCATCTTAAATAGAGCCCAAATTATATCGATTCCTTTTAAAACCTTTATTATCATTTTTAAAAGAGGGATCTTCAAAGATCTGATTTTAGCGGCTTTTATTAAATCTCTTTCGGTGATAATTTTACGATTTATTAAAATGTTTAAAGCCCTATCTGACATATTTGAAATCATATGACGAAGTAGTTCTAGAGCAGCATAATCTCCTCCAATTTGTTTGTTATAATTTAAATTGTATAACCATAAACTTTTTTCAGAAAAGTCTTTAACATTATTAGCTTTAACAATTGTATCTGCTAATATAATACCCGCTTTTAAACTAGAACCAATCCCTCCGCCGTGTAATGGATTAACCTGAAAAGCCGCATCTCCAACAACAGCAAAATGATCCGCGACAAATGAATCCATTGGCCTACGAATTGGCACTAATCCGGCTCCTTCATGGAAAATAACACATTTTTTCATTTCAGGAAAAGTGTCTTTGAAGAGTTTAAACTTTTCTTTAAGATTTGATGTATTACTCTTTGGACCACCAATTCCTATGTTGGCGCTTTGAGGTCCCCGAGGAAAAATCCATGCATATCCACCACGAATGAGTTGTTGTATATAGTATACATGGATATAATTGTAATTTCGTATTTGTTTTGATCCTAATAGATTTATAATTTTTCTATATGCATATCCTAAATCAATTGGATTAATATCTTTTTCAATCCATTTTCGTAAATTTTCAGGTAATTTCTTTTTTAAAGCTCCAGTAGATCCAGTTGCATCTATAATAACATTAGCAAATAAGCTTTTAAATTCATTAGTTTTTTTTGAACGAATTTTCACTCCTGTAATTTTCTGTTCTTCTAATATAAAATCTATAAATGAATGATTTGAAAATAGTATTGCTCCAGATTTAATGGCTAATTTAAGCAATCTTTGACCAAAAAGTAAACGATCTAAAACAAAAGCTTTTTGTCCGCTTAAGACAAGTGTTGATCTTCTATTTGGTGGATGTAAAATAAGACCATCTACTTCCTGCTGGAGTTCTTCACCTTGAGGATAATTAAAACCAACTTTCTGTTTAGCAAAAGTTATATGATATTTTTCTACAACATCTCCACATATTTTTAGTCCAATATTATTCTGTAATTTTTTATCAATTAAAGCAACCTTTAGACCTTTTTGAGAAGCTCTAGTAGCAGTCATCGTGCCAGCACTACCAGCACCAACAACAATTATATCATATTTCATATTCTATTTAATATATTTGATCTTTTATATTTTGGATTTATTTATTTTAATATTTTTTAACTGTTCCTAATATTTATAATTAAATAATTAAATTTTAAAACTCTCTCTATTTAAATTAAATTTAGAATAACAATTGTAATATTTATCATTAATCTGATAAATTGGGAACTTATGAAGAGAAAAAAAATTGAAAAAATCTTAAATGCTGAAAAAATAGCTGCGGGAGAAGTTGTTGAAAGACCTGCTAATGTTATAAAGGAACTGATTGAAAACAGTATTGATGCCGAAGCAACCGAGATAAAAATCAATATCAAAAAATCAGGTAAACTTTTAATCCAAATAATAGATAATGGTGTAGGTATTCCTTCTGAAGAATTAGATATTGCTTTCAAAAGATATACAAGTAGTAAAATTAGAAGTATAGAGGATTTACAACATCTATCTACTCTTGGTTTTCGAGGAGAAGCTTTATCTAGCATTGCAGCGGTCAGTAAAGTTAATATTACTTCTAGAACAGAGGATCAAAAAACTGCTACTCAACTTATTATTGAAGGAGGAAAAGTTTTAGAGAGAAATACAATAGCTTCATCTATAGGAACAAATATTATTATAAAAAATCTTTTCTATAATATTCCTGCTAGGCAAAAGTTTCTAAAATCAGATTCAACAGAACTTGGTCATATAACAGATATTATACAACGTTATTCTTTAGCTTATCCCGAAATACATTTTATTTACACACATAATGAATTGACAATGTTAAATTGTCCTTCCCAAAATGATTTAAAGACAACTGTATTTCATATTTATGGGAAAAATATAGCAAAAATGATGGAGGATGTTCAATATCAAGAGAAAGGATATTTATTTAATTTGAGAGGATTGATTGGGCATCCAGAGATTGGAAAAAAAAATAGAAATTATTCAAGTTTATTTATTAATAAGAGATATGTAAAAAGTGATTTATTATTCGAAGCAATTAAAGAAGCTTATGAAGGAACATTAATGGTAAAAAAAAATCCTTTTTATGTTATCAATTTAGAAGTAGATCCTTCAATTATTGATTTTAATATACATCCTAAAAAATTACATATAAGATTTGAAGATGATGAATTTATTCAAAATAAAGTCTACAATATATTGAGAAATTTTGTTGAAGATTATTTTATTAAAAAAGAAATGAAATATATATCTACTAGTTTAAATAAATATTCGAAAAATGAGACAGAGACTTATAATCTATTAAATAACTTAAAGGAAAAAAAAGTACAAAAAGAATCGATTATTAAAGATGGAAAGAAAGAAGATGACGAAAAAATTATAGATGAAATAAAGAAAATAGATATAAATAATGAAGAAATTGGATCTATTGATACAAATTTAAACCAATTAGAATTGAAGGAGATAAAACACTCAGAATCCCTAAAACCTATTGATAATAACTCTGTTCAATTGGATTTAAATGAAAATACTTTTAAAAAGAAATCCTCACAATTTTCAGATTCTTATATAAGAAGCAAATTGATAACTAAAGAGAATTTCCCTAAAATAAAGTTAATTTCTTATACTGGTCAATTAAGTAATAAAACTTATATTGTATTAGAAGGTATTAATGAAAATAATGAAAAAGGATTATTTCTTTTAGATCAACATGCTGCATCTGAGAGAATTAACAAAGAATATTTCCAAAATATTATTAATAATTCAAAAATGATAAAACAACAACTTATTTCACCTTTAAAGGTTGAACTTTCTCCGAGAGAAAAAGCTTTTTTAGATGAAAATTTAGATGAGATAAAACAATTAGGATTTAATTTTGAATCTTTTGGAGGGAATACATATATTTTAAGAGAGATTCCTACTCTTTTTAATAAATTAATTGAACCTGAAATAATAAAGGATATCATTTCCGATATTACTGAAATTGGTAAGGATAGAAGTTTTTTAGAAGTAAAAGGAGAAATTATAAATTATTTATCATGTCACCGAAGTATTCGTGGAGGTGATAGTTTATCTTTAAAGGATATAAGAAAATTATTAATTGATTTAGCAAATTGTAAAAATCCCTTTCATTGTGCTCATGGTCGTCCCACTATGAAATTTATTTCATTTAAAGAAATGGATAAATATTTTAAAAGAACTGGTTAGATTCTTTTTTTCTAAGATGATTAATTGAAATTCATATTTCTTAGAAAATTAATGTTAATTGACAAATTTCTATGTGACTTAAAAAAAAAGTAAATAAAAAATATTTAATTTTCAGCAACTAATCTTTCTTTTGCTTTTTCAACAAATTCATAAGATTGATGCTTAAAATATTTATTGTATAGATCTGCATAATGTCCACCCTTTTCCATAAGATAATCGTGATTTCCCTCCTCAACTATTGTTCCATGGTCTAAAACGATAATTCGATCAACATGTTTTACAGTTCTTAGTCGATGGGCAATAATTATTGATGTTCTATCTTTCATTATATGGTCCATTGCCTCTTGTATCTTTGTTTCCGTAAAGGGATCTACTGAAGCAGTAGCTTCATCTAAAATTAATATCGAAGGATTTTGAATTAAAATGCGTGCAAATACCACTAATTGTCTTTGTCCCATTGATAATAATTTTCCTCTTTCTCTTATATTTGTTTCGATCCCATCAGCTAAATCTTCAATCCAATCTCGTCCACCTGCTTGTTCTAGAGCCCATAAAACATCTTCCCGTGAAGCATTAGGTGTCCCATATTTTACATTATTTTCAATTGTATCAGCCCATAAAAATGGTGTTTGAGGGATCATTCCAATAAAATTCCGATATTCTTTAAGAGATAAATCTCGTATATCATTTTCATCTATATATATATTTCCGTCTTGATATTCATAAAATCTCATTAATATACGAGCTAAGCTCGATTTTCCCGCACCAGTATGTCCAACGATGGCTATTGATTCCCCTGGTTTAATTAATAAGTTAAGATTCTGAAAAACAGGTTGTTCTGAAGTATATTGAAATGATAATTTATCAAATTTTATTTTTCCTTCCATCTTCTCGAGGATAATACTTTTATTTTGAGAAACTATTGGACTAATATCAATTAATGAAAATGTTCGCTCTGCTGCAGCCATACCTGCTTGAAATTGAGGCCAAAATGAAGCAATACGAAATATAGGAAAATATATACTCCATATACTTTGAATGAATAAATATAATTGTTCAGATGTGATTACTGCATTATTTACTATCAATTGTCCTCCATAAAATACTGAGAAAACTAGGGTTAATGATTCAATAAAATAAAGTCCCGGAAAGATTATATTCATAAACATTGACCGACTGAAGTTAACTCTGTATGATTGGTCATTTACTTCTGAAAATTCATTATAAAATTTCTCTTCTTGACGGAAAGTCTTTGCAATTGAAATACCCGCCATAGTTTCTTGAACAAATGAGTTTACAGCTCCTAAAGCTCTCTGACCCAAAATAGTCTTCTTACGTGCAATTTTTCTGAAAGATAATGTGAAGATAAAAACAAAAGGAACTGCAATTAAGAATACTATTGTTAATTGAAAATCAATACTTGCCATAGGTGGTATAAGGAATATTATTGC
>Ga0315549_1005069_pt1 | contig 10870 bp, 7 predicted proteins | sample SalMarSW160200MG_FD_203101 | JGI IMG/M metagenome (GOLD analysis project Ga0315549, IMG submission 203101) | Salt marsh sediment microbial communities from the Plum Island Ecosystem LTER, Massachusetts, United States - Salt Marsh Sediment SW1601-200 ... | reverse complement strand
ACTATCTTCCCAGTTCTGCCCGCCGTCATCGGATAAATAAACGGCTGTCCTGTTATCGGTGACCACAGCTACCAGATCAGGGTTATCCGGGGCAACAGCGATATCCCAGGCGGGCAACGTAGCGCCTTCGTCTTCAAGCGTTCCGTTCAGGTTATCCTCCCAGGTAACCCCGCCATCGGTTGATTTGTATACACGGCTATGAGGAATATCTATGGCATATATGGCATAAAAAGTGTCATTCTGGCCGGCAACAAAGGCGTTTATCTCGCTGGGGCTGACCACTACATTTCCTTCTTCACTGGGAGTGTCAACAACGGACCACTTTAGCCTGTCTGGATTGGCTGAAATCGGCTGGCTGTCAACCAGTGGGAAAAAGCTCAGAAGTAGAAAAAGACCAAGCAACCCTGATAATAGTTTTGTAGATTTGGCTCTATTCATTAGTGCTCATTATTAAACAAGAGGTCGAGGTTTGGCAATACCCCCATGGTACCCCCTTGCATTGTAAGCTAAACCGTTGACTATTTTACTGCCTTGCTATATCCTTTTCGTATTAAGTTAGCTAGGTATTTTAGAAAAAGGGATTGCGGAATAATGACTAAATTCCTATTTACTGGGTTGCTATATCATTTTAATATTACATTAGTTACGTATTTTAGAAAAAGGGATTGCGGTAATAATGACTAAATTCCTATTACCAAAATACCGAAGGAGGTGATAAGTTGGCAGTAGAAGAAGATAATGAAGAGATGGAAGAGACAGAAGAGATAAAAGAGACAGAAACGACAGAGAAGAGGAGCATAGGCGATGTTGTAAAGGAGGTAGCAAGTACGACCGATGGTTTACTGGGGGTGGGAGTAATGGATATGGAGGGTGTTCCTGTTGCGGTTGTCACCTCGCCCGGAGCAACACTCAATGCCGAATTAGCGGCAGCCCAGTTGGCTGTGGTGGTGCGCCTGTGTAGTTTGACTGCTGACAAGCTAAAGCTCGGCGATTTTGATGAAAATTTGATCACCACCGCTTCAAAGTATATTTTGACTAAGGCTCTCACTCCCGACTTCTATTTGGCAATGATTTTATCCAAGGAGTCCACTACTCTTGGTATGGCGCGTCTGGTGGCCAGAGAGCATGCTGCCCGGGTATCTCAAGCGTTGCCTAGATTTGAATAATGGCTGATTTATCTAGATTTACCTGGGGGAAGAAGAAGGAAATTGAGCCGAAGGAGAAGGATGAAATGAAGGAAAAGGGAGCAACAGGAAACTTGAACAGCTTATTGGAGGAAATGGCAGAGCAAGTTGACGGGTTATTATGTATCGCAGTGGCAGGTAGTGACGGGGTTGCCATTTCCAGCTATGTGCCTCCCGGTTCTATGCTTACCGCAGAGTTAGCTGCAGCTCAACTAGCGACGATATTCAGGATAGCGCGAACGAGCTCAGATAAGCTAAAGGCTGGTGAACTTGAGGATAACTTGTTGACTTCAACTGCAGGGCAGATTTTAATCAGACCTCTGGGTCAAGAATCCTATTTAGCCATGGTGACTACCAGGGATGCCCCGTTGGGCATAGTGCGATTGGTGGTTAAGAGCTATGCTAGCAAAGTGGAACAAGCTCTGGGTAAAGTCAGCTAAAGATAAATCACCGGTCAATATCAAGTTGTCTCAGGTTAGTTTTGATATTTTAGTCATTGTTTCTTAGAATATAGTTAACTATGAAGATACGGCGGAGGAACAAGAATAAGAAAGAAAGTCAGCTACAGGGTGCTGCGCATCCTGAGGTTCAATTTGAGAATGACCTGCAAGATGTTGAGGGACAGTTTATCAGGAAGCTCAAGGCGCTGGGCTATAAAGTTGAGCGTAATGTTACCCTTCAAGGTAAGTTTAGAACTGAATATACATTCGATCTGTTAGCTCGCAAGAATAATGGACTTATATCCTATGTCACCGCTATAGGTATCATTAAGCATGATAATGGTCAGCCGATAGGGTTAACCGAAGTTTTCGAATTTGATGACAAATGCTACAACTGCGACATTTGGGACAAAGTCCTCATTGCCCTTCCCGGACTTGATTCTGTAGGAGCTCAATTTGCCCGTGGGCAGCAAATAAAGGCTCTGTCTGAAGAAAACCTTAAGGAATTTTTGGCCTTATCTGTTGCCAAACAGGAGAGGAGAACTGTGGTGGTGGGATTTGACTCCAAGGAGCAATTACTGTCCTCTCTTACTGAGCTGGGATACACAATTGAACAGGACAGTAAGTTGAAAGGGAGATCTGGTGCTGAATATACCTTTGATATTTTGGCCAGAGAAGATGACGGGTTTATTCCTCACCGATTAGCTATAGACGTGCTAACCGGGGGGCGAGTGGACCTGGAAGAAATGTCTTTATTTGATAAGAAGGCCTATGATGCTGAAATCCAGCAAAAGGTTTTGTTCATTTCGGGCGAGCTTACTGCTGAGGCTGCGGAGTTCGCTCAGCAGCAAAAGATCAATGTTATCAGGCTTGGTAGCCCAAGCAAAGAAATATCTATCGGTGAGGAAGTTGCTGAAGAAGAGGAAGTGCCTGTTGAGGAGGTAGCTGCCAGGGAAGAAGGCGTTAAACAAGAGGAAGTGGCTGCTGCGGAAGTGGCTGGCAAGGAAGAAGGCGTTAACCAAGAGGAAGTGGCTGCCAGGGAAGAGACTCGCCGACAGGATATGTCTGCCATTGAAAGTGCTCTTTCGGAGATATTAACCAAAGCACCCGAACTAAAAACAGAGGTAAAACCGGAAGAAGCAAAGCCAAAAGCGAAGGAGAAACTACTCAGAAAGGCAATCGTCCCTGAAGTATTGAAGTTGGTTCCTGAATCTACGGCAAGAAGATTTATCGCCATACCTTTGTCCGTTAGGGGCAATACCCTGGAAATGGCGATGGCAAATCCTGCGGATATATTTGCTCTTCAGATTCTAGAGCACCAGAGCAAGATGAGGGTAAAACCAGTGCTTGTTGAAGAAAAGGAAATTCAGGATGCTATTGACTTTAGTTACAGAGGTTTTGGGCAAATTCAGGAGCAATTAGCCGGTATTCCTGAAGATATGGTTGGTGGTGATGAAATGGACTTAGTCGCCGCTACTGCTGATGCTCCGGTAGCTAATGCTTTACACCTTATTATTGATGAAGCGGCTAAAGCTAGAGCCTCCGATATTCATATTGAACCAGAGGAGGATAGATTGAGGGTACGCTACCGTATTGATGGTGTCCTTCAGGATACCTTGTCCTTGCCTATAAGTATACACCCGGCACTGACCTCTCGAATCAAAATAATGAGTGATATGAACATCGCCGACCATATCCGTCCCCAGGACGGTCAATTCACCATTGAAGCTAGCGGTAGACCTATCGATGTTCGTGTCGCTACTTGTCCCACAGTTCACGGTGAAGGAACTGTGTTGCGACTTCTGGATAAGACATTGGCTGCGCGTGAGTTAGCTGGATTGGGTTTTCTCCCTGAAACTCTGGAAAGGTATCAGGAGATGCTCAGAGTTCCCTTCGGAATGATTGTAGCTAGCGGACCTACTGGCGCTGGGAAAACTACTACGCTTTATGCTTCCATCAATCAGCTAGATAAGGTATCTCGGAAGATCATCACTATTGAAGACCCTGTGGAATATCGCTTTCCAAATATAAATCAAATTCAGGTTAATCCCAAGGCTGGACTTACCTTTGGCAGCGGACTGCGGTCTATATTGCGTCTTGACCCTGATATTATATTGGTCGGCGAGATACGAGATGCCGAAACAGCCAGAATAGCTGTTCAATCTGCCTTGACAGGGCACCTGGTTCTCTCTTCCCTGCATGCCAATGATGCTGTGGGCGTTGTTTACCGTCTCCTCGACCTTGGTATAGAGCCGTTCCTCGTGGCTTCAGCACTTATTGGCACGGTAGCTCAGCGTATGTTGCGGCGTGTTTGCCTCGATTGTGCCCATGACGTCAAGGTCTCAAAACTGGAGCAGGTAGCTTATGAGAAAGAAATTGAGGAACATAGGGAGGAATTTCTCTATGGTAGTGGTTGTGAACAATGTGCTTATTCAGGGTATCGAGGTAGGGTTGGAATGTTTGAGGTGCTTCATATGAGCGATGAACTGAGGATGATGATATTGAGAGGCAGCGGTACCGTTGAATTTCGAGAACAGGCGTACAAGGGAGGTATGGTTCCCCTGATTAAAGATGGTATGCTCAAGGTGAAGGAGGGCATAACTACTCCATCTGAGGTATTACGTAATGCCTATAACATAGAAGAGTAAACGCAGGTCATATGAGGTAACGGCGAAGGAGGTTCTATGGATTTTGAGTATCTAGCGTATACCAAAGAGAGGCAATTACTCAAAGGTAAAATCAGCGCTGTTTCGGAAGAGGGGGCCATCAATGCGCTTAATTATAGTGATTTACGGGTGGTGAGCTTGAAGACAGTTACTCCATTTTTCAATTTCGGGCGGTTGACCGCTGCCTTTACGACGATAAAGCCCAAAGAGGTGGTAATGTTTTCCAAGCAGCTAGCCTTGCTTCTCGAATCAGGAACTGACGTCGTCGCCGCCCTTGAGTTATTACAAGGACAAATTACCAATCGCGCCTTGCAGACGATAATGAGGGAGGTAATCATCGCCGTTCGTGGTGGTGCCAAGCTATCCCAGGCGATGTCAAGATACCCCAAGGCTTTCTCCAGGCTCTATTGCCGCACTGTTGCTATCGGTGAAGAGACTGGTAACCTGGAACAGGTGTTAAGGCAAATGGCTGATTATATTGAAAAGGAAGCCATCGCTGCCAAAAAGGTAAAAAGCGCCATGATTTATCCCATAATAGTGGTGTTATTGGTGATCATGGTTATTGCCATAATGGTCTTCTTTGTTATGCCTAATTTTATGGGCCTTTATGGGGCACTTGGTGCCCAACTGCCTTTGGCGACCAGAGCTCTTCTCGCCGTAACTGGTTTCCTGTTAAGTTACTGGTGGGCAATTCTGCTTGCCGTACTCGGTGTCGCCGCTGGTCTTTATGCCTATATCAAGACGCCTGTGGGCAGGTATTGGTGGGATTCGTTTAAACTCAAGATGCCTCTTCTCGGTCCTGTTACCTTGTTCAGCGAGCTTTCACGTTATGCTAACACTGTAGCCACTTTGTTTCGTGCTGGCGTCCCATTGCCCGAGATAATGACTCTGTCCATCGATAACGCTCAAAATAAAGTGATTGTTAACGCATTGACCACTGTGCGTGACGAGATGCTTAGAGGGCAAGGGCTATCGCGCCCTATGTCTCGAAATCCCATCTTTCCCGCTCTTATAGTGCAGATGGCTGCGGTGGGTGAAGGAACCGGTAACCTCGATGCCACCATGGACACCGTGGCGCAGAGTTACGAAATGGAAGCCAATGACCGCACTGATGCTCTTATCGCTGCCATTACACCAGCCACCACCATAATTATGGGAGCTATAGTGGGGTTTATCGCCCTGGCTCTCGTCTCTGCTATGTACGGTGTTTTTGGGCAGATAGGTTAAACAGCATTGCTGCACTACTTTCGTGACAGCTCAGCCAGGCATGCTGTAAAGTTTTTCATTGTCTTCCGCATTTTGTAGTTGTCTGATTCATCAGGCACAATTGCCCAATAAATTGGGCAACTACATTTTTAAACTGCCTTTTTATTGTCATTGCGAGCCGAAGGCGTGGCAATCCAGGAAAAGCAAAACTCAAAAATCAAAGGGCAAAATGACAGAGCAAAAATGAAAAAGCACTCCGTATCAAGCTGAAGGCTGAAAACTGATAGCTAATAGCTACTAGCTTGGAGATTGCTTCGGCACGTTGTGCCTCGCAATGACGAGAAGGGGCTGTGCCTGGCAGTGATAAGGATGTTTAGAAATGTAGTGCGAGGCTTTAGCCTCGTGCACGACCCTGAAGGGTCGCGCTACAAAAGGGGGCTACCTTGCAATAACATGTGCCTTCGTCGTTGTGAGCCTCTTTTTATTGTCATTGCGAGCCGAAGGCGTGGCAATCTCAGAAAAGCAAAACTCAAAAATCAAAGAGCAAAAATAATTCAAAAATCAAAAGTTGAAGTGCAAAGTGGGAAGGAATTCTTGCATTTTGAGTCATAATTTTGCTATTTACCTTTGCTCTTGGTATTTTAGTCTTGGTATTTTAGTCCTGGTATAAGAACCAGCTAGCGGCTAGCCGATGGCTGAAGGCTGAAAGCTACTAACCTGGGGATTGCTTCGTCGCTGCCGCTCCTCGCAATGACAAGAAGGGGCTGTGCCTCGCAGTGATAAGGATGTTTAGGGATGTAGTGCGAGGCTTTAGCCTCGTGCACGACCCTGAAGGGTCGCACTACAAATCAGCGATCAGCAGTCAGCGGTCAGTATGAAGTTGAAAGCTGATAGCTATTACCTGTCATTGCGAGCCCCCCGATTCCTGTCATTCTGAGCGTAGCGAAGAATCTCAAGATGCTCAGGACAGGTTCCGCGAAGCAATCTCGCCTGGTTGCTGGCTTGCACAGGATATAGCAAACTTGCAAACTTTTAGTCTTGGTATTTTAGTCCTGGTATAAGAACCAGCTAGCGGCTAGCCGCTGGCTGAAAGCTGAAAGCTGATAGCTGATAGCTGATAGCTGATAGCTACTAACCTGGGGATTGCGGAGCTTGTTCCGAGTGAAACGAGGAATCTCATGCTCCAGTTTGCTTCGGCTACGCCTCGCAACCGTTACCACTCCTCGCAATGACAGGAGGGGGAGTCATTGTGAGCCCCTTTTTACTGTCATTGCGAGCCTTCTCCACCTGTCATTGCGAGCGAAGCGAAGAATCTCAAGATGCTCAGGACAGGTTCCGCGAAGCAATCTCGCCTGGTTGCTGGCTTGCACAGGATATAGCAAACTTGCAAACTTTTAGTCTTGGTATTTTAGTCCTGGTATAAGAACCAGCTAGCGGCTAGCCGCTGGCTGAAAGCTGAAAGCTGATAGCTGATAGCTGATAGCTGATAGCTACTAACCTGGGGATTGCGGAGCTTGTTCCGAGTGAAACGAGGAATCTCATGCTCCAGTTTGCTTCGGCTACGCCTCGCAACCGTTACCACTCCTCGCAATGACAGGAGGGGGAGTCATTGTGAGCCCCTTTTTACTGTCATTGCGAGCCTTCTCCACCTGTCATTGCGAGCGAAGCGAAGCAATCTCGTCTGTTGCCAGCTTGGGCGCAATATAGTAAACTTACAGAACATAAGGGAGATGAGATGAGGTTAGTAAGCGGTCAAAAAGGGCAGACATTAATTGAGGTGCTTATCGCCATAGCTCTTTTGGGGATGATTGCCGTCCCCTTTCTCACTGCCTTGAGCACCAGCTCCAGAAGCATAATTATCGCCGATGAGAGAACCACGGCTGAGAGCATTGTTCGAGGCGAGATGGAATATGTTAAGAACTCCCCTTACAACTCCACCGGTTTCTCTTACGAGGTTCCTCCCACTGCAAATAACACGCCACCCTGGGATCCCTCCCGGACTGCTCTTGATGACTGGTATGCTGGCTATTCGGTCAGTGTTACCGGTGTCCCGATTGACCCTGATACCGGTGAGGCATTGTCTTCCGGCGACAAGAACATTCAGAATATAACGGTAGAGGTTTATCATTGGGGTGAGGATGAGCCAGTGCTTACCACGAGCACTTATAAGATAGCGCGATGAGATTGATACATAAGAACCAGAAGGGTTTCACACTTATAGAGGTAATGATAACTGTGGCAATACTTGCTGTCATTGGTGTTGTTATCCAGGCTGTCATTGTTGAAGTGATTCAGAGCAATCGTACCAGCAATCACATGGTTGCCGTCCGGCAGGTGCAGCAGGCTGGTCACCGTGTGAGTCAGGATTGTATTCAAGCTCAAAACATTAATACTTCTAATGTAACTGGAGGATTTCCATTGACCCTCAAGTGGACTGTCTGGGTAGGCGGCGAGGATTATGAAGTTGTTTACAACCTCACTCCCCCCTCGGGTGGAGTTTGCCAGCTTGAACGCAAGGAGACAGTCGGTAACAACACGCCTACAACAGGTGTGGTGGCTCAATATATAGAGCCGCCCAATTCTACTGAGTGTAGCTGGAATGCCACTGAAAAAGTGCTTACCCTTAGCGTAACTGCCAGGGTTAACCTGCAGACTGAGAGCAGAACATATGAAATTAAGCCGAGGACTTGTATTTAATGGTGAGAGATTGGAATTTGATTTAGAAGGGGGTGTAATGAAGATGGCGAAGCTGAGAAAGGTGTTAACTCACCGGGGGAAAAATGAATCGGGGCAGGGTGCTCTGGCCATGGTCCTGATATTGCTGATGCTGGGTGCCGTGATTCTCACTCCGCTCCTTGTCTTCATGAGTACTGGACTTAAAGCGGGGCAGGTTTACGAGTCAAAAATGCAGGAATTCTACGCCGCTGACGCTGGAATTGAGGACGGCTTATGGCAGATAAAGAATGACAAACTAAGCACATTATTCGCCAGCTATCCCTATGACCCCTATGACTACAATACAAGCTATTCTTACTCATTAGCCCCATCAACGTTAGACTATGAGATAAATAATGAAAATGTAACCGTTAACATAACAAATGTCTGGATTCCCGATGTAGATGCCCTGGACGACCCAGACGATGCGAGGGATATTATTGAGAATGGCACGCTGATAGTAACCGGCAAAGTCATCACTCTTGATGGTGAGACGGGTTACCAGATTACGATAAGCTATTATTACCAGGCCGATGACCCTGACGGAACAAGCTTGAACGTGGATGAGATAGGGGTGTGGCTGGGCACCGGCTTTCACTATGTTCCTGTTTCTGACGGCGGCTTGGGTAATCTTAACGTTTACGATTCCTCGCCTGATATTGTCCCTCACTGTGGTGGGGAAGCTATAATCTGGGATGTGGATAGCGCGTTTAAACTTCCCGGCGACACGGACTACCCCCTGGTAAGAAGTTTCGATTTCCAGTTTACAGGCGGCCAGAATCCCCAGGCCCTCTCCTGGATAACCACAACCGGGGTTGTTGCTGTTCCGCTTTCCTGGGATGCCGATTCTAAACCCTACAGGATTGAGTCCACAGCGGGCGGCACCACTGCTGAAGCGTATGTTATCAAAAGCGAGTTACGCAAGCTGGGCGCTGCCATATCGGGAGACTATGTTGCCACGGGTAATAGCCTGATGATGCCTGACCCTAATAATAATCCATATTACCCAAATCAGGACTGGCGGAGTCGGCTTCTGGAGGAGAGCAGTGCTACCATCCAGAATGGTGATTCAAGCGGGGCAGGCTATATCCCGGCTAATGCCCAAGTAGAGGGTGTCTACCTCTACTGGTCAGGGTTCATAGACTACCATTATTTGCATAAAAGCGGGGGCGGCTGGGGCGGCGGCTGGAGCTGGGTGCCTAACCCCAGTTTTGAGACACCTTGTAACCCTAATGAGTACAGGGGGGTACAGGAGCTAAACTATAATAATTACTCCAGTAACCCATCCCAGTTGGTTGAAAATGCTAAGGTTAACACTGTCAGCTTCGGTGGTGGTGTGACGCAAGATATAACCGCTGACCTGTGGGAGGTAGCCTGGAAATGTAATGACGCTCCGGCGTGTTGGTACTACGCTTGCTTTAAAGATGTCACTAACCTCGAGTTGTCTGACGATGTCACTGTCAAGCAACATATTGAGGATGTGATTGGGACCGGTGGTAGCGGAACCTATACCTTTACCTTGGGTCATGCCAGCCATGATCAAACGGTGATAGATCAGCTCAGGCCAGGCTATCCGGGCGTACCGGGTGATAGCGACAAGGTCGATTATTACTCGTTCACTCTCTATGATAGTGATGGCATTCCCACCCCCTACTATACCGGCTATCCCTTGGGCACTCCAGCCACAAAATCGCCCAACGAGTGGGATTACGGAGGACGATACCATGCCTCTTATGCCGGCTGGTCGCTGATTGTCATCTACTCCAGCCCGGAGACCAAGGGGCACCAGTTGTATCTCTACGATATAGCCAATCCCGGTTTTATGTTTGTAGAAAGCTTTCCCGGTGGTGCATACGGGAGCAACCCCGATTTTGATGGCGATGGCAGCCCCGGGGCCAAAATTAGCGGCTTCCTCGTCCCCGACCCGGTTGGCAGCGAGGTCAACGCCGCTAAGATTACCTGCTTTGTCGGCGAGGGAGACGATGGCAAAACTGGTGATTCCTTTAAGGTTACTGGACCTAGTGGTAGCTGGGCGTATCTGCCCGACGGCACAGGTGCCGCCCTGAATGATGTTTGGAATTCAAGGTCGGTCGGAGTTACCGCCAGTGGTATAGATATTGATACCTTCTATGTTACCTGGAGTAGCGGAATACTGGAGGCGGGGGATACCTGGGCTCAGGTTGACATACCTACTGACGGTGATGGTTTTACCCTAAGCTATATCATTCTTTCCTTCCGCAGCGATATTACCACCGGCGGCACTGTCAGCTACCTCATCAGGGGATGAGGATGATACACCTGCGAAGCCAAGCGAAGCAGCTTTAGGGAGATTGTTTATTCCCTCCCCCTTCCCTTTACCCCATGTAGTAGTGAAGATTACTACACGGGGTGAATCCTCTCCCGTCAAGCGACACACCGCGCCCCATGCGATGACAAAAACAAGGCGTGCCTGGCAATGGTAAGGATGTTTGCAGATGTAGTGCGAGGCTTTAGCCTCGTGCACGACCCTGAAGGATCGCACTACAAAAGGAGAGACGTTCCTGGCAAGGACACTCCTCTCTGTCATTGCGAGCGTAGCGTGGCAATCCCAGAAAAGCAAAACTCAAAAATCAAAAGGCAAAATGACAGAGCAAAAATAAAAAAGCAGTCAGCGGTCAGC
>Ga0315549_1005068_pt1 | contig 10875 bp, 11 predicted proteins | sample SalMarSW160200MG_FD_203101 | JGI IMG/M metagenome (GOLD analysis project Ga0315549, IMG submission 203101) | Salt marsh sediment microbial communities from the Plum Island Ecosystem LTER, Massachusetts, United States - Salt Marsh Sediment SW1601-200 ... | reverse complement strand
CGGCGGATGTAAGCAGGGCCAAAGCCGTCCTCCAGTGGGAGCCAAAGGTGAGCCTGGACGAGGGCCTAGGGCGGACCCTTGAGTGGGTGCGTGAAAGGCTCAGAGCTTCAGGGGTATTGGCCCTGAAAGGCTGAGACGGGGTGTGCTATCGGCAGGGCCCCTGGGCAGGCCAGGAGGGGACGAAGGTTGAGCCTGACCCGCGATTCCACAAAGCGGTAGCTCCTCCGTTTGGAAAGGAGTCATGCCCTGGCAGCCGTCTGGCAGGACCTGCAGAGGCTAAGGCAGAGGCTGCGCATCTGGGCGAGAGAAAGATGGACTTCGTCTTTCTTGCCGTTGGCGTCACCTCGCCCAAGGGCTTTTCCGGGGGGTTCAAGCCTGTAGTAGAGGTAGGAAAGAGGCTTGTCTCTCGAGGACATGGCTTGACCATTCTCACCTCTGGGGCAGGGGAAACGGTGTTCAGAAACATGGGGCTAAATGCCGATTTCTGGATCATCGACCCCAGGCAGGAGGCAGCCGGCGGTCTGATCAAGGAATCTTTCACCATGGTTGTCAGGATGATCAAGGCTGGCCTGCTGCTGCGCAGAAAACGCTTCCACGGCGAGACGGTGATCTTTGCCTTCTCTGACCTCCTCTGGGAGGTTTGCCCCCTGCTTTTTGTCAAAGGGGCGTCTGTCATAAGGGTCTCCTCTCTTCACATGACGTACCCTCAACCCTTTAAAGGCTATAAAGGCGCCTTCACAGACCGGCTTCAAGCCCCAAGTCTCCGAGAGAGCCTGGCTTACGTGCAGCACCGCTTGTCCCTCTTCTGCATGAGACGTGCCAGCGACCTCGTTTTCGCCCAGTCCAACATCTGGCGCTATCTGCTGGACAAGGGTATATCCGCGGAGCAGATCGTGCCCTTCAGCCCCGGTATCGAACTGGATTTCGTTGACACTGTGTCGCCTTCAGCGGGAAGGTACGACGCCTGCTGGATCGGCCGATACCATCCCATGAAGGGCTGTGAAGACCTGCTGGGGGTATGGGCCGCGGTCTCCCAGGCCAGAAAGGAAGCCAGGCTAGCCATGATGGGCAATGCCGTCGCGAAGCTGAGGCCTCTGGTCAAGGAGAGACACCTTGAGCGGAATATCGAGCTTCTGGGGCCTGTGGACGATGAGACCAAATTCGCGGTGATGAAAGGAAGCAAGGTGTTCTTGTTGCCCAGCTACTACGAGAGCTGGAGCCATGTGGCCATGGAAGCTATGGCCTGCGGCTTGCCCGTGATCGCCTATGACCTGCCCGTTTACAGGGACATTTACACCAAAGGGATGGTCACGGTCCCCATCGGGGATGAGGCGGCTCTTGCCCGGGAGGCAACGGAGCTTCTGGAGGACGAGGAGAAGAGAGGCAAGCTATCAGTTGAGGCCAGGGAAACGGCTGCTCGGTACGAACGCGGCTGGGATGAGGCTGTAGAAGGGCTACTCGCGAGGCTGAAGCAGGTAAGGAGCGGTTGACCCTTCTGCCCGGTAGACTTGAACAAGGCCGTTGTCATAGACCTGGCCTTCCTGGTTGATACTTTCCCTCAGCTCGTGCCAGCGTTCATCAGTTGTAGGGTCTATCCCCACGATGCTCTGGAATGATGTAGCGTACCGGGGCGAGAAGAACATGAGGACCGCTGGAGAATTACGGGGATTTCTGAACTCCGCGACGAAATCGCCGAAAGCTGCCCAGAACCCGCCCGGGGTGGTCGGGATCGGGTAATCAACGAATATGACCTGCTCTGCCTTGTTCAGTGGGGGGATCAGCGGATAGTTCCCGGAGGGCATATAGGTAACCAAATCTGCACTCCCTGGTGAGAATTCTTCCTGATAGGAAGAACTCACAAAGTCAGTAGCTGACCACTCCTGCGGATGCAGTGTGGTGGTGGAAGGATGAGAGTTGTGAGCTAAGAATGTGGGAAAGGAAAGCAAGAAGACCAAACCTATTAGTGCGACACTAGTCACTTTCGTTCTGGATAGGAACATGAGGAGAACTGGAATCGTGAACAGCGGCAAATACATAAGGGCTCTGGCCAGCTCTTCTGAGCTGGTGGCATAGATTGTGATAGCTGCAAAGACGCCAACGCCTATCAGCCCTCCGGTGATTATCTTCTCTACTGGTGATAGATTTCTGATCCTAACCAAATTTGCGATGCCCAAGAGTCCTCCAAGTCCGATGAGAGCAAACATCCAGAACCAGCTAGTCATTACTGCCCAGGTTGGCACCGCCTCCCCGAAAGTCGAAACAGCCATTCTGGAAGTCATTGGCGACCAAGGGACTTCGCTTTCGGTGAGGTTGCCCACCACTGTCGGCATTAGCTTGGCCATGTAGCCAAACGTACTGAAGGCAGCGTATATCTCGTAGCCCAAGAAGACTACAAAGGCGAGCACGACTGTAGAAACTGCCATCATATTCTTCTTGTCGAGTATCGTCACAAGATATATCCCTGAGAGAACAAGGAAAAAAAGGAAGGACGTAATGGCATGGGTTATCATCGCCGCCGCCAGCAAGATCATGAAAAGCAGGGCCTGCTCCCACCCATTCAAGAAGCGTCTATGCCCTTTGCTGACCAAGGCCAGGAAGGCAATCAGGAAAAGGAGACCTGTCGCCCGCGAATGTAACTGAGCAACATAGTTGGGTATCGCCAGGCTTCCACTGATCAGCAGCACGGTGGCAATGCTGGCAAGACGCCCGTCATGGAGATAATTGCGCGATACGACATAGAATAGGGCCGTGATCGCCAGGAGTTGAAACACTAGAAATACGGTAATTGTATCGAAGGTGTCCAAACCGGTGATCAGAGCTAGGCTTGAGCCTTCAATAGCGAGCGTGGGGAATGTATCGTAGCCTAGATTCTCCAGGCTTCGGGGCATTACCCCCTCAGCCACGGAAGATGAGATGGGTCCGACATAGTGGAGAATATGGGTTGCCCCGATTTGTCCGTGGGTCAAGACTATCCACTTTCCAGAAAACAGCATGGCGAACATACAGACCAGGGCCATGTTCTCCCATTCATTATTCTTGTGCTGTGAGAGAAGCAAGAGGAGGAAAAGGGCAAACCAAACATAATACAGAGCGCCGAACAATGGCAGATTGTTCAGAAGGCGGATAGATTCAATAGGCGCATAGACGTAGCCAAGATCGGCGAAAGAGAAGAAGAGGAGTAAAGTGATGGCACATAGCGAGGCCCACAGAACTATCCTGGCAGCCCCAGTGATATGAGGCAGGCGCCAGAAGCTCACGTTCCACTCGCTCCGTTGGGGTAGCTTTTGTGGGCCTTTATAGCTAGATTGGTGGCGTGTCTCTTGCTAAGGGCGCACACAGGCCTAGCTATGGGAGCGGGAAAGGGGAAAAGCCCGGAAGCCCGAACCTTTTCAACGTCAAACCTGTGGTGCTCAAGGAACTCCTCCAAGGCCCTCAGGGTAAAGACCCTCCGGTGATGGGAGCCGGGCATCCTCTCATCCTGGCAGGCGGACCGCGTCATAGGGCTCCCCATCCTCGTACTTTCGTCGCTCACATGTGCTGGAAGCGGTTGCCAGCCGAACAGTAGAAAGACTAGGCATTGGAGAGCCGCCAGATTGGGAGTCGAGATAACGGCGTATCCGCCAGGGCGCAGCACTCGATAGATTTCCTTAACAAAAGCATCGGTCTTGGAAAGGTGCTCTATTATCTGATTAGCACAGACGGCGTCAAAGCTTTCATCTTCAAAGGGGAATCTTGCCTCGTCCAGATCAGCCTGGAAGCAGGTAATCCCCCTCCCCTCAGCCTGCTTCACATTCTCCTTGACGACATCAATGCCAAAGACGCTGCTTGTGCCTATTTTCTCGGCTACCTGTAGAGTGAACTCCCCATCGCCACAGCCCACGTCCAGAAGCCTCGCCTCAGGGTTGGGCTCGAAGAGGGACAGCACATCCCTGCGGTACTCCCTATCGAGGTCGCCCCATTTCTGCAGGAGCCCTATCAGGCGGCCGAGCAAGGTCATTTCCTAACTGGTGGCCTGGTCAAAGACCTCTTTTAGCTTCGCTTTTCGGCGCTCTAGCGAGCAGTCTCCCTGCTCCACCTGCCACCGACCGGCAGTGCCCATTCTTCTTCTTAAGGCCCTGTCCTCAATGAGGATGCTCGCCTTTTCGACTAGGGCCTGCACCAGCCTGGAATCGGTGTGCTGGAGTGCCTTGCGCACCAGAGGGGAGGCGTTGGCCAGGGGGAGCCCGTTCTGGACGGAGGGGACGCCTTCCGCCTCGGGGAGCAAGAACCCTGACTCCCCGTCCGTGAGGAATTCGCTTACCCCTTCCAGGTCAATGGCTATGACAGGGAGCTCGTAGCTCATGGCTTCGAGGATGATTTGCCAGCTTTCGTAGTGACAGGGGAAGAAGAAGAGGTCGGACGACTGGTATATCTCTTCCACCTGCCCCCAGGGAAGAAACCCCTCAAGAACGGTGACGTTCGGCTGAGCCAGCACCTTCCCATACCGCTCCCTAAGGACCGGCGGTATGTCTGAGCGGATGACTAGTTCTATGTTCTTGTACCTGCTGGTTAGGATGGAGAAGGCTTCCAGAATCTCCTTGCCGCCCCGGTATTCGAACAGGCCAGACAAGTTGGCGGACCCGACGAAGAGGAACCGGACTCCGTCTCCCTTGCAGCTCTTGGTGAACTTCTTAGGGTGGACGGCCCGGGGCAGGACATCGATTTTGTGCTCAAAGCCCTGACAGTTGAGCACTGAGAGACAGGTCTTCCTGGCGGATTCAGTGAAACACAGGGCTCGCTTGCAGTTCTCGGAGGCAAAAGCGCGCTCGATAATGCCCTTAAAGCGGTAAAAGTGCCTGGGACTATGGCCGATCATCTCCCAGATCCTGCCGATCTCCACCACCCAGGGCTCGTTCCGGAAGACCAGGTGATGGCAGGAGTAGGTCAGGAGAGACTCCGGCGGCTTCTTGGTGAATCTGTCCACACAGGACTTGATGAGGAAGAGGGGGATATGGTAGGCCGCCCAATCGCTCAGGGAGCTCGACACTCTACGGCTAGAGGCTCGGTCGAACAACCTCTCATCCCAACCGCCCCGGGTCACGAATTCGTAGCCTTCTGGGGGATACGGGATCAGTTCCTTGACATGATAACCCATATGGAGTTTCCAAGTGGGCTCTACGTAGACCTTCTTGGCTTCCATCCTAATTCCTCCAGGCTAGTCTTGGTGGCTACAGCAACGACATCTATGGGGTTCGAAGATAAGTCTGAGAGGGGAATGGGAGCATATTCCTCCATCAAGAAGTCACCCAACTGGGAAGGACCCACCTCGTCTAGAGAGACCAATTGATAGCGGGGGAAGAAGACCCTGGTCATCAGTCTTACTACGCTACGTGTTAACGCCGTGGAGAGCATCAGGTCTTGCAGCACCGCTTGGCATTTGACAACCACCCGGTCAAAGCGTCCGTACTTTTCGTCCCAAGGCAGTCCATAGATGGTCACAGCGCCAAAGTACTGTTCCATTAGAAACCGAAACTCGCCTATGCTCAATTCCTTGAGGTGCCCAGGAAACCATGGTTTCTTGCTACCTGGGGAAAAGGTTTCTCTATTGACTGTAGAGCAAATGAACAGGCCGTCGTCTCTTAGAACCCGCCGACATTCGGCCAGAAACTGCTCGTGGTCTGAGAGGTGCTCAATAGTCTCTATGGACACGATGACATCAAAGACCCCGTCACTGAAGGGCAGATAATAGGCATCCAGCACGGCCAGCGCGCACGATGCCCTCCAGAGGTGCACAGCGCCTCGAACTGCGTCTGCCTCAACATCGCCACCACAGACGCATTTGGCACCGTTGCTTGCCAGGTAAGCTGTGCCCATCCCATCGCCGCAGGCTATGTCCAGCACCATTTTGCCCTTGACAAAGTGGCTGGCAAAGTGGTACTTGGCGATGCCCGTCTGGAGCCCTCGAACGGTATGCCAGCGGGTGTTTGTCTTACCCATTCTTGATGCGCTCCAGCGCTTGGCCGTAAACTTGCTGGAAGCCCTCCCTGAGGCTCACCTTGGGGTGCCAGTCCAAAAGAGCTTTGGCTTTGGTTGTATCCGCGTAGCGGGCATGGACGCCCACGGGCTTATTCACCAGGGGCACTATCTGCGGCCCGTAGCCCGCCAGGTCAGCGAATATCTGGGCCACTTCCTTAAAGGTGGTCAGTTTTCCCGAACCGATATTGACGGCAGAGCCGTCCGAGATTCTTTCCAGGGCGGCCAACATAGCATCCACACAGTCTTCGATGTACACGAAATCACGCCCCTGTTCTCCCGAGCCCCAGATATGCAGGGGATCTTCTCTCCGAGCCGCCCTGGCTGCAATAGCAGGTATGGGGTAAGAATCGTCCTGATCTCCCCCATAGCCTGAGAAGGGCCGTATGCAGGCCACAGAGAGCCCGTAGTATCTGGCGGCAATCCGTGCCAGGTACTCCCCTGTTACCTTGGACCAGCCATAGGTCATATCAGGCTGGCCCATTTGACCCTCCAACTGAAGGAACTCCTCCTTGAGCGGGAGGGCATTCCCGTCCTGTTGTAGATCCACGGGGTAAGCGGCGCTGGAGCTGGCATAAAGGATGCGTTCAGGGCGAACCTTGCAGACCCAGGCAAAGAAATCGGCGTCAATGGCCAGGTCCTGGGCGACGGCCACAGGGTCTCCTTCTATCTTGGCCCGACCACCCACCACCGCTGCTAGGTGGAACACATCACCGAAATCAGGGACCCCATCCTGGAGCTGGGGGATGTTGGAGGATGCCCCGGGAAGGGCCTCTCTGAAGAAGGCCCTGACGTCGGCCAGTATGAATGTAGCTGGAGGGGCACCCCCCAAATGCTCCTTTCGAAGCCACAGATCGGGCTGTTTCCCTGTGGAGAGGTCATCGACGATCCACACTTCTCGCCCTTGCTGGAGCAATCTGAGCACTACGTGCCGGCCAACGAACCCACAACCGCCAGTAACTAATGCCGTAGACATCGCTCCTCCCTTGTGCTGCGCTTTCATCCTTTCCTCGCTTTCAGGACGATGTTGGTGGAGTGCACCCGGTCAATGAGGCACATGCCCCTGGACAGGATGGCAGGCAAGGGGAAATACCCTGCCGCCACCGTCTTCTCGACCCGGTAGCCGTGGTACTCCAGAAGACCCCTGAGGGCAGGGAAGGTGAATATCCGGCGGTGACTCGGCCCTACCCTGGCCACACAATTCCCCCGGGGGCTCACGGTTCCCACCAGGGCCACATCGCTGACCTCAGCTATGGTGGGTTGCCTGCCGAAGATGAGCAGGAGAATATTGTGGGTAGCAGCCAGATTGGGGGTGGCTATGACCAGGTAACCTCCATTTCTTAGAAGCCGATAGGTCTCCCTGACGATGAGATCGGTGTCGCAGACATGCTCTATCACATGGCTTGCGCATATAACATGAAAGGACTCGTCCTCAAGAGGGATGCCCTGGTCCAAATTGGCCAGGCAGGCGTCTACTCCTCTTGCCTTGGCCGAGGCGATGTTTTCCAGCACAGCGTCTATCCCGCAAACGCTAGTGGTGCCTACCCTCCTGGCTATCCTTGAGGTAAATGTTCCGTCCGCACAGCCCAGGTCCAGTAGCTGGGCAGTAGGATCCCTTTCAAGCAGGGAGAGGATGGCTTCTCTACAGTGTGCGTCAATTGCATCCGCCCGGTTCAGGGCAAGCCTTCGGATGGCGGATACTATACCGCCCCTCTTTGTGTTCTTGAACAGCAGTTGGCTCGAGACTGGTTCTCTCGCCATCATGCCCTCTCTAAGAGACACTGAAGCACCATGTTACCGAGCACCCAAGAGTCCATCAGTCGGAGTAGCTCAGCCGTTTGATACAGACCATGCTCCCTGCCAGAGAAGGGAGGTAACGCACCACCGGCCCGGCCAGTACCCAGGCCACATCCACCAAGGGCCGCAGAGCCCTCGGCAAGGGCGACTGAACCCCCGACATGCCGCCAAGGCCCCGCAAGCCGTGGCCCAGCACGCAGTAGCCCAATAAGCGCAACTCTCTGGGCTCCCAGATATGGCGGTGCTCCTGGTACGGATTGCCGTCGTACCCATGCTGGTCGTGATGGCCGACGGGTGTGGTGACAATAACCTGGCGCCGGGCGATGTCCTCCATAGCTGTTATCAACGCCAACCCGTCTTCCATTTCCAGGTGTTCCAGCACCTCCGCACATAACACTGCGTCAAAGCTCTTAGGCCGAAAAGGGAGCATGCACGCATCGGCACGGACGAAGGCGTCGTGCGTAGAGTGTTCCTGGCATTGGCGCAGATAGGGCTCGAAAATGTCTACTCCCACCGAGAAAAGGGTGCGCCTTCCCTTGAGGAACTTCATAGGCCCGCCCTTGCCGCAGCCTACATCCAAAACCGTCTCGGCCTGCGGGTCCAGGCACCGCCAGACCGTGTTAAGGGCGGTGAACGGGACCCAAGGCCGGAGGTTTTGGGAGGCCTCCTCCAAGAGAGCCACTCTTAGACTCCTAGACCTTCGCCTGCACTCGAGGCCGCAGCTCCTCGATCTTGGCCAGCGCCTTTTGCGCATCGGCGTTGAAACCGCGCACTGTATCTCTGGTGTACTTGTGGTCTATCAACTTGCCCACGAACTGGGGCGGCACGGTGATGACGTGGGCCCCAGCCAGAGCTGCATCCTGAATGTTGATGACCTCGCGGATGCTGCCGACGATGATCTTGCTGTGGTACTCCCAGCCCGCCAGCCACTCGGTGGACTCCCGGATGAGCTTGGTGGCGTCGTGGCCCTCATCGGCCACCCGGCCGGCGAAGATGCTTATGTAAGTAGCGCCAGCCTTGGCCCCAAGGGCCACCTGGCCGAAGGACATGCAGACGGTCATGTTGACCCTTATTCCCTCCCCCTCCAGACGCTTGACAACGCCCAGGCAGGGCTCGCCGTACTCGTTTATCACCGGTATCTTCACCACGACGTTAGGAGCCCAACTGGCGAGTCCCCTCGCCTCATCGATCATTTGCTCGTGGTGATTAGTGGTCACCTCCACGCTTACGGGGCGAGGGTAGATGAGGGCAGCGATCTCCTTGGCTCGCTTCTCCATGTCGTAGCCCTCGTCCTTGAGCATGATGGAGGGGTTGGTTGTCACGCCATCTACCACCCCGTATTCCAGCCAGCGGCGGATCTCGTCCACGTTGGCAGAGTCTATAAAGATCTCCATGGCCCTCCCCTCTGCATACAACGGATTATCTCCACAGCCGCTAGTAGATTCTGCGCCGTCCAGTGCGGTCGCATGCGGCCCGCTTCTCCCAGGCGGAAATAGGCCCGGTGACCATCCACAAGGATGGTCTGGCAGCCAGCGGTCAGACCGGCCTCGATGTCACTGGGGCTGTCCCCCAGCATGAAGGAGCCAGTCAGGTCGATGTTCAGTTCCTGGGCCGCTCGCAGCAGCAAGCCAGGCTTGGGTTTGCGGCAATCGCAGTCGACGCGGAGGCTCTCGTCAACAGCATCGGGGTGATGAAGGCAGTAGTAGATGGCGTCAAGGTGTGCCTTCTGCCTGGCCAAGCGGACAGTGAGTTCAGCGTTCACCGTCTCCAGAAAGGCGTAGTCACACTTCCCCTTGGCCACGCCCGGCTGGTTGGAGACCACGACTGCCAGAAAGCCCATCTCGTTGATGGCCCGCACCGCCTGGGCAACGCCGACCAGCAGCCTGAAGTCCTCCAGCCTGTAAGGCGAATCCGGTTTGCCCTCCACTGGGTCGTAGAGTGCGGCATTGATGACCCCGTCCCGATCCAGGAATACCGCCCTATTCATCGCTATTCTCCGCTATGCGCAGCCTGAGAGCGGTGCAGATCAGGTGATGAAGGAGCACATGATAGGACTCCACCAGGGGGGTGCCTAGAGGCTCCTCGTCGATGGGGATCACAAGGCACACATCAGCCATCTCCTTGAGGGCACCGCCGTCGAATCCACTGAATCCGATGACCTTAGCCCCCCGCTCCTTGGCCAGACTCACGGCTGGCGGTAAGTTCTGCGACCAAGGGCCAGCGTCGCCCGCGCCGGAGCCGCCATGGACAGAGAGGCCGATGAGGACATCCCCTTCGTTGAGCCAGGGCTCAAGCTGCTCGGCGAAGATGCTGCCGAAGCCGGAGTCGTTGGTCCAGGCGCTTACCAGGGAAATGTTGTCTACTAGCGCCATCACCTTGAGGCGCCGGCGGCCGGGCACTATGGTGCACTTGGCCAGGTCGCAGGCCAAATGGGTGGCGGTGGACGCCGAGCCCCCGTTGCCCATGGTGAACACGGCATTACCCTGCTGCCAAGCCTCGTACAGGATGTCCACCACGCGCTGGATGTCCTCGCGCGGTAGCGCCTGTCCTATGTCATGAACGGCGTCCAGATAAACGTCGACCACGTCTAGGCTACTCACAGCCCTGAGCGTTTTCGTGCTTACCATCAGAAGTTCACCAGCACTTTCGAACCCTCGTAGTCGATAGCGAAGCGCATCTCTCGTAGGCCCTCAGAGGCCAAGGCCTTCCTCAATCTGGCCTTGTCGTGGTTCTCGCAGTAGAACATGAAGAAGCCGCCTCCGCCGGCGCCCATGATCTTGCCCCCCAGAGCTCCGTTGGCCTTAGCCAGCTCGTAGAGGCAGTCCATCCGGTCAGAGCTGACTTTTGTGGACAGCCTCTTCTTGGACTGCCAGTGACGGTCGAGAAGCTCGCCGAAGCGGCGCAAGTTTGCTGTCTCCAGAGCCTCCTTGACCTGCCAGCCTATCTCCTTCACCGTGTGAAGCGCTGCCGTCACGCCGTCCTGTCCGTGGGAAATGGCTCGGCTCTCGTCGCCCAGAACCTCCGAGGCGCTCCTCTTCACGCCGGTGTAGAACAAGAGAAGGCTCG
>Ga0315549_1005063_pt1 | contig 10878 bp, 10 predicted proteins | sample SalMarSW160200MG_FD_203101 | JGI IMG/M metagenome (GOLD analysis project Ga0315549, IMG submission 203101) | Salt marsh sediment microbial communities from the Plum Island Ecosystem LTER, Massachusetts, United States - Salt Marsh Sediment SW1601-200 ... | reverse complement strand
TTATGACATCTTCAAGATTTCTTCCTTTAAATTCTTTTTTATGGTTATTTTTTTCTTCTTTTGACATGTGATTCCTTCTTTTGCATGATTCTGTTCGTTATATATTGCTGTCCTATTTGAAGGATATTATTGGTCAGCCAGTAAAGGACAAGGCCGCTCTGGAAATTCATGAAAAATATGGTCATTATGACCGGCATGATGAGCATCATTCTTTTTTGGGTCGCATCTCCGGCGGATGGAGTCATTTTTTGGTTTATGAACTGTGTTATCCCCATGAGAATGGGAGTGATATAATACGGGTCCTTGACTGACAGGTCCTGGATCCAAAAAATAAAAGGACTGTGTCTGAACTCTATAGCAACGACCAGAAGACGGAAAAATCCCCAAAAAATAGGGAGCTGTATCAGTATTGGCAGGCATCCCCCCGCAGGATTGACGCCGTGTTCCTTATAGAGTTTCATGGTCTCTTCATTGAGTTTCCTCCTCTGCTCCATGTCCTGCTTGGCTTTTTTGTATTTAGATTTGAGAGCTTTTATTTTTGGCTGGAGTTCCTGCATCTTGGCCATGGATTTCGTACTACTGAATGTGAGAGGGAAAAAAAGGATTTTTATCACGAGAGTGAGTATGATGATGCAGAATCCCCAGTTCGGGATGGCCTGGTGAACGATTTTTATGGCTCTGTACAGAATTTCTGATATAAAACCGAACAAACCAAATTTGATCAATTTTTTCGCATCACTCCCCATTTCTGAGAGAATGTCATATTTTTTGGGCCCTATATAGGCTTTATTAACGTGGTTCACTAAAAGGAAAAAAGAGGAGCTTTCATTGATGTTCTGTTTCAGGAAAGCTGCGCTTGCCTTCTGAGGGGATGTGATAAAAAGCACTGTGAAATACTGACTTTCGTATCCGGCCCATTGAACAAAGTTATACGTGTTTTTTTCCGCATCAAATTTAGCTTCGGAGTGGCGGCTCACTTTTCCTCCGGAATACACAGCCACTCCGGTTGGCTGGCCGAATCTGTTTTGTTTGGACTGGACCGGCATGTTGGCGAATGAAGGACCCCAGACAATGTCGGGTTCGATCTCCTGGTTGTTTTTCCAGAGGGTTGTCCGGATATCTATCTCATATGTTCCGTCATAGAACGTAAAAATCTTTTCGACTTTGTTGCCTTGTTCGTCAGCATACGTGAATAACAATTCCTTAGACTCTCCATTATTGAGATCGATCTGAGTGGAAGAGGTTTTGAACAAAGCCTTGTTGATAGAATCATTAAAGTCAGGATCTTCTGTGTTTAGGGAAAAAGGGTATTCATTAAGATCTTCTGACGAACGGGGGACCAGCTCCATCTGTTCGCCTTCATCGTCTTGATATTCCGTTAAGGTCCATTTTTTAAGGACCGCTCCCCTGCTGCTCCATTCGGCGGTGTAGAGAGAAGTCTGGACCGTCACTTTTTGTTCCCTTTCGCCTGCAACAGGCCTGATTTCTTCTTTCTCTTCAGGCTCAGGTTCCTGGACTACCGTCTCTTCCGGCTGTGCTTTTTTCAAAACAGGCTCTGTTTGGGTTGTTGGTTGCTGGGGAATGGTTGTTTGGGGTTCTTTTTTGACAAACAGAGCTTGATAGAGAAATATGATGAGAAATGAGATAACAATGGCGATCAATAGTCTTTTTTCTGTACTCATAGTTGCATCCTTTTATGGGACTGGATCGACTCCTCCTGTATGAAATGGATGACATTTAAGGAGTCTTTTGATACCTAAAAAAATGCCTTTTGTCAGTCCGTATTTTTCAATAGCCTGGTAAGCGTACACAGAGCAGGTCGGGTAAAACCGGCAGTTATTTCCTAATAACGGAGAAATATAATGTTTGTATTTCCTAAGAACAAACAGTATCGCTTTTTTCATCACTTTGACTGCTTCTGATTTATGTACTCTATGGCTTTGATATAATCTTTCTGAAGATTCTTCCAGGGAGCCTTAATAATATTTTCTTTTGCGATGAAGACAAGGTCTGTGGAATCTTTCAATAAATTTTTTTTCCTCCTGTAAAGAGCTCTTATCCATCTTTTGGCCTTATTTCTCTTAACAGCATTTCCGATTTTTTTCCCGGCGACGACTGCCAGTCTTGATTGTCTGCCACCATTTGGGAGGTAGATGATGATGAAGTATTTACCTCTATATCGGTTTCCTTTCTTATATATTAATGAAAACTCCCTTTTTTTTCTTATCCTTTCTTTTGGAGTAATAGATTCATTCATTAAACGGAAAGTTTTTTTCTGCCTTTTTTCCGTCTGTTTTTTATGACGCTACGTCCGCCTTTTTTCTTCATCCGGGTAAGGAATCCGTGATTTTTTTTTCTTTTTCTGTTGTTAGGCTGATATGTTCTCTTCATCTTCTTTGTCTTTTTTTCGAATTGGTTTGGATAAGTATGTTAATAAACAATACTCTGTCTGTCAAGCCCGTTTTGGTCTTGTGTGCGTTCTTAATCCTTACACCATGGCCTTTTTCTTCGTAATAATCCGGCTTATTTGTTTTTTTATTTGACTTGGAGCCTTGAGTCTATTATAATTTTTTTTACATATGGACTACCTATCGGTCGGAGATAAGGTCATATATCCCAACCAAGGAATTGGGATTATTGAAGATATCCAGAAGCAGGATTTATACGGGTTTAAGTCAAGGGTTTGCAGTCTAAGGATTGTTTCCAACGATACTCTCGTTCTTATCCCTTTTTCAAGCGTGAGAGAAATGGGGATAAGAAAGCTGGTGAGTGAAGATAAAGTCAGAAAGATCTATGATTTTATGAGGGATGGAATCGTGGATGTGAGCAAGAACTGGAAAGGAAGACATAAGGAGCATGAAGAACTTATGAAAACAGGTTCTCTTATTGATCTTGCTTTTGTCCTGAAGAGCCTCTATTATCTCAATCTCACGAAGCCTTTATCCTTTAGGGAAAAGAAGATGATGGAAAAAGCCAAGGCACTGCTGGTGTCTGAGATATCAGAAGTGATTGATACTCCTAAGGATGAAGTTGAAGAAAGAGTGTTTAAGAATCTGTCCCTGTGCTATAAGGATACAGCCACCCAGATAGACTCCTGAGTTTCAGGCTGCTGTCATCCGAGTCTCATTACCTGAATGTACCATAAAAAATCCTGTGGCTCTCAATCTGCAAACAATCCGGATTTATTTACAATTCAACTGATTTATATTATAAATTACGGTGACAAAGGATTAATATTCCAGATAGGCATTATAGGCAGTGTGTCATGAGATTGGTGGCAAAGAACAAAAAGGCCTTTTTCAATTATGATATTATTGATACTTTTGAGGCCGGGATTTCTTTGGTCGGCAGTGAGGTTAAGGCCATCAGAGAAGGAAGGATCAGTATTAAGGAAAGTTATGTTGATATCAAAGACGGAGAAGTGTTTCTTCTTAACTGCCACATCAGCCATTATGAAGCAGCCAATCGTTTCAACCATGATCCGTTGCGTGGCAGAAAGCTTCTTCTTCACAAGCGGGAAATAAAGCGTCTTATTGGCAAGATCAGGCAAAAAGGATTGACAATCATTCCCACTAAAGTGGTGATTAATGATAAAGGATTTGTTAAAGTGGAGATATCACTGGCTAGAGGCAAAAAGGTTTATGAAAAAAGAGAAGCGATCAAAGAAAGGGAACAGGAAAGAGACTTGAGAGCGGAATTGAAAAGACACCGAAAAGGATAAAATATTTTATTTGAAGAGGGAAAAATGGTTCATATGAAAAAAAAGAAAGGGGTCATAGGAATTCTCACTGGCGGAGGCGATGTGCCTGGATTGAATCCAGCCATAAGAGCGATCACCATAAGAGCTCTTCGTGAGGGGTATGAAGTCGTGGGCATACGCAGAGGGTGGGCCGGTTTGTTAGATATGGACAGGGATGATAAAGAGTCGCAAAGTCATCATTATCAATTACTTACAGAAGACATAGTGAACAAAGCAGGGCGTACGGGCGGAACTTTTCTGCATACTTCGAGAACCCGGCCGAGTCATGTCCCTGATGTCAATGTCCCAGTTTTTTTAAAGGATAAGTACAATAAAAAGACAAATGACCTCACTAAAGAAGTGCTGAAAAATCTGGATTATCTTGGGATTGATTATCTCATCCCTGTGGGAGGAGATGATACATTGAGTTATGCTGTCAGACTGCATCACGAAGGAGTCAAGATTATCGGGATCCCGAAGACCATGGATAATGATGTCCCGGGGACCGACTACTGCATTGGATTCAGCACCTGTGTGACCCGTATCATTAGTTTGACTCATTCTCTGAGAACCACTGCCGGCTCTCATGAGAGATTTTTAGTGATAGAGGTTTTCGGAAGATATGCGGGGTATACAGCCCTGATTCCCACTATGGCGGGCGCTGCAAACAGATGTGTGATTCCCGAATATAAATTTAAGATTGAGAACCTGTGTGGATTACTCGCACAGGACCGCTTGACAAATCCCAGCAAATACTCAGTGGTTCTGGTTTCTGAAGGTGCTGTCTTTGAAGGGGAAGAAATGATATTTGAGAGTGATGAAAAAGATATGTTCGGGCATAAAAAATTGGGGGGCGTCGGAGACCTGATTTCGAACCAGCTAAAAGAAATATCTCCCCAGTACAATAACGGGAGAAGAATCAACGTCATAAACCAGCGTTTGAGTTATTTGGTGAGATGCGGTGATCCCGATGCTATTGATTCGATCGTACCCATGGCCTTCGGGAATTTAGCTTTGGACCTCATTCTTGAGAAGGCCTCGGGCAGGATGGTTTCTTTAAGAAACGGGCAGTATGATAATGTTCCGATTGAAGTGGTCTCAAGTACAAAGAAAACAGTGGATGTCAATAAATATTACAATACGGGAAGGCTGAGGCCTTATTATAAGAGTTTTAATTACAAGCCTTTGTTTATCATGACCAGCGACTACTGACTTTATTCATAAAATCAGCTTTTTTGATTGTGCGCAAGCCGGGCCGCTAATTTTATGGCCTCGTACATGCTGGTCGGATCAGCTGTCCCTTTTCCGGCGATATCAAACGCTGTCCCATGGTCGGGAGAGGTCCGAATAAAAGGAAGGCCGAGAGTCACATTGACTCCTTCGTTGAATGAGACAAGTTTGAAGGCAATGAGACCCTGGTCATGATAGAGAGAGGCCACGATTTTTTTGCTTTCTTTATAAGCTTTGTTAAAGACAGTATCAGGGGGAAAGGGGCCGCTTATGTTCACCCCTTTTTCTTGAGCTTCTTTGACAGCAGAAATGATTTCATCGATCTCTTCGCGTCCCATTATTCCTCCCTCTCCCGCATGGGGATTTATGCCCGGAACAAGAAGGTGGAATTTTCGGTTAAATGCCTTTTGGGTGAAAGTATCTAATCTTAAGAAAAAGTGATACAGGTCTTTTTTTTTGACTTTTTGCAGGGCCTTTTTTAAAGAGATATGATGGGTGAACAAAGCGACTTTCATGTTTTTAGAGAAAAAGGACATGATTGCTTCAGGATAATTTCTGGATAGGTATTCCGTATGACCGGCCCAGTCTATACCCGCAAGTTCCCATGCCTTTTTTGATATAGGGGCCGTGACCACAGCATCAAGAGTGCCTTTTTCCGCCTTTTCAACCGCTTTTTTAAAACAATTAAATGATAATGCGCCGTTTTCTTTACAGGGATGATTTGATGGAATTGGCTGCGGATGAAAGGGCATATCATACACTGTGATTCTTGGGGATTTAAGTGTCTTTTGAGGCGTATAATCAGGAATTTTTCTATTAAAACCTACTCTCTCTATTTCTTTATCAATGATAAATCTGGGCCCGAAGAGGATGTAGTCTGCTTCCGGAAGGTTGGGGAAGGAAAAAAGGGCCTTTATGGTGACTTCAGGTCCTATCCCCCCCGGATCTCCTAAGCTGATTCCGATTGTAGTGAGCGCCATTTTTTTCAGGGAAAAGTGTCAGTCCTTATTACTTTTTGATTTGGAGCTTGGCTCCAGCTTGTACAAATACTTGATATTGTTTTTAAAGACCAAAAGATTTGGAGCGTTTTTACGGTTGATTTTCAAGCAGTTATAATCGTACCATTCGATTTGGCCTTCTATTTTATCTCCATCAACGAAAACGATCCCCATAAGGGTCTTTTTATTCATCTGTTTCAAATAATAATAGTTCTCCGCATAGGTATCGTAAGATGGGTGGGGTTTTTTTTGGGATATATTTTGTTTTTTACTCTCTTTATAATGGGAAAATTTTGGGCGTATTAATTTTCTGTTCATGTTATTCTCCGAGAAGCGGATTTTGCTAGAAGTACCTGATACTTATTTGTTTACAATTATAGCACTCCCTCCGAATTATTTCAATGACCCCGGGTTCGCAGGGAAGACAAAAAAAATCAGAAGGACACTATTGAAGGCAAGAACTTTTACTGATTTTCATTCGTATATTATAATAACAGAGAAGAACTTAACCAGCTTGGATGATGAACAAGTCGAGGTTGAAGAGACCAGGCCGGTCATAAGGAAGGAAAGATGGAAAAAATAAAGATAAGCTTTGGATTAGCGGTTCTCATTTTTTTATTGTTTGTGTCTGTTACATGTATTCCCATTGGCGAACTGCAGGAAGACTCCCGGACAGTAGAGCTTGAAGGGGCCCGGTTTGTTGAAGCGAGGTTTTATTTTGGCGCAGGTCAAATAGAGATATTCGGGGGAACGAAACATCTTCTGGAAGGAGTGTTTGAATACAACATTCAGCGATGGAGACCTGAGATCAATTACCGTATAGAGGGCTCTCAAGGATTTCTTTCTGTCCGACAGGGTGATTCATCTGGAATTCCGGCAGGAAACGGAAGGAACTTCTGGGATATCTATTTGAACGAAGATATCCCTCTGGATTTGATAATTGATATGGGCGCAGGAGAAGGGGACCTTGACCTTAAAGATTTGAACTTAACGTCACTCGATATAGATATAGGGGTCGGAGAGCTTGAAGTGGATATTTCCGGACGCTATCAGAATGACCTTGATGTTGTTATTGACGGTGGTGTGGGTTCCACAACAGTGTATCTACCCAGGGATACAGGTGTCATCGTTCAAGTGGATAAGGGTATTGGGTCCATAAGTTCAAGAGATTTCATAAAAAAAGGGAAATACCTTGTCAATGAGGCTTACGGGAAAACAGACGTTGAGATAAGAGCCGACATTGATGCGGGAATCGGGAGCATTACCCTAAAACTCAGATAAAGAAAACCTGACTTATTCATAAAAAGATGGCGATGTTCATTTGTCTTTACACCATTGATCCAGCCAATCGATGACGGTCTTGTGCCACAGTATGCTGTTGTGGGGTTTGAGAACCCAGTGATTTTCGTCAGGGAAATAGAGAAATTTGCTTGGAATGTGAAGGCGCTGCAGCGCGTTAAAAGTGGCCATCCCCTGAGTTTCCACGACTCTAAAATCATAAGCTCCGTGGATGATGAGCATCGGAGTTTTCCAATTTTTTACATAATTTACCGGGTTATGCTTTTCAAATCCTTCTGGATTTGTCCAGGGTGTCCCCATGTGGTCCCATTCAGGGAACCACAGTTCTTCAGTAGCATAATAGGCGAAGCGTTCATCCAGGTTACCATCGTGATTGACGAGGCAGCAGAATCTATCCGGCCAGTTTCCTGCGATCCAGTTGATCATGAATCCTCCGAAAGAAGCCCCTAAAGCCCCGACTTTGTTTCCGTCCATCCAGGGATAGCGTTTGAGGGCCGACTCAAGTCCTTTTTTCAGGTCTTCCAAAGGTTTTCCGCCCCAATCTCCGCGGATAGAGTCAGTAAAATCCTGTCCGTAGCCTACAGAGCCGTGAAAATCAACCATGACCACCGCATATCCGGCTCCTGCATAGACCTGAGGATTCCAGCGGTAATGGAAGTGATTTCCAAAGGAACCCTGGGGCCCGCCGTGAATGAGGAATGCCACAGGATACTTCTTTTCTGGATTAAAATCGATAGGTTTTACAATAATGCCGTAGACAGTTTCACTGTTCCAACCTTTAAATGTGAACTGTTCGTGTTCTCCCATTTTTGCCTGGGCGATTTTTTCTTTGTTCATCTGTGTGATTTGAATGATCCCGCTTCCGTCCAGCTCAGCTGAATAGAGCTCAACCGGAGAGGCCAGATGGTCCATACCGAAAATGATCCGGTTTGTACATAATTCGGGAGAGCGTAAATATCCATCCTTTATGATTGTTTTGATCTTTTCCGTTTCTGTATCTATGGAAAATAGGGAATTCTGTCCCAGATTCGGAGCTGTGGCGTAGAGCTTTTTACCGTCAGGAGACCAGCATATGGACGAAGGTGACAGGTCCCAGCTTTGAGTGATCACGCGTTTTTCACCATGGGGCCAGCCTTGAACAATAATCCGGAACCGGTCTGATTCGTATCCTGGCTTTTCCATAGCCAGATAAGCAAGGGCCTGACCATCGGGAGAAAAAACAGGCGTTGTATCCCATGCTTCGTTTTCTTCTGTTATACAGAGGGGCTTACTGCTTTTGTCAAAGCGAACAAGGTAAAGGTCGAAATCCGTGGACCAGGCCTCTTTACGCCCGGCATTACGTGCCGTAAAGATGAGTCCTTTGTTGTCCGGTGTGAATGTGATTTCTTCGGGGCCCCCGAAGGGCTGGGAGGGTGTGTCCGCATCCATTCCGGGCATGAGATCCTGTGCCTTTCCGCCCTGTGCCGGCATAACGAAAACATGGGACCTTCTGCCGTCTTCCCAGGTATCCCAGTGTCTGATGAAAACGTTTTCATAAATGCGGCCGCTGCTTTTTCGGGCTGCGATCTGGTCAAGTTTTTCTTTTGTTTCCTCAGGATCAGTGAATTCAGGATAGACCTCCATGGTAAAAGCAATGGATTTCCCGTCTCTGGAAACGACAAGATTTCCTACATCCAGGGGTTGGTGAGTAACCTGCTGGGCTTCTCCGCCATCTATGGGTACTCGCCAGGCTTGAGATGAGCCTGAACGGGTGGACAGGAACCAAATGTATTTTCCGCAGGGAGACCAGCGGGGATTAAAATCTGAAGCCGGATGGGCGGTGAGCTGCTTGGGATCTTTACCGTTTGTGTTGACCAGCCAGAGGTCTGTGCGGCCTCTGTTTTCGTCCAGATCCGTGGTATGGACTGTAAAAACGATGTTGAGTCCGTCAGGAGACACATGAGGGTCAGAAATTTGATTCATGGCGAGCATGTCGTGTACGGAAAAAGGATGCTGTTCTGCATAAATGCCCGATACAAGACCCAGAACGAAAAAAACAATGATGATAGACCTTCCAAATAATCTGCGCATTTTTCCTCCTTTTCTCGTGTTTGATTATATCATAAAGATTTTAATTGAAGAAAATTTTCAAACCTAGTACACTAACAAACTTAAAATTTTGAGTATTAAATTGAAGTCCAGTAATCATTGTATCTTAAAAACAAGAAATTCAGCCATACTTTTAGGGGCCCTGTTTCTGCTCTTAAGCGGTCTTGAATCCCGCCCTTTTGAAGAAAGACGCATACAGGCTGCAAGGATCACAGATCGAATCATAGTGGATGGGGTTTTAGAAGAAGCTTCCTGGCGGTCCGCGGGATTCACAGGATTCATCCAATCTGAACCCCTGGACGGAGAGCCTGCCACAGAAAAAACAGTCGTATGGGTGGGGTATGATTCGAGCCATCTTTACATTGCCGCCCATCTTTATGATTCCGAGCCGGAACGCATCATAACGAGATTGGGAAGAAGAGATGATGAGCTGGAGAGTGACTGGTTTATTTTTGCGGTTGACCCATATTTTGACAAAAGAAGCGGCTTTCAATTTGCTGTTAACCCCTCAGGGTCCATTATTGACGGCACTCTCTATAATGATGAGGGAAAAGATGATACGTGGGATGGAGTGTGGTCATGTTCCACAAGTCGAGATGAACAAGGTTGGTCTGTAGAGATAAAGATTCCCTACAATCAACTGAGGTTTAAGAAGAAAGATAAGTACATATGGGGAGTAAATTTTATCCGGGTCATTAAAAGGAAAAATGAAAAAAGCACTTTTTCGTGGATTCCGAAGGAGGAGAGCGGATATGTGTCCCGTTTTGCTGTATTGACAGGAATCGAAAACATCAAACCGGCACGCCTGTTTGAGATGCTGCCTTTTGCTGTGGGGAAAGCTCTGCTGGGCCCTGAGGAGGAAGGGAATCCTTTTCAGACCGGTGAGGAATTGACAGGCAATGCGGGATTTGATGTAAAGGCCGGCTTGAAGAGCAACCTCACTTTGAATATGACTGTGAATCCTGATTTTGGCCAGGTAGAGGTTGATCCTGCTGTGATCAATATCAGTGACCAGGAAACCTATTATGAAGAAAAAAGGCCGTTTTTTATTGAGGGTGCGGATATTTTCAGGTTCGGAACCGGAGGAGCGAATACGGTCAGGTATCTCGGGTGGGATAATCCCGATTTTTTTTACAGCCGGAGGATCGGCCGTTCACCGCAGGGCTCTATGCAGCCTTATGGATATGTGGATTACCCAGCCTGGACCACTATTCTGACAGCGGCAAAAGTGACAGGAAAAATCGGCAGGGGGTGGAACATCGGATTTCTGAATGCCCTTACGAACAGGGAAAATGCCACCATAAAGGTCGATGATGTGAACACAAAGCAGGAGATAGAGCCTTTTTCTTATTACGGAGTCTTTAGGGCACAGAAAGAATTCAATCAGGGAAACCAGGGGCTGGGTTTCATTGCCACTTCAGTGATACGGGATTTTAAAACAGACGAACTGGCTGCTGTGATTCCAGGCAAAGCGTTCGGTTTTGCTGTGGACGGATGGGCCTTTCTTGATAAGGATAAGGGTTG
>Ga0315549_1005060_pt1 | contig 10887 bp, 5 predicted proteins | sample SalMarSW160200MG_FD_203101 | JGI IMG/M metagenome (GOLD analysis project Ga0315549, IMG submission 203101) | Salt marsh sediment microbial communities from the Plum Island Ecosystem LTER, Massachusetts, United States - Salt Marsh Sediment SW1601-200 ... | reverse complement strand
TATGTCCCAGTTATTCAGGACAAGCTTAGTGAGTCTGCCCCATTTTTGCAGCGCCAGCTCACGAAGTCCGTCGCACAGTATTTGTCCGCTTACGTGCTGAGGTTCACTGACGAGCTCTTTGAGGGTATAGCCTAATCCCTCATAAACGAACTTCACGGCCCTGGGGCTATATCGGCCGTCGTCAGCCGCTATTTTTTCGATTTTCTCTTTCATATCGCTATATATTATACACGGGATTTCGACCGCGCATAAAAAAAACTGGAGCCGGATAAAGCTCCAGTTTTGTGAAACAGCTCGATTTAAATATATACTACAAACTTATTCGAATTTACGCTGTCTCACCGAAACCAAGACAAGAAAGAAGAAAGAAATAACAAATTATTAATCTTATTATACACTAGAATCTAAATTTGACAATACTCTTTTTTTAATATTTTCGGGTTTTTTCTCATTTTTCTCATAAGTTCAGCTTTAACAAGATGTTAGCGGGATGTAGCCGGTTCATAAAATGCTTGCCAAATCCGTCTGGCGGGCCTAAAATGCCCCTTTTCAGGTCGTAATTGCGAGAGAAATTCTATTTGGAGGGACCATTATGTTAGCCAGGCTCCATAGCGTCGCCTTAGCAGGTATCGATGGGATTATCTGCGAGGTGGAGGTGGATGTTGCACGCGGCGGGTTCGATAAGAGCCTAATCGTCGGGCTGCCGGACGCGGCTGTAAAGGAAAGCACCGAACGAGTCAAAAGTGCTATCGTCAACTGCGGCTATAAGTACCCGCGGACCCAATCGCTGGTCAATCTCGCACCGGCAGATATCAAAAAAGAAGGGCCGGCGTTCGACCTGCCTATCGCGCTTGGGATGCTTCTCGGAATCAAAGCGTTCAACAGTAATGTGCTGAAAGATTTTGTCATCGTCGGTGAGCTGGCACTTGACGGCAGAGTTCGAAGGGTCAATGGTACACTCAGTATGGCGATGACCGCAAAGGCGCACGGTTTTAGAGGTGTCATCGTGCCTATAGACAACTCGGCTGAGGCAGCGGTCGTCGAGGGACTGGAGGTTTACGGGGTCGGGTCCCTGTCACAGGCTGTCGGTTTTCTCAAAGGTGATTTGCCTCTGCATACCACCACTATCGATATCAATGAGATTTTCAAAATCGAGAGCAAATATGACGTTGACTTTGCAGACGTCAAAGGCCAGTACTCGGTGAAACGCGCGCTTACCGTTGCGGCGGCGGGAGGACATAATATCCTGATGATAGGTCCGCCGGGCGCGGGTAAGACCATGCTGGCCCAGCGGCTCGCTACAATTTTACCGGCTTTGAGCCTGAGCGAATCACTCGAAACAACACGTATATATTCTTCTGTCGGGCTACTCGAACGAGGCAGGGCCTTGATGGCGACGCGGCCGGTACGGACACCACATCATACGGCAAGCGGTCCGGCGCTGGTCGGCGGAGGCGCCGAAGCAAAACCGGGTGAACTGTCACTTGCGCATCACGGGATTTTGTTTCTCGATGAGTTTGCGGAATTTCCGCGGCATGTGCTCGAGATGATTCGCCAGCCTTTGGAAGACGGGAAGGTGACCGTGTCGCGCGCTAAACGCTCGAATATATTCCCCGCCAATTTTATGCTCGTGGCCTCTTGCAATCCGTGTCCGTGCGGATACTACGGCAGCGGTCATCGAAGATGCAGGTGTACTCCGAACCAGATTGAAAGATACCTGTCGCGAATCAGCGGTCCCCTTATAGACAGAATCGATATCCATATTGAGGTCCCGCCGGTGACATTTACCAAACTGAGGTCACGAAAAAGCGAGCTTGATTCGGCTACGATTCTTGCGGACGTGATTAAGGCAAGGGCAATACAGACCAAGCGATTCGGCGACGGCAGTCCCGCCGCGCCGGGAATGACTAACTCAGATATGACCCATAAACAGGCGCAGAAATACTGCCAGCTTGATGAGGCTTGTGAGATGCTATTGAAACAGGCTATGACCGAATTCGGCCTGAGCGCCCGCGCACATGATAAGATTCTGAAAGTCGCTCGGACGATAGCAGATTTGGCTGATTGTGAAAATATCCGGGCTGAGCATATTGCCGAGGCGATAAGCTATCGGAAATTAGACAGGAAATTATGAACCACGGATTATTTCACCGCAGAGGACGCAGAGAAATAGAACTACGAATGACGATTAACGAATACGATTTACGAAAGACCAAAGACTATATTTAACCGCGGATTTTGCGGATTAACGCGGATTAATAAAATAAGTTAAAAATTAAAAATCAAAGAGCAAAATTGTGGAATCGCCTTTGGCGATGGTGATTTTATGTGTGGGGGATTCCGGCGTTGCCTGCGGCTACGCCGCGACAAGTTTTTTGGTTTTCGGGAGTAGGATTGGCGGGTAAAATTGTAGCCACAGATTTCACAGATGAACACTGTTTTTTTGACGCTGATTTCGCAGGGTATAGCTTGGCCCGGCCGTTTGATAAACGGCCTATGCATCAAAATACTAAGGCCTTTCCCGAAGCAAGCTTCGTCAAGACCTTGCGTTTTTGCTACCACAACTTCGTTGTTATGCCAAGCAAAGAAAACAGATGCCAGATGCTGGATGCTATATGCTGGTTTTTTGTTTATTAATCAGGGATTTGCATAATATCCTTTATGAAGGTAGAATGTCCGGCCGGGAGGGCTTTGTGGATTGAATATTTAATATTGAAAATTGACAATTTTTTGGAACCGCGGATTATACGGATTATCACGGATTACAGAAATTGACGAAAAAGATTTGCGCGGCAAAAATCGAAAGTTAGGGTAATGCATAATGATATTGCTTTGAGGCAGACAAACGAAAATAAGGGATAAAGAGAAAATGGTATTAGAGCATGAAGGAAATCAAGAAGGAATCAGTAAAAATGATTTTCTCAACGAGATAATCCCGGAAATAGATGAATTGTTCGAACAAGAAGGTGGAATAAATAAATTTCAAAATAAATTCGATAACTTCTGCCTTATGGTAGAAAATTATGGGGCAGAATTGGATAAATATCGTCAAATTGCAAAAGAGAGATTCTGTGATTTTGCTGATAAGAACACGGAGGCCCAAGAATTACTTAAAGGTATGGATAAATTGTTGCTTCTAGAGCAAGGGGAAAGACTCTCAAAAATTCAACATTTATATATTAGACAATGTCAAACTCCACCAATTGATAATCCTACATGAGTTTTGCACAGCAGGGGAAGTGATTATGTTGCTGAAGATGATTGGACATCTATTGTTCCTTTCGTTTATAGGCCACCTTTGTTGAAATTGCCTCAAAATCCCATCTTCTGGTTCTTTAATGAGATGGGTCACTATTTAAATAAAACTGACCTAGTTAAACAGCCTGATGAAAAAGAGTTGTTAATGTGCGATTTTGTGAGGCTTGCGGTAATTCATGATGAGTCATGCGGCTACAATAAAAGCATAATGATTTATAAGAACAGAAACTATGAAGGCAAGTTTAAAAGAGATAGTTTTACTAAAGATCTTTGGGAAGCGTATAAAAATCCTAAAAAGGATGATTTCATAAGTACACATAGGCGGATATTAAAACAGGCCTTAAAACACGTCCAAGCTGACCTTGCCAACTTAAAGCCAGCAGAAACAGGACAGAAGTCTGCCGAGTCTCATTCGCAAGAAAAGAAAGAGCGTAAAGGCAAGGTCAGTGAGGCAGAATTTAATAGATTCAAATCTTTCCATGAACTATTCAAGCAACTTATAAATGAGCATGGCCTTCCTTCAGAAAAATATGACCAACTTTTTGAGTACATAAACGATTTCGAGACACGAATAGCTCCAATAGCCCAAAAGATTGGCATTGATTTAAGTTCGCACGTCGAAGCTATCAACATAATTTGGGATCAATCTGGTTTTTTGCCTGACCCTTATGATGGCGAAGGAGTTTCTTTTCCTGGGGATACATACGGAGAAGCAGCCGCTGATTACGCCCATGAACAAGAATATAAACAACAAATGTGCAAAGAAGCTGTTGCGGATTTAGATAGAGTGATGGTTAAATTGTACCAAAATTTCGCGATTGAAAAGAAATCAGTATTAGAGCTTATAAAACAAGGTAAAAGCCATACCCTTGAGTTTAAAGAGACACTTGAGTATGACGTGAAGTTAGAAAAAAATAACAAAGATGTTTTATTATCCTCGTTAAAGACAATAGCAGGTTTCCTAAATGCTTCGGGTGGAACTCTTCTTATAGGTGTAGAAGATTCTGGGATTATAAAAGGTATCAAACGAGATTTGAGCACAATGAGGCGAGGTAACAATGACAGATTCGAACAAAAAATACGAAATTGTTTGAAGGACCGGTTTAATCCTCAACCCCTTGGCAAGGTAAATATAGAATTTGAAGAAGTTAATGAAGGGATGATTTGCCGAATAGATATCCAGGCAAGTAAGGATGTCGTTCATTTGGATGATAAAATATTTGTTCGAGATGGTAATATCACACAGGAACTCAAAGGCCAACAGATAACCAACTGGATTCAGCAAAGACAATCACAGTTTGAGTAGTGACATAAGAAATTTTTCCACCCACAGGTGGCGGGGCTAATCGGAAGACAATAACCCGCGGCGTCAAAGGCGAGAAATATGATTAATTTTGGAATTACAGAACGGAAAAGGCAAGAGGGATGCTTGATATTAGATTCTCGATGCTGGATACTTGATTCTTGTAAAAAACAAAAAAACCCTACAATGCCCCGATAAACAAAATCGGGATCTACACTGCGCTTCGACAGGGGGCTAACAACCCGCGGCACAGGTCCGCGGGCTAAATAATGTGGATACCTGCTTGTGCAGGTATGACAACCCTCGACCGTGCCGAGTAAAAAACATTAACCCCCCGCAGTGCGGAGGGCTAACAACCCCGCCCACAGGTGTCGGGGTTAAACGAAACGACCGTTTAGTGTTTCCAGGGTTTCCAGTGCTTCCACCAGGGGTAATGTTGTATCCAAATTGTATCAGTGCCATAAAAGTATCGGCCGGTTGACAATCGGCCTGTTATAGTAATTTCATTCTTGTCTTCGGTTAATTGGCTTAATACATCCTGCCTGCTAAAGCAGCCCACGACCATTGTCCGCCGGAATCTTCGGCCAATCTCATAGGCATATTTCCACTGCGATTCTATCCGGCCGGGGTAAAGGATTAACGGTTGGTCGGCGATTTCCTGCGGTTCTATTCCGTGCGGCATAAAAAACGTCGCTAGAACAGTGCCGCCTCTGCCGTACCTGTTAATGTAATTAGGATTGATACGCAGGCTGCAGCGTATAGGTCCGAGGATGTTTATAGTGCAGTAGTCCGGCTCGGAAAAGTCCGTTCCATTGTCTACTATAAGCTCGATTTCGTGCTTACCGAGGGGTAATTCGATTGTATGTGCTACGGCATTTGCCTGGTGATCATTACCGTCAATCGTCCAGGACCAGTAATATTCAAGTGCATTGCCCTGACTATCATATGAAGCGGAACCATCAAGGTTGACATCGACAGATTCTTCCAGCCATGTATAGAAGGTCTGGTCCGGCCCGGCGTCGGCAACAGGTCGGCTATCGAATTCATAAGCACCCATATCGACCCGTCCGCCTATGACGCGAGGCAGGCCGTCGAGGTCTGTTTCATTCGGTTCGGGAATGTAACCGGGGTCGCCTGTGTTAATACAAAGTGACTGCGACAGGAGGTGATAGTCGCCGTCGAACCAGGCATCGTCGTTCGTATTGGAAGGAGTTCCATTCGTGTCCCAATATCCGGGGGCAACGAAACGGGGGTCGAGGTCGATATTGCCGAGGCCCGGCCAGCCGCCGGTTACATTACTGTATGCAACGGTGACATATTGACTATACTCATGCCACATTTGTTCGGAGCTGCCCGAGATGATACAATTTTTGATTTTAATATTATTCACAAACTCGGAAGCTATAGAATTTCCATAAGTTGCCTCATTAGCGTTGAAGGTACAATTGTTTATAACCGGTTCACTGTAAAAATGGTGGAACAAGGCACCGCCATCATCAGCCAGGTTTCCGGCGAAAAGACAGTCGGCAATAACAGGGTTACTGTAGTAGATGCTACGTATGGCCCCACCCCAGTCGTAGGCTGAGTTTGCTGTAAAAGTACAGTTTGTAATAACGGGGCTGCTGTACTCATTATTAATAGCGCCGCCGTCATTTCCAACAGCAGTATTTGCGGTGAAAATACAATTGTTAATTACAGGACTGCTGGACAGATTGCATATTGCTCCGCCGTCCCATCCTGCCGAGTTCTCTCTAAAGAGGCAATCAGTTATCGTCGGACTGCTATAATTTTCACAAAGAATCGCACCTGCGATACCGACATACCATGAGCCGGGGATATAGCCATTCGTAACAGTAAAGCCGGACAGAACGGAATCATTGCCTTCTCCCGAGTGAAAATGAAATCCTCGATGCGGCTCTGCCTGTGTTCCATTGCAGTCAATAATACAAGATTCAGGGCCGTTTTCGCTTCTGACTGTAATAGGCCTTGCTTTAAAATCGATGTCCCTGTTACCGTTGCCGGTATATATTCCATCTGCAACCAGGACAATTCCGCCATCCCATGAATTGTCAACAGCTTGTTGTATAGTTTGACACTGAGCCGGAACACGAATTTCGCCGACATCGGTAGTTGTAAACCTGTAACAGTGACCACGCCTGGTTTTCAGGGTTCTGTTGCCTGCAAGGTCGTTAGCTTCAACTACAAAAAAGTAATTTGTCTGGGGAACAACTCCCGTTAATTCTATGGCGTGACTGGTTGCCAATGTCATATCCGCCTGGTCAATGATATACGGCTCTTCACAGCTTAATCCGCATAACACGCGTCCTGTAGTTGGTTCATTTGTTTTAAAGGTTATTTTCGGCTGACGACCGGGGAAACCTATCCGAACATTGAAAACAGCCGGCGGCTCGCAGTCTATTACTGCGGTATCTGTCGCAATCACAGGAGTACCGGTTCCATCATTTGCATCATCATAAGTTACCGTAATAATCTGGTCATGAGAAACCTGAAGGGCATTATCTCCTACTGTTAAAACGTTGGAATCGATTGGAATATTACCATCAAAAATTCCAATATAAGGAGGTTTTTCAATAAGAGAAACAATTTCAAGATCACCTTCATCAGTCGAGATAACGACCTGCTGACTGGAATTGCCCGCAAGGTCCAAGTCAAAAAGTATGATGTGCGCGATATCGAAACAGGTGTAAGCGTCACGGCCAAAATGAATCTTTCCTTCGGGACTAACAATCTGCCGCATTGCCTGATAGAGATTTAACCTGCCCGAGGCGCATATATCAGGGTCGATTTGGTCAGCTGAATTTTTAAGATGTGTTTCAATTTCGTCGGTACCGATTTCGGGGTAAACCGAGAACATAAAAGCACAGGCTCCTGCCACATGCGGACATGCCATAGATGTTCCTGATGCGATGGTTGTATAAGCATTATATCTTGTTCCCATTGAGGTTCCGGCTGCTCTGAGGGACAATACATCAACACCCGGAGCAGCTATATCAACCCAGCTGCCGTAAGTGGAGAATGAAGCTTTTTGGTCGTCGGAATCCGTTGCGGCAACAGAGAACATATGGTCATAATATGCCGGATATTGAAAACTGGTGTCACCGTTGTTTCCTGCTGAAGTAACCATTATAACGCCCTGACTGTGGGCATATTCAACGGCATCTTCCATTGCCTGCAAAAAGCCGCCGCCGCCCCAGCTATTCGATACTACATCGGCGCCGTTTTGCACAGCGTAATACAAAGCTTCAATCGCATCAGTACTACTGCCTGAGCCACCCGAGTTCAAAAATTTAAGCGCCATTATCCTCGCATCCCAACAGATGCCGGTTATGTCGGCAGCGTTATCGCCTCTCGCTGCGATAATACCGGAACAATGCGTTCCATGGCCATTGTCGTCTTTAGGGTCGGGGTCACTGTTAATAAAATCATATCCATATATATCATCGACATATCCATTGTTGTCGTCATCGATGCCTGCGGCGCCGTTCAACTCGGCCTGATTGATCCACATGTTGAGCCACAGTTCACGATGGTCATAGTCAACGCCGGTATCAACAACCGCCACTATTATCTCCGAATCTCCAGTACAGTAATCCCAGGCTTTAGGAGCATCTACATCCGCATCCGGCGTACCCGGAGGAGAATTGTATCTGCCGCTGGCAGGATAATCCTGGCCCGTATTATTTAAAGGCCACTGCAGGTGATATAAAGTGTCGTTTGGATTTCTGCATACAGACACTATATAATTAAGCTCAGCATACTCGACATCAGGGTCATCTCTGTAAGCCTTCAAAACATCTTTCAGGATTTCTCCGGGCTCAATGTCGATTTTCAGTTTATATATCCTGTTTAACTGGGGGACCGCTGCGGTCTTCGCTGCCCGGCTCAGTCTTCTGAGAATACGTTTTTCTTTGTTGTTTAATACCGTCTTGTCTTTTTGGTTAAGGTATTTGAGCCATTTACGATTTTGTCGAAAGTTTTTGAAAAGCGGTCTGATTTCTTTTACTCTATATTTTATTCTAATATCATCCAGCTCTCGGGACATATCAATCTGATTAGCTGACATATTAAATTCCATCTGTTTCTGCAGCCTGTCCGCAATTTCAGGACGGAATTTTACGATTAGTTCATCCGGAACAAAATTGGCATCAGACGAACGAACTTCTGCTGATGTTGTGACTGTTACAACTATTGCCAGAGCGATGCTTAGGGAGATTATTTTTTTCATTCGATACCCACCTCGATAAAAGTTCAGGATGCAAAAATATACGTCCATTAAATATTATCATAATGATAACATTTAACAGATAAAAGGTCAATAGCTATCGTCTTTAATAACTATGATGAAAGGGAGAACAAAAGAGGCTTACCCTGTGTGAGCGCTTCGGTGACAGGTATAAATCCCCTGCGACGCAGGGGCTAAAAAACACTGGTTTTCCGCATCAAGGACAGAATGACAGATTATTGGGCGGCGACGTGCTGCTTTTGGTCGGTTTTTTCTTTGACCTTGCTGCCTTCGAACTTCAGATGCTCTTCGTCCTGGACGTCAATTTTAATAAGGTTCTTTTCCTTAAATTCACCGCGCAGCATCGCTTCGCTGAGCGGGTCTTCGATATAGTGCTCGATGGCACGACGCAAGGGTCGGGCGCCGAATTCGGGATTGTATCCTTTATCAATAAGGAACTCTTTGGCCTGCGACGTTAATTCAAGCGTCAGGCCATGCTCGATGACCCTCTTAAAGACCTTATTCAATTCGTAATCGACGACAGTCTGGAGGTCTTCGCGCGTAAGCGACTTAAATACAATGATGTCATCGAGACGATTGAGGAACTCCGGCCTGAAATGCCGTTCGGTTTCCTTCTGGAGCAGGTCCTTCATTTTCTCGTAGCTCGCTTCGGCTGTTTTCTTGCCGAATCCAAAACCTGACTGATTTCTAATCAGGTCGGCGCCGATGTTACTGGTCATAATCAATATGACGTTCTTGAAGTCGATATAACGGCCGAAGCTGTCGGTCAGCCGTCCTTCTTCCATAATCTGCAGCAGCATATTGTACACGTCAGGGTGAGCCTTTTCAATTTCATCGAGCAGCAGTACGGCATAAGGCCTTCGGCGTATTCTTTCGGTGAGCTGTCCGCCTTCCTCGTAACCGACGTATCCGGGAGGCGCGCCGACGAGGCGGCTGACGTTGTGCTTTTCCATGAACTCGCTCATGTCGAGCTGCACTAAAGCAGATTCATCGCTGAAAAGGAACTCGGCAAGCGCCCTTGCGAGCAGGGTCTTTCCGACACCACTGGGGCCGAGGAATATGAAGCAGCCCATGGGACGATTCGGGTCCTTCAGTCCGCTTCGGCTTCGTCGGACGGCCTTGGCGATTGCCGTCATAGCCTCGTCCTGCGACACAACACGTTTGTGAAGCTCTTCCTCGAGTTCGAGCAGTCGCTGAGCTTCTTTCTTTTCGAGTCTGGTAAGCGGAACGCCGGTCATCTTACTGACTACTTCGGCGATGACTTCTTCATCAACCTTGCCAGTGGATTCCCGGTTCTTGTCGTACCACTTTTTCTGAATTTTGTTCTTCTGGTCCATCATCTTCTGCGATTCGTCGCGAAGTGAGGCGGCCCGTTCATAATCGGCGTTCTTAACGGCTTCGTCTTTTTCTCGCTGGAGCTTTTCAATGTTAGACTCGACCTCTGTGAGATCGGGCGGCGGGGTCATGTTTTTCAGGCGGACCCTTGCACCAGCTTCATCGACAACGTCAATGGCCTTATCGGGCAGGCATCGGCCGGTGATGTACCTGTTGGACAATTCGACAGCCTGGAACAGGGCCTCGTCGGTGAAGTGGACGCGATGGTGAGCTTCGTATCTATCGCGCAGGCCTCGCAGGATGTTCACCGTTTCTTCCTTACTCGGGGATTCAACGATTATCGTCTGGAATCTTCTTTCAAGTGCGCCGTCTTTCTCGACGTGCTTGCGGTACTCGTCAAGGGTTGTCGCACCGATGCACTGTACCTCTCCACGCGCCAGGGCGGGCTTGAGGACATTCGACGCATCGATAGCGCCTTCGGCGCCTCCGGCACCGACGAGTGTATGCAGCTCGTCTATAAACAGGATGACATTCTTTGCCCTTCTGACTTCGTTAATAACGGCCTTGATTCTCTCTTCGAACTGTCCGCGGTACTTTGTACCGGCCACCATCATCGCCAGGTCAAGCACTACAATTCGTTTGTCCTTGAGCAGTTCGGGTACTTCCTTTCCAACAATCTGCTGGCTGAGTCCTTCGACGATTGCGGTCTTTCCGACGCCGGCTTCAC
>Ga0315549_1005059_pt1 | contig 10888 bp, 10 predicted proteins | sample SalMarSW160200MG_FD_203101 | JGI IMG/M metagenome (GOLD analysis project Ga0315549, IMG submission 203101) | Salt marsh sediment microbial communities from the Plum Island Ecosystem LTER, Massachusetts, United States - Salt Marsh Sediment SW1601-200 ... | reverse complement strand
TGGAACCGGCACATTGTCCTATTCATTAAGCGAGAGCTGCAGTTGGGTATCAGTTACACCATCAGGTGGTTCTTCCAATGGTGAACATGACACCATGACAGTCAACATCGATACAACAGGACTATCATTGGGTCATTATAGCTGTGACATCTCAATCACTTCAAATGGCGGAAGCGGTACTTTCACTGTAGAGGTAAATATAGTTGAAGAGATACCAGACAATGAACCACCTATCACAGAATCTTCGTCTATCCCTCCATCTCCAAACGGTGACAATAACTGGTATGTAAGCAATGTCTGGCTCAATCTAAACGGCTCCGATTTCCTATCCGGCGTGAACTATACGAAATACAAAATCGATAGCGGAGGGTGGAAAGAATACAAAGACGGAGAGAATATAGTCATAGAAAGTGACGGATACCATTCCATAAGATATTACTCTGTAGATAATTACGGAAATGAAGAAGGAATAAAAAGTTTCACATTTAACATCGACCTTAATGATCCATATACTACCGTTACGCTCGAAGGCAATTCCTTAGCAAATAATTCATGGTATAATGGAGATGTAAGGGTGACTTTACATGCCGTAGATAATCATTCTTATAGCTCCAACATAAACAAAACTCTTTACAGAATAGCAGGGGAATCCAGATCTTTTATACTATATACCGGACCATTTAACATAACTTCAGATGGCGTCAATACATTAGAATACTTCTCGCGGGATAATGCGGGAAATACCGAACAGTTTAAAAGTGTGGAAGTAAGAATTGATAAAACGGCACCAAATCTGGAAGTATCTTCACCAAAGAAATCTTATCTCTACATGATGGGGCAAGAGATAGTTCCTTTGGCTGGGTTTGATAATTTTGCGGTTGTTATAGGCGGCATAGACATAAGTGCTGACGCTCAAGATTTTGCTTCCGGTATTCGAAAAGTGGAATTTTATGTGGATAGTACACTCCGGCAAACGGATAACACCACACCATATGTATGGGACTGGAACGAAACGGTTATAGGACCATACACACTGAAGGTAAAGGCATATGATACGGCAGGGAATATAGCCAGCGTCGATGTCCCGATTATGATATTTAATATCAAATAAAAAAGTTTAAGTGTTATGTTGTCTATCACCTTTTTGGATAAACATGGTAGAATACGAAACAATAAAGACGGAAGAAATAAAGTTTGGACGTAACAACTTCATAGAAGTTGCAAGAAAAAAGGCAATAAGCGAAGAGTCTGAAAATGAATTTGTTTCTATCTCCAGAGGTTATTACCTGGATGACGGCTCTCGAAAATGGAAGGCGTCTATAACCCTGCCATCGGAACAAGAAAAGAGAGAGGAAATCGCAGAGTTGATAAAGGATATGTAAAATTATTTTAGGATGATATGCCTTGGAATAGAAGGCACTGCTCATACTGTTGGCATAGGAGTAGTTAGGGATGGCCCTGTCAATATCTTATCCAACGTTTTAAATATGTATAGTCCCCCATCCGGAGGAATACATCCAAGAGATGCAGCAAATCATCACAGCTCAGTATTTGTAGATGTTCTCGAAGAAAGTCTGGAAAAAGCAAATATTGGATTTGACGATATAGACCTAATTGGTTTTTCAGTAGGACCAGGGCTGGGACCCTGCCTGCGGACGGTGGCGACGGCTGCCCGCTCCCTTGCCCTGTATTTAAAAAAACCTTTGCTGGGAGTCAACCACTGTATCGCTCATCTCGAGATTGGAAGGGCGATGACTGATGCAGATGACCCCGTCCTTCTCTACGTATCCGGGGGAAATACACAGGTGATAGCATTTTTGAACGGGAGATACAGGGTTTTCGGGGAAACGCTTGATATAGGCATAGGAAACTGCTTGGATAAATTCGGAAGGAAGATGGAAATCAAATTTCCCGCCGGACCGAAAATTGAGGAGATGGCTGAAAATGGCAAGAAATATGTCCCTCTCCCCTACTCGGTAAAGGGGATGGATGTCTCTTTTTCCGGCATACTTACCGCTGCCACAGTCCTTATGAAGAAAGAAAGAAGAGAAGATGTGTGCTTTTCGATGCAGGAAACATGCTTTTCGATGCTGACGGAAGTGGTAGAGAGGGCAATGGCACACACCGAGAAGGATGAAATTTTACTGGGGGGCGGTGTTGCCTCGAATAAAAGACTGCAGGACATGGTCAAAAAAATGGCGGAAGAACGAGAAGGAAGATTTTACTGTCCTCCCCAGAATTTGCTTGTAGACAACGGGGCAATGATTGCCTGGACGGCACTGCTCATGCATAAGAGCGGTATGAAAATGAATGCAACAGATACATCCATACGTCAAAACTTCCGCACCGACGAGGTCGAGGTAACATGGAGAGACTGATAACAAGGGGAGCCGAAGCGGAGATTTATCTCTCGGAATGGATGAACAGAAAGGTAATTATAAAAAGAAGGGTGAGGAAAAGATATAGGATAAAAGAGATAGACGAGGAGCTAAGGAAGCCGCGGACAAAAAAAGAAGCGACGCTTATAATAGAGGCGCGGAGAGCGGGAATATCAGTTCCCATAATATACGATGTCGATTTAACGGAGATGAAGATAACAATGCAGTATGTCGACGGAGAGAAATTAAAGGACTGTCTGGACGGAATGGATGAAAAGAAACAGAAGGATATATGCAAAAAAATCGGCAAAAGCATTGCCCTTCTCCACAAAAACGGTATTGCCCACGGGGATATCACCACTTCCAACCTTATTGTGGATGGAAATAAAATATACTTCATCGACTTCGGGCTTGGCGAAAAAAGCAGTGAAGTGGAAAAGCAGGGAGTTGACCTCCATCTTCTAAGGGGAGCGTTTAAGGCAGCCCATAAAAACGAAAAACTGTTTCAATGGGTTTTCGATGGATACAAAAAAAATTTTGAGGGAGCAGATGAAATAAGAAGGAAGGTGGATGAGATATCAGGGAGGGGAAGATATACGGTGAGAGGATGAAAATTTATTTCGTAACGACAAACGATGGAAAATTTGAAGAAGTAAAAAAAATGCTTCCCGGACATGATTTAATAATGAAAAATAGGACATACCCCGAGATACAGGCAGATAGCACTGAGGAAGTAGCAGAATTCGGAATGAATTTTCTGATAAAAAAAATGGATGGTAGTATAATGCTTGAGGACTCCGGCCTATTTATACATTCGCTGAATGGATTTCCGGGGGTTTATTCGGCATACGTTTTTAAAAGCATAGGAAATGAGGGCATACTGAGGCTAATGGAGGACATCGAAGATAGAAGGACATATTTCAAATCTGTTATAGCATTTTACGACGGAAAAACAAGATTTTTTGAGGGGAAATGCAGTGGTCATATTTCTGAAGGCGTAAGAGGAGACGGAGGATTTGGCTATGACCCGATATTTGTTCCGGAAGGGGACAAGAAAACTTTCGGGGAGATGAAAAGAAAGGAAAAAAATGAATACTCCCACAGAGGAAAATCCGTTTCAAAACTGAAGGAATTTCTGGAGAGATGAGCGAAAACAAATCGCTTGCTTTTGTTTATGATTACTCCGCATCCTCGAATCTTCCCTTCAGCTTTTCCATGACTTTCGGCAGCGTTGTATACTCCATGTCTGCAAGCGGAAGACGGTGGGGCTCAAACGGACCGTGACGGCGCATATAATCTGTCACTTCCATCGCCTTCTGGCGGGTATAATCGAAGGCAAGGTCATCAAACAAGTCGGCCGGGCCGGTCATTATTCCATCTTTTATCTGAAAGCCCAGAGCGATAACCCTCGGTGGGCCGTCAAATCTGGTGCATCTTGCCTGCTTCACAGAAACCGGCATGATCGGACCGTTATGAGAACCGCGCATCCATCCTGAAACCAGATGTGGAAATGCAAAGCCTTCCAGCACCTCACCAAGAGCGGGCAGCCCCGATTGGGCACGGACGGTAGCAACCGGGTCATCCTTTCCGACATATTCTCCGGCAATCTGGTAAAGTTTTTCCGTGGAAACAACGGCCGCGGGTTCATCCGTCGGCAACTTTCCTTCCTTTGGATATACTCTCTTTATCACAAACCGTGATTTTGCCCCTATAAGGGCAAGGGCACCATACATTTCTTCAGGCATGTCCATGAACACTTTTTTATGTTCGAGTATGTCCCATATTTCAAAGCGAAAACCCGAATGGATGGAGGGATCAATGACAAGCCCTGCGGTATTGAACGGGTCAGCAAAAATTTTGAAGATTGGGAGGTTGAATGCACCAGGCTCGGTTTTATCCATCATAAATGCGATAAGTGGCTCGGACTTCCTTTCAGTAAATTCCATTTCTGCCACACCGGGCCCCATCCCCCGTATATTGCCGGAAAAAGCATCCTTGAGTAAATCCTGGCCCGCCCCGTACAATCCCAAGTTTTTAGCCATATCAGTTGCTTTCAGGAATGTATCCCATGCAAGGGAATGCACCTCTCTATTATTCTCCCCCTTCGTGTGGGTCATCAACAGTTCGAGGTCATCACCGCAGTGGGTAACGTGAAAATTGATGAGCAACCCGCTATCCTTAGCTTCCGAAAGATTTCTCTCCGCAACATCAATCAATTTTTGATGAACAGATGAATGACCCGGGAAACCCCCTACATCCGCTTTTATAATACTAAACGTTGTTTTCATGGATAGGGTATACTGGAATGCAGTTAAAAAATTTTTGGCTATTCCTGCTGAAAGAATTTATCCACCATATTCGAAAATTCATGAAATGGAATTGTTCTCTCAACGATTTTATCTGCATATTTTTCAAGATTTTCGCTCCATTTCGTATCAAACCATGCAGTATACCCCCATATCCGTGCTTTTGTGTCTAATTTCATTATCTCCATAGTTGTTCTCACTCCATCTAATTTTCCAGTACCCTCCATATGCTGCCTTATAGCATCCATACTATCCTTCCCAGATAGATTCAAATCCATGACAACAAGGTCAGGTTTTTTATTCTCGTCCAGAAGTGTTTTATAAATATCTATGGCTTCTTCCCCCGACAAGGCATCATAAATTTCAACAGGCGTTTTCATCCCCCCCAGACTTATTCCGAGCAACTCATGAATCATGGGCTCGTCATCTACCAACAATATTCTTTTTTCATTCACGTATCTCACCCCTTTGTGTGGCATTCTTTACAACATTTTCAACTCTTGTAACGGCATAATGTGCAGATTTTAATTTTTCTTTCTGTTCTTCCGGTGCTTCTTTAATGGCCAATTCAATATACCCCTTGGCAATAGTAATGGGATTGAAAAAATAATGGGCAGTATCCGTCTTAAATTGCCTTTCCTTTTCCAGAACTTCTCTCATCTCCTCCTCCGCCCTTATTTTTGCCATCCCTGCTGCAATCTCTTCCAAGACGTTTAATAACACTTTCCTTTTCTCCGTGGGAATGATATTTTTTGAGGATGATGCAATTTGTATGATACCGTGCAATTTCTTCTTTGTTATAAGAGGGAAAGTATAAAGCTCTCTGAGGTCATATTTTCTGTACAAATCCCAGTTGAAAGAGAGCGGCTCATACTGCTGGAGATTCTTTACATACCTTGCCCTCTTTGTAATGCATGTTTTTACAGCCTCCCACGGCTGATTTTCATCTATTTCAAGTGTCTTTATAACTTTCTTTCCTAGGTCGGGCGGATAACCATTGTTGGCAATCGGCACAAGAATATCCTCTTTCTCATCGCATATAAAAATGTTGGCAAAATCAAACTCAAAAACATTTTTTATACTTTTTAATATATTTTCTCCAAGTTCCTTGATGCCCTCACTACTGTTTATACTCCTACTAATTCTAAGATAAAGCTCGGAAAGACTTTTTATTTCCTCATCTGCCTCCATTCTCTCAGTCATATCACGCAGTATACCTATCACCCTTAAATCCCTCTCCCCGCCGATATTAACCGTTGTCACCTCAACGACTCTCGTTTTTCCATTCTTTGCTATGATTCTGAATGTATATCTGTTTGGCAGCTTCTCTCCTCTTTCACGTGCCTTTTCCCTGTCTTTGATAAGTTCTATGTCGTCGGAATGTATAATATTCCAGAAGCTGAAATCCCCGTCGTATATCTCATTTGATTTGTAGCCCGTCAACTTTTCAAAGGCAGAATTCACATATTCAAAGCCTTCTGCCGTGATGATATAAATGGCGTCATTTGCATTTTCAACAAGACTGCGGAAACGTTCTTCACTTTCTTTTAATGCCTCTTCCGCTTTCTTGTGTGCTGTTATATCAATAAGCGATACGATGGATTGCTTCGTTCCGGGAATTAAATCTACGTTGATGAACATGTGAATTATATCTCCGTTTTTATTTATGCCTCTGAATTCGTATGCACTCGGAACTTTATCCGGCTTTATCCTGCGCTGTTTATGATATTCGAGCATTTGCTCCAAATCATCCGGGTGGACAAGCTTTGCCCACTTCATCTTACCTTCGATTTCCTCTTTTGAATAACCAAATAAATTCCCGAATCTGGAATTCGCCAGCGAGATTTTTTCGTCCTCCTCCACGACCAGCATTGCCGTACCGGTATTTTCAAAAGTTATTTGATATTTTTTCTCCGTCCCTTCAAGTGCTTCTTCTGCTTTTTTTCGTGCAGCTATATCCTCCACTGTCCCAATAAGGTAAAGCATGTTGTCTTTTTCGCCCCTCACAATACTAGCATTCTCTGAAATCCATATCACATTTCCATCTTTACGATATATCCAGGATTCAAAATTTGTTACTTCTCCTTTTTCCTCCAGTCGGCGGAGAAGTTCTTTCCTGCGATTTTGGTCAACATACAATTGTTTCGAGATATCAGTCATGCCTTCTATCAACTCTTTGGAGGAATCGTAGCCGTAAATATTGGCCAATGCCCGATTTACAAGTATATGCTTCCCTTCGGGCGTACTTTTGTATATGCCCATAACAGCATTTTCAAAAATGCTCCTATAATTCTCTTCTGCCAGCTGCAATTTTTTCTCTGCCTCTTTCCGTGCCGTTACATCCCTGACGATCGCCTGTACGAAAAAGGTGCCTTTGATTTCTATCCTATTCAGAGAAACTTCTGCATCAAAAGGTGTTCCATCCATATGAATATGCTTCCAGTAAAATCGCTGCGGATTTCCTTCCAATGCTGCAGTAATTTTTTTCAATGCTTCCTTCTTCGAATCCTTTCCATCTGGCTGTTCTTGCAGGGAAAACTCGTATGGAGCATGACCGATTATATTTTCCTTTCTGCACATAAACATCTCCAGCGTTTTCTGGTTGCAGTCGATAAAAACTTCCCTTGACATTAAAAAAATTGCATCATTTGCGGAATTAAAGAGAGTGCGATACTTTCTCTCCCCGCTTATTAATTTCTCAACTGCATCCTCTCTTTCGGTTACATCCCTCATCATCCCGAGAATCCTTACCCCCTCGCCCGGAAGCAATATGGTGTTTACTTCAACCGTCTTTATTCTTCCATCCTTCGCTATTATCCTGAATTGATATGATGACGATAGTTTCTCCCCCTGCTCCCGGGCCTTTTCCCTTTCCCCGATGAGTTTTACATCTTCGGGATGGATGATATCCCAGAAATTGAAATCCCTGCTGCATATCTTATCCGCCTCATATCCCGATATTCTCTCAAAGGCAGGGTTTACATACTCAAATCCCTGAGGAGAAATAATGTATATTCCATCCAGCGCATTTTCTACAAGGATGCGATATCTTTCTTCCTTTTCCTTTAATGCAATCTCCATTTTCTTGAATCTTGTGATATCGCTTACCACACCGAGAGCATGATTTTTCCCGTTATACATCACCTTTGCCAATGATAAATTTATAAAAATTTCTTCCCCGTCAATTCTCTTTGCCTTCAACTCATATTTTTTTTCCGAGATTTCTCCTTTAAATGCCTTTTTGACATCATTCTTTATTCCCTCTGCATCCTCTTTTTCCAGAAGGGTTATCAAATTCTTTTTTTCCATTTCATCAAACGACTTTGCTCCAAATATTTTTAAAAATGCCAGATTTGCATACACAATTTTATAACCAATGGCAAGAAATATACCGTCCCTTGACTGCTCGGCAATAATACGGTATTTCTCATCATCTTCTCGAGATGTTTTCCCTGCTTTAAATGAAGACATTCCTGCCTCTCTGACTGCACATTGATTTGGCAGTTACATCCATGCAGCCAAATAGTAATTTCCCATAGTTACTATAAACATTTCGGTAAACCTCGGAATTGCGGGACATATGAGTATTTACACCTTGAAAAATTTAGACGACTCACCATCAGGCAATCAAACATGAATGAAGCAAAGGATTGGTCTTTGTTCCCTGATTGTCTCCCGTGTGCCGTTCCGGCTAATTCCTCCAGTTCACCAGTCCCATACCTTTGACTGCAGCCATCATTTTCCCTAAATTTTTCGAATGAAAAAGGTGGGTGTTGCACCTGCAATCGCTTGAACCGAAATTGGTAATACCATCAAATATCCCCTCCATCTCAGATGCGATAGTGCACTCCTTTTTCTCCCCTTCGATGCAAAGTACCTGCCTTACAACGGCTTCCTCCAGCAGATAGTCAATGTGCCAGTGCTTTTTTTTATCCTGCCTCATGTGTCGATTTATGCGAACATCAAGTCCGTTCATTGCAGAACCGACGTATGCATAGTACCCCTTTTCAAATGATAGCACACCCAACTTTCCTATCTCAATTTTTTTGTCCTTCTCCATTTCAATGATGAGTACATAGCTACCCTCCCCCATATTGCTGGCATACACATTCATTGCTCCACTATCTGTTTTATATTATCCACAATGGAACCGAATGCATCGGCGGCCTTCGTGCCTTCCTCAAGCATAAATGGTTTGCCTGCATCCCCCGACTCCACAATCTTTCCGTCGATTGGAACAGCACCGAGAAATGGGACACCGAGCTCCGCTGCCGCCTTCTTGCCGCCCCCCACCTTGAACAGGTCTATCTCTTTCCCGCAATGAGGACACACGAAGCCGCTCATATTCTCCACGATTCCAACAACCGACATATTCAATGTTTTTGCAAATACGACAGCCTTTCTCGAATCCAGCAAGGCAACATCCTGGGGGGTCGTTACTACAATTGCCATCCCGCTTGGTATTAGCTGTGCTATGCTCAACGGCTCGTCGCCTGTGCCTGGAGGTAAATCTACTATGAGGTAATCAAGGTCGCCCCATTTCACATCCCCGATGAACTGCTTTATCGCCTTCATCTTCAACGGTCCGCGCCATATAACCGGCGAGTCCCTGTCCTTCAGCAAAAAAGCCATGGACATTGCCTTGAGGTGGGGTGAAACGGCAATCGGAAGCATTCCGCTATCGTCCCCCATTATTTTCCTCTCTTCTATACCCAGCATTTTCGGGATATTAGGCCCGTGGATGTCGATATCGAGTATGCCAACCTCTTTTCCTTCCCCTGCAAGCGCCACGGCAAGATTGGCAGCGACCGTGCTCTTACCGACCCCACCCTTACCGCTCATCACCACAAGCACGCGTTTTATCTTCTCGAGATTATCAGTAATATTTTTTCCTTCGAGATTCGGATTCATGGGTATGGCAATACACACTGTATAATAAATTTTGGCATTGCCCAGCGGATACTGGTGCAAATACGGGTCGTGAATGATGCTTGTCGAATACGGGTCGTGAATGATGCTTGTCGAATACGGGTCGTGAATGATGCTTGTCGAATACGGGTCGTGAATGATGCTTGTCGAATACGGGTCGTGAATGATGCTTGTCGAATACGGGTCGTGAATGATGCTTGTCGAATACGGGTCGTATGGGGGAAAATAAAATGTATAAAGAAGAAGATGAATTAGTTCTGTCCGTAGATTCGGGTGATGGAAAGTAGGTGTAACATTCGGGTGATAACGAAATATAAAACGGAAAGCATCTATATAAATAACTCATTTTATTATTGATAGTATGATACCAGAAAGAAGAAAAGAGAATGAGGAGGAAGAAAATAAATTTTACAGTTATAGCGGTATTGGTTTTGCAAGGAAAGTGCAAAAATTAAAAAAAGAGTATATTCCAGTCTATAAAAGTAAAACAGGAGAAATTCAAAAAGGACTGAAAATACATTTAGAATATCATTATTTACTAAATACAGATTTAAACTGGATTGTTAGATTAATAAGAGAATCAGCCCTTGAAGTAATAAAAGAAGAACTATTAGAATATTCAGAAAACTACCCAGAGCGTATTCCTAAACGCCCTATTCTAACCCTTAATATCGAACAGGTAAGCACAGAAAAAAGTATTGACCTCCTTTTCACACTTGGTATTATTTCTCCAGAAATTATTGAGGCATTGAAATATATTGGAATTAATCTTATTTCTATTTGGCTTTATAGAACATTTGAAAAATTAAAAAATAAGAATATCAGAATGAAAAATAGAAATAATTGGAAAAGATTAACTTCTACAAAAACTAAATTTATCCGTCATCCAGATGGAACTATTGAGTATATCGAAGAAAAAGATGAATTTGAATTTGAATAAAAAGTGAAATAGGGGCAAAGCCCCTATAACCCCATTCCGCCTTCGTTCCTCGGCAAGCCCTTCGGGCATGCCGCATCTCACTCGGCGGTGAACCCAAGCAGCCGCCGCTGAGTATCGTCCGTAACAGTAACTCCATGATGTTGTTGTTGTCCTCTCAGATAGGTACTCGATTCCTCCAAGTTTATTTTTCCTGTTGACTCATGATGCTCATATCCACTCCAGAAACTTCCGTGTGGATATCGTTTCCGAAACCCCGGATGTTGCTCAAATATTCTCTTGGCACTACGAGATTTCAACATTATTTCCGCATTTTGAACTGAATACCGTTTGGGAAT
>Ga0315549_1005052_pt1 | contig 10895 bp, 13 predicted proteins | sample SalMarSW160200MG_FD_203101 | JGI IMG/M metagenome (GOLD analysis project Ga0315549, IMG submission 203101) | Salt marsh sediment microbial communities from the Plum Island Ecosystem LTER, Massachusetts, United States - Salt Marsh Sediment SW1601-200 ... | reverse complement strand
AAGCCGCCCTGCGCCAGGTCTACGAGGATAACAACCTGGAGCAGCTTGACCTTGACACCGAGATTGATTGCGCCATCCTCGGCGATGCCGGCTACAAGGTTATCTGGGACAGCGAGGCGAAGAAGGTAAGGGTTACCGCCCCCGATGTCCAGGGCATCTATGCCTGGTGGCTGGGCGATGATACATCAAGGATATGGCGTGTGGCTTCTAAATACAGCCTGAGCGCTGAGGAAAGCGAGTTTCTCTATCAGCTAAAGCCCAAGGGTAAGACGGCGACTGTTGTTGAGCTATGGACCGACGCTGAATTTGAGCTCTACCTGGATGACAGCCTGATTGAGAAGAAGCCCAACCCCTACGGTTTTATCCCCTTTATTATCTACCCTAACCTCAGGGAGCCCAAGAGATTCTGGGGTATATCCGACCTGTCGCAGATTATGGAGTCGCAGCGGGAGCTTAACCGGGCGATGTCACAGTTGTCACGGATACTGGAGCTATCGGGCAACCCCATCGCCGTTCTGGAGAATGTGGAAGAGGCTGAGGATATTGCCGTCAAACCGGGGGCGGTGTGGACTATCCCCGAGGATGCTAAAGCCTATCTCCTTGACCTGCTGCAGGGTGGTGGGGTGAGGCTGCACATAGATTATATAAATCTGCTCTATAGAACGATGCATGATATCGCTGAGTCTCCCCGGGCCGCCTTTGGCGGCACCGAGAGGGACCTCTCCGGGGTAGCCCTTGAGCTTGAGCTTAACCCGCTGCTGCAGAAGGTGAAGCGGAAGCGGATTATCAGGAATGCCGTCTATAACCGCAGAAACCGGATGATCCTTAACCTGCTGGAGAAATACCACGGTGAAAGCTTTGGTCAAAACCGGCTGCGGGTAACTTGGAGTCCGATACTACCCCAGGATTTAAGCCGCCTGGTCTCTAACGAGCAGGTGCTGGTCCAGAGCGGTATCCATTCCCGGCGGGGGGCTATGGAGGAGGTGGGGATTGGAGACCCGGAGAACGAGTTTAAGCGATGGCTTGAGGAGAGGGAGACTATCTTGAAGATGAATAAGTCACTTAACGCTAGGTCGAACCGAGGCGGAGAGGGAGAGAGAGCTTTAGCCGCCGAGGCTGTAGACGCTAGTGAATCTTCATCGTAAGGAGGGTGAAAATTGCCGAATAAGAATAACAAAGACCAGAATGCCGCCGGGGAGGAGCTGGAAGGTAGCGCCACCAGAATTGCCGAGCTTGAGCAGCTTATCGCCAGCAAGGAGAAGGAGCTTGCGGCCAAGGACTCCCGCATCTCTGAGCTTGAGCAAGCGGTAGCTGATAAGGACAGCCAGATTGCTGACCTAAATCAGTCCTTAGCTGACATAGAAAGCGGTTTATCTCAGGCGGTAGCAGCCTACCGGGCGCTGGTAGTCAAAGCAAACCCCGCCGTACCCGAGGAGCTGATAAGCGGGGACACCATTGAGGAGATTGACGATTCTCTAGCCAATGCCCGGCTTCTTGTTGATAGGGTAAGGCAGGAGCTGGAGGTTGAGATCGCCGCCGCCAAGATTCCGGCGGGGTCGCCACTTAGGACGCCGCTGGACTTCTCAGCGCTATCCCCGAAGGAGAAGATTCAATACGCAATAGGAGAAAGGAGATAAAAAATGGCATTAACATTAAATGAGGCAGCCAAGCTGTCCAACGATATGCTTCTGCAGGGGGTGGTGGAGACCATAGTCAAGGACTCGCCCGTCCTTCAGCAGCTATCCTTTATTGAGATTGTGGGCAATGTCCTTACCTATAACCAGGAACAGACCCTGCCCACCATAGATTTCTATGATGTCGGTGATACCTGGACCGAGTCCACCCCCACCTTTGAGCAGAAAACGGCAAGCCTGAAGATTATGGGCGGTGACGCCGATGTCGATAACTTCCTCAAGGCGACCAGGAGTAATATCCAGGACCTGGAGGCAGCCGTGGTCGAGCTCAAGGCTAAGGCGCTCAGGGACAAGTTTGAGGACACCTTCATCTACGGCGATGCTTCAGATAACAAGCAGTTTGACGGGCTGAGGAAGCTCATCGATACCACCACCGCCAGCGACCAGCTAATAGCCATGGGGCCAACCGGGGCTACCCTGACCCTGGCCAAGCTGGACGAGCTTATTGACGCCGTAAAGGGCGGTAAGCCCGCTCTGCTGCTGATGAGCCGGCGCTCAAGGCGCAAGCTTAACGCCCTGGTCAGGGCTGCCGGCGGCATGATTGAGACCGACAGGGATAACTGGGGCAACTTTGTCCAGTTGTGGGACGGCATCCCCATCGGCGTCAATGACTGGATACTGGACACCCATGTCCTTACCGATGGTGTGGAGACGGATACCACCGGCGGCGACTGCTCCACCATCTATGCCTTCCAGATGGGCGAGGGGGCGCTCTGCGGCTTAACCGGCCCCGGTCATATCACCGTTGAGCCCATAGGCTCGCTGGAGACCAAGGACGCATCACGGACCCGAATTAAGTGGTACTGCTCGCTGGCTCTGTTCAGCTCAATCAAGGCGGCCGCTTTAATCGGCGTTCAGGACTAAATTAAGCCAATTTCGGGGGAGCCTCTCAAGGGGCTCCCCCAGAGGAGAAGAAGATGGAAAACAGAGATTCAGCTCAGTGGAAATGTCGCTACAGGCTTGAGAAAAGAGAGGGCGATATAAACGCCTGCCCCTCGCCGGAGGAAAGACTCGCCTTTCTGGAAAATACCAGCCCTTACGAGGTCATAGAGCGAGAGGGTAACTGCCTCTTGAATACCGGCATTGATGAGATGTGGGACTTGATTGTCGGCGATTCATCGGCTTACTTTGACAACTCTGATGCCCAGATTGGCGTTGGTGATGATAATACCGCCGCCGATCCCTCCCAGACCGATTTGCAGGCAGCGACCAACAAGACCTACAAGGGGATGGAGGATGGCTATCCCACCTCTACCTCCCAGAAGGCAACCTTTAAGGCTAGCTTCGGGGCTAGCGAAGCCAATTATACCTGGAACGAATGGGTGGTAAAGCACGGGACCAGTGGCAAGTGCCTCAACCGCAAGGTTGACGCTCTGGGCACTAAATCTTCTGGCACCTGGACTTTAGAAGTTAGCATTACCTTGAGTTAGTGGAGTGGTTTTATGTCTCAGCATACTAAAGAGCAAATCCTGGCTGGTCGCCAGGCTGTTGATGCCTATAGACAGGCGCATAGCGGGATTCACCAGAAGCCCTGGCATAAGGGCATATCCGAAGAACATACCCTTATCCTGAATGAACTATCGGGCAAGCTCGCCGATTTAGGCTTTGGCTCTCTTGAGGAGTTCTTTGAGGCGAACAAGGCACTGAACATCCAGATAATCAGGGAGTGCTACCGGGAGGAAGGCTTCTGTGATGGTTGTGCCCGCTTTGGCGGGGAGAGGAAATGCACGGAAGCCTCCTGGAATACGAGAGCTTTGCCTCCAACGGCAGAGCACCCTTATAAGCACTTGCCCATGCCGCTATCCGACTATCCCGAGGCTGCCCTTTACTGGCTTGACAAAATCGGTGACGCCCCCTGTCAGTCTGATGAGAGGGGCGGACATAGACTAATCAAGGTTGAAGAACCCGATATAGACTGGCGGTGGCACTAATGGCAACCGAGATTTTGAGACCAAATGCTGCCGGTGATGAGGAAAGCATTGCTAGTGCTACCTCTGGTTCGGGTAATCACTGGCAAGATGTAGACGAGGCAACGCCGGATGAGGACACTAGCCGTGTCTATACTAACGCTATGACTTTACAGAGGGACTTGTATAATCTTCCGGCACACTCCGGCTCAGGGACGATAAACTTCATCAAGATTTATGTCAGGTGTAAACGTGATAGTGTTGGCGGTTTCTACGGTTATACCAAGCCATCACTCAAGAGTAATAGCACGGTAACCGATGGCACCGAGGTTGAGGTAACCTCTGCCTATGTAACCTACTCCCAGCAATGGAGCACCAACCCTGCCGATGGTGAGGCTTGGGAGTGGTCTGATATAGATGCTTTACAGATAGGCGTCTTGCTGAAAACTAATAGTACTAAATATTCAGCACACTGCACTCAGGTCTATGTTGAGGTTGACTATACACCAGGGGTAACCGAAAAGACCTCGTCTGATACCGGTTCCGGTGCTGACGGCTATGTCTCGCTGGAGACGGGGGAGGTTAAGACTTCGTCTGATGCCGGCTCCGGCATAGATGGTACGCCACTGCCGGGCGCGAGCCTGGCTGGCAATGAAACCGGCTCTGGCATTGAAGCCCTCGCCTTCCGGCTGTTAGCTGCCTTTGATGCTGGCACTGGTATTGATATTGGCAATGTTGAAATCGAGGGGACGCTCAAGAACCTGTTTGCCGGTGAACTGGGAGAAGGCTCAGACTGCCTTATCGCCAAGATAGAAATGCCAACCAAGGGGGGAGGTATGAAATTATGGACCTAAACACAATGAGAACTATCCTCAGGCGCGACCTGAAGGATGAGGACGCAGCGAATTATCGCTGGAGTGATGACGAGCTGGACAGGCACATCGCCCATGCGGTAAAGGATTTCTCGGAAGCGCTGCCTCTGCCGGCAAAAGCCACCCTGCCCACCACCGCCGGCTCCAGGGTGATTGATATATCATCCCTCGCCGATAGGGTCATGGTGGAGGCGGTGGAGTATCCTTTGGACAAATTCCCGCCCCGCTACCAGAGGTTCGCTCTCTGGGGGCATGCCCTGACCCTTTTTGGCGATGAAGCCCCCGATGGCGCTAACTGCATTGTCTATTACGGTATGCTCCATACCCTTGACGGGGAGGGGTCTACCATCCCCGCCAAGCACGAGGACTTGATTGCTATCGGCGCCGGGGGCTATGCCGCTGTGGGGTGGGCGAGCTACGCCATCAATAAGGTTAGCCTCGGCGGCACCACCACCCCGGAGGAGTTCCTCAACTGGGGCAATCAGAGACTGAAGCAGTTTAGAAGCGAGCTGAGGAGACTGGGGAGAAGGAACCAGGTCAGAATTCGTCAGCTCTACAAGATGTGAAGGAGACTGGCGGCGCTAATATAGGAGGTGAAAGAAATGCAGGACTTAACTCAGTGTATCAAGACCCTTATCAGACCCTTTATCATCGTCTGGGGCTTTACGGTCTATGGCATCTGCATTTTGACTGAGATGGAGGTGCCGGTGCTATTAGCCGGGCTGGTCTCGGTGGTTATCGTGGAATACTTTGGTGAAAGAGCCATCAAAAGGCTCAGGGAAAAATGATACAACGTCTGTATAAGTGGCTTTGGACCAGGATAGGTGGCAGACCCTGGACTTATATTATCCGGGATAACCAGAGGAAATACCCCCTGCTCTGGCTACTCTTGTTTCTAGTCATCGGCATCCTGCTCGGTCACCTCTTCTGGTGAAGACTAAAGGAGCTAAATGAGGCAGCTTAGTTCAACATTGCTTGCCGCCCAGCAGCAAGCCACCTCCGCCCCCTACGTCAGGGTGGAGGCATCAGATAAGCACTGTGGGGTAGTCAACCTGCACTGGGAGAGGCTTTATACCGGCGACGAGGACGATTACTTTCACGCCGCCACCATGCCTGGTGATGGTTCCCTAATCAGGGTCAGGGTAACTCCCACCGCTGACTCCAGAAAGCTTTATCGGCAGAGGGTGGCTGACCCCACCCCCCAGTCCGATTTCAGCCAGTGGGTCTACACCAACCAGTATGACGTGGTTACTGTTGCTGGCTGCTCTCTGGGGGCTGAGGTCTCTATCTTCTGGATTAAGAGCGACCGCAAGATCTACCAGCTAAAGAGCACCGACTGTGGGGCTAGCTGGGGAAGCCCTCAGCTCATTGGTTATACCCCCACCACCGCCATCAGTGGCGTTGCCGCCTCCTATAAGCCGAACGGCGATATCGCCCTCTTCTTTGCCGACCAGGCGACCCTCTACGTAATGAAGCGAATGGGTGGTAGCTGGGGGGACAGAGTTGCCTGGGACAAGTCCACCGGCGACCTATCCGGTGTTGCCACCGTTTATGGTAGCGACTGGAACCTTTTTGTTACCGGCAGGGACTCGAACGGTAATTTTAGGTTGTGGTCGCTGGTTTACGGTGATGGCGGGGATGTAGCTGCTGATAGTTGGTCGGAGCTCAGGGAATTTGCCTCAGCCCCGTCAGACGGCGGCTTTGAGTACCGGACGCCTTTTATGGATAAGCCCGATGTCTATCGCTGTTTCTTTGTTGAGAAGTTCAGCGGCGACAAGCCGTATAGCCGCCCCTTCTGGTCGCACCTAGCCGTGGAGGGCAGCTTTATTGACAGCCCCTGGCATGAGCCGGTGCCTTTCAACCTTTCCTGCCAGTACGGCATGGCTATCGCCCACCATGGCCAGTATTGCTGGCTGTCCACCCCCTACGGTGTGTGGCGGGCTGAGCTTACCCCACAGAGCCTGGACCTATCCGCCGACGCCCTGTCACTAAGGTTTGAGGCTGGTGGAAGCAGCGGTAATCTTACCGTGGAGCTGAGAAACGACGACGGCAGGTATGCTTCGCCGGGGGAGGGGGAGCTTTCCCTCCTTGACGTCGGCTGTCAGCTTGAGTTCAGCCCCGGCTATGTTACCCCTCAGGGGAACGAGGTAAGCCAGGGGCTTAGCTTCACCCTCACCGCCTTTGAGCATACCAGCGCCGGCGGTAAGGCAAGTCTGCTTCTCCATGCCTCAGACGGCTGGAGCCTGATTGAAGGCTGGAGAGCCAGGCACCAGTTCCGCTGGAACAAGGAATATGATGAGCTGAACGTTAAACAGCTCCTTCAGTTTGTGCTGGCCAGGGTCGGGCTGAGGCTTGAGGCAAAATCCGAGTCTTCGGTTTTAACCGGCTACTACCCCGATTTCACCATCAACTCCAATAACGGGGGTGACAGCGTTATCCGCCGGCTCCTTTCCTTCGTCCCTGATACTTTATTTATTGAGGGCAACACAGCCTACGTGGTAAATCCCCAGGCATCGGATAGCTCCGTCTATAGTTATGGTGCCTCGCATTATATTCTGGATGGCAGGTATAGAAAGGCGGCTCAGGGGCTTAGCCGGGTCCAGGTTGAGGGTTATGACCCGGTGCAGGAAAAGGCGATAGTGGTTGACTGCTTCACCTGGGACCAGATAGAAAAGCTCTACGACCGGCTGAGGCAACTTGAGGACAGGAATATAGACAGCGTAACCAAGGCTGAGGAGAGGGGGGAGGCTTATCTGAGGGGGGCGGAGGTGGAATCGGTTAACGGCTCCATCCTCATCCCGGTTAACTGCGGTCAGCAGCTATATGATGTTATTGACATAGCCGATAGCCGGGCTGGTCTTGATGCCGCTAAGAGGAGGGTGCTCGGGCTGACGCTGGTCTATAGCCCCAAAAGGGGGGAGTATCAGCAGCGGTTATTACTTGGAGGAGTGTAGAACAAGAGCCAAAGGGAGGCGAACCCCCCTGTTTTAACCTGTGTTTTTCTTCCCACCCTCCCGCCCTCATAGGCTCTGCGGCTTGTTACGGAGTGAGTACTCCCACCCATTAGGCGTCTGCGGCTTATACCCGCCCTTAGGAACTCTGCTCATCGACCTTAGTGGGTGGGAGGGTGGAAAAGAATGCCTTGGGGGAGTGGTGGGTGGGAAGCAAGACGCAGGTTAAAAGAGAGGAGTGGTTATAAAGATGAGGCTGAGGAAAGGGGTGCTCAAGAGTTTCAACTCCGGGGACTATACCGCCACCGTCCAGCTTGCTGGCAGCTATAAGGTCTATCTGGAAGGTATCGCTGTGGCGCGAAATCTGCCCGCAGCAGAGATGTCGGTGGGTAGAAGGGTAGCCGTTATATTCTTTGACGAGAATAACGCTAAGGATGCCGTAGTGGTAGCGGTCTATACCTGATCTTTACCCGTTAGCCCTTTTTGAATTTGCTGAACAGAGAGCTAAACACTGCCTTCACTTTGGGTACCAGTGAGGTAATCTTCCCCATCTCCACCGTAAGAGCGCCGTTAACACCGCCTTGTCTTTTCTGCGCTATGAAGACATAGCTCAGCAGTACCGCTAATGTCAGTGCGGCTATAATGGCGATGATTAACCACCAGTTAAAAGGTTCAGGCGGCACCGGCATTAGTTCAACCTCAAATGCGCCGGTGGCACCGTTAACATCTACTGAATAAGTGCCGGCAAATCCCTTAAATGTGGTAAAGCTAACCCACTCCTCGGCACCGGCGTCAAGTATTACCTCCCTGGATGCCTCAAACGCCCCGTTTATATTGAGTGTCACCTGATAGCTGGCAGCTTGACCACCGGTATTGGCAACCAGCATGTTGATGGTTACCGTCTCTCCAGTATAGACCCTGCTGGGAGAGATACCGAACGAGCTAATTTCGAAGGCAGCTGGCGGGGGTGCTTCTACCCCGTAGCCGAAAACAGCTAGGTCGTTAAAGCGGCTTATTTTTGCGGTAACTATCTTGGCTTGAGTATCAACAACGCTGTCCAGCTGAATCCAGGTATCGTTTATCCTATCGTAGTAGGCTATGAACAGCCTCTCCTCGGCAACCCCTGCGGGTATAGCCGTGGGGTCATAGCTATATTCCAGGGTTGCCGGCGGGGAAAAGGTAGCTCTATCGGGGACAGAATCATATAGAACGCCAATGAGAGAGGCATCTTCAAGGAGGAGAGGCGAGCCACCCATTTCAAGAATACCGATACAGGTTAGGCATACGCCGTAGCTGGTCATGGCAGTAATACCGGTGTCAATGGTCATCTCGAAGCGCTCGTCAAAGGACTTGACCACGATAGTCTTGAAAATAAAGCCTTCAATTGTGGTCTTGTCACCGGCGTAGAACTCCCCAGGGGGACATAGCTCCACTTCCTCTTCTCCACCACCGCCTCCGCCCCCACCTCCTGGCGGCGGCGTGACGAACGACGGCGTGGCGGTAACGGTGACAGCGGCCTGGTTGCCACTTCCCTGCCCCATTGCCAGATAGGCGGGAAAGCCACCGGCAAAAGCCAGTATCGCAATAGCAATAAAGGCGTAGATTGCTCTCCGCATTACCTTATCATCCCGTGTTACTATTTCATTGTTACCAGCCAGCGGCAGGCAAGCTCAGTCTGCACCATCCCCGTCTGGGATGCATCCCTGACCGAGACCCAGAACTCCCACTTTTTTGCTGGCGCCTCAGCAGCCTCGGGCATCACCAGTGCTATCAGCACCTCCCTGGTCTCCTTGGCTGCCAGCACTGGCGTCGGGTCAGCGATTATTATCCAGTCCTGAGCTTCGTCGGGAGCGGTGACATAGCCTTCCTCAGCGCTGCCCGGCACGCGGAAGCTAACGGAGAATTCCGTTGGCTGGTCGTTGCCGTTGTGTATGGTTACTGCATACTCCGCCCTTGCCCCGGGGTAAAAATGACCCACCTCCACCTTGCCCGGGCTAATCCAGACCTTGTCGTATAGCTCGGGCGGTGGCTCAAGGGTCTCAACCACCGGTGGCGAAGCCGCGGGACAGCCCGCAAGCAATAACACCACAACGGCTGCTAGAAGTAAGATTAGTTTCTTCATAGCCTTTCTCTATTGAGTCTAGCAGCTGTTAACTGTTTCAGCCCCAATTGCAGGCTTTCCACCTGTGCTATGCTGGCTTAGCTTGCTGACGCTGAGATTGTTACCGTTGTCGTCTGCTCGTCACCATAGCTAAACGATGTTGGTGCCTCCAGCTCTAGCTCCCAGGTGAAGTTATCGCCTGCAGTAGCGGTAGTATGCAAGAGGATGGGATTTACATCATCCACCTCAACATCATAGGCTCCATCCCCATCGCTTGCATTTAGCAGCGCTGTATCAGGAGCAGCTGCCGCGTAAGCCCAGTGATTAGCCGGTGGGTCATGCCAACCGTCGCAGACAATAGTGACATCAATATTGACTGTGCTGCTATTGGTGACAGTAAAGTAGCTAGTAGTGGTGTTAGGCGTGGTACTGGCGGTAACTACATCAAAGTCAAAGCCGATTGGTAAATTGGCGATGCTGATGAAGCTAGGCGTGGCGATAACCGTCACATCCTGATCGGTAGCAGCTAAGGCGCTGCTAATTGGGATAGCCACCAGCGCTAGAGCCAGCATAATGGCTAATATAGTCTTTTTCATTCTTTTTCACCTCCTCTTATAATACAATATCTTTAACCGCCTGTCGACCTCAGGCAAAGGAAGCTGTCAAGGTTATAGTGCTTGTTTTCTCAACATAATCGGTAAAGGTGCCCGTCTCCAGCTTTATCTCCCACATCTTACCGGTGGATTCTGCCAGATTTGATATGAAACCCTGGTCAAAGGTGGTCAGGGTGACCATATTCCCCTCGGCAGCATCCCCCGACTTCCCCGCCTTCAGGGTAACGGTGTTTATCCCGGGAGTACCGGCTAAGGTCCATCCCCCCCCGCCGCTGAAATTGGTCGCCCTTATTGATATATTTACCGGGCAGGTACTATTGTTGGTCAGGGTAAAGAAGCAGTCGCCGTCATCCAGGGGGAAGGTTGGGTCACTGCCCATTGACCAGTAGTAATTGTTCTCGGTAACGTTTCCAAAGTCTTTGCTAGACGGGACATTTACTATATCCTCTGTGATTGTCTCCCCAGGTCCAAAGTCAATTAAATCGTCCCTGCCACTTTCATAGCTGGCTCCAATCCAGGCAGGGCTTCTGGGGGTGTCTGAGATGCGGACTTCATCAAGCAAGCCGTTCAGGTCATAGAGGGTTCCATTATCGTCAGCCCGATTGCCCAGAGCCACGTTGATAATGTCGCTGCTTCTTATGGCCGCTGTCTGGGGGTTGGTAGCCCGCTCAATACCGTTCAGGTAAAGCCTTATCATGGTTCGGTCATAGGTGCCTACCACGTAAACCCACTCCCCGGTATTGTATGTGCCATCGC
>Ga0315549_1005050_pt1 | contig 10898 bp, 7 predicted proteins | sample SalMarSW160200MG_FD_203101 | JGI IMG/M metagenome (GOLD analysis project Ga0315549, IMG submission 203101) | Salt marsh sediment microbial communities from the Plum Island Ecosystem LTER, Massachusetts, United States - Salt Marsh Sediment SW1601-200 ... | reverse complement strand
GTTGGCTGCAAACCTCAAGCGCCGGAAATATTCAGTTCACTAAATTCACCAAGCAGGATCTTATCAACATCAAAAGTTTAGGCTGCGATGTCATTCGATTACCCATTAACTTACACTTTATGACCAATGGCGCGCCGGACTATACGATTAATCCTTTATTCTATTACTTTTTAGATCAAATCATCGACTGGGCTGAAGAGCTGGAGATGCACTTGATTCTCGACAATCACACATTTGATCCGGCGGCCAATACCGATCCAAACGTTGGCGATGTTCTGGTACCTGTGTGGACGCAAATGGCTGAGCATTACAAAGATCGCTCAACTTATCTTTATTACGAAGTACTCAACGAACCACACGGCATATCGGATGCAAAGTGGAACGAGATCCAGCAAAAAGTCATCGATGCAATTCGCGTGGTCGATCAAAAACACACTATCATTATTGGCCCGGCTGGATGGAACAGCTACAACAACCTCAAGTTTATGCCCGCGTACGAAGATAATAAATTGATCTACACTTTTCACTTTTATGATCCGTTCTTATTCACTCATCAAGGTGCCAGTTGGACTAATCCATCGCTCGTATCGCTCGCCGGCGTGCCGTTTCCATACGATGCCGCCTGCATGCCTGACTGCCCATCGGAGCTGGAAAACACCTGGGTAAGGGGCAATCTTGCGAACTATAAAAATGAAGGAACGGTGAGACGCGTTAAAGAATTACTTGATATTGCAGTAGATTTTCAAACTAAACGTAATGTTCCTTTATTCTGCGGAGAATTTGGCGTTTACATACCCAATAGCAATAACGAAGACCGCGTCTATTGGTATAATGTTGTGCGTAGCTATCTTGAAGAAAAAGGTATCTCCTGGACAATTTGGGATTATACCGGCGGTTTTGGGCTTTTTGAGCAGGGAACCAACGAGTTATTCGACTACGATTTAAATATTCCTCTCGTTAAGGCGTTGGGATTTAATGCTCCGCCGCAGAAAGAATTTATCCTCGAACCGGATACAACCGGGTTTGATCTTTACCTTGATTATATTGCACCAAAAATCGTTGAATCCAGTTGGAACGAAGCAATCCTGGATTATTACTCTGAGGACAATCCAGCTTCCGGCGTTTACTGCATTCACTGGACGGGGGCAAATCAATATAACAATATCTCATTTCGTTTTTCGCCTATCAAAGACCTTTCCGTGCTGGTGAATAATGGTTTTACAATTGATTTTTGGATTCGATGTAATAATCCAAATGCAAAAATTGACATCCGGTTTATGGATACCAAAACAGACGATCCCAATGATCATCCCTGGCGCATGCGATATACAATCGGTCAAAATGTAGCCGAGTGGGATGGCGAATGGAAACATCTGCAAATTCCACTTAACGCATTCTCTGAACACGGGTCATGGGATAATAGCTGGTTCAATCCGGTTGGTGATTTTGACTGGTCTGCCATCGAACGTTTCGGGATCGCGTTGGAATACGGCGATTTAAAAGGAATACATTTTTATTTTGATAATATTCGCGTGGTCGATCCTAATGTGGCGGACGTTCAAGCCAACGGTGGAACGCGTTAAAGAATTACTTGATATTGCAGTAGATTTCCAAAGTAAACGTAATGTTCCTTTATTCTGCGGAGAATTTGGTGTTTACATACCCAATAGCAATAATGAAGGCCGCGTTTATTGGTATAATGTTGTACGTAGCTATATTGAAGAAAAAGGATATCTCCTGGACAACTTGGGATTATACCGGTGGTTTTGGGCTTTTTGGGCCTTTTTGGGCTTTATGAGAGTCAGAGTCAGGCCCGATAGCCGCTGGAAACCAGAATTCAAGGCCCCGAAGGCCGCCATAGCGGCCTTTGGGGGAATTTCCCCTTGAATCGTCATCCCCCTCTGGTGGTATAATCACTCCTGTCGGTGGAAATCAAATTTCATATTAGTTAAGCAGACAGAGATGGATAGAGCTCTGTCAAGGCTCAAACGATGACTTGTCATTCCTGCGAAAGCAGAAATCCAGGCTTATCGATAGTTCTGGATTCCGCATCAAGTGCGTAATGACAACCCTCAAAGCACGCTTGACAGATCACTATATTGATGCGCAAGATCGACATGACGTACGCGCACGCCGAGTAGAACACGTCCCAGGCTCCGGCGCTCGGTGAGGCGTGAGCCGGGTGCTGCACCAGGCCATGGCCGTGTTCGAGATCCTCACAGCGACCTACGAGACGATCAGTAGCCAGGAGCCTTCGACCGAGCCCGTGGCATTCAACCTGACCCTGCCGCCTCTCAGACCGGCCATAGGCAACGCTGGGAGGACGGCATAATTAGGCTTACTGTGCCTTGACTTAATTATCCAATTAGACACAGGCGGTATACGAATGTTCGACGCCGCTCATACTTCCATTACACAATAAAATTTTGGGTATGGTTCAAACAGCTAAGATTCTGGGTCATATTGATTTGTGGCACCATAGTGCGTGGCAGCCTCATCCCTTAGGGATGGGTATGGTTACGCCGCTTTTGGAGCTTTACCATCCCCAAGCTGCGCCCTTCGACTTCGCTCAGGACAGGCTTGAGGCTGTCACCCAGGATTGAACCATGCCAAATTTTGTAATTTGCTGCATTACAAAGAGGGTGGACCTCTTATAAACTATATATTTCGAAATAGTCCTATATTAAGCCTTCTGCTTCTTATTTTTTCTCTTTTTTTCAAGAGGTACTTTTTTTATTACGGGATCAATTCTGCACTCTGTTTTTCAATTGTCTTCGGCATGTCTTGTAGGAGTTTTTTCAATTCCTCCTTATATTTATCTTCATCACCTTCGTACCAAATAGTTCCGATAGGAAACTCTTTGTTAAACTCATCTGCAACGCTGCCTTCAAAAGAAAGACTTTTCCAGATACCATTTACACATTCTTGATCTACCCGTTTCCAGGCAGTATGGCCCTTCACCGTGACCCATACATCGGGGAGATAACGACGTTTGAACAGTTTAACATAGGCCTTGAAAATGTCATTAACAATTTCACCGGTATCGGGCATTAACGTGGATTCAACAGGGCTTTTTTTAAACACTTTTCCTATAAGTTCAACTAATTTGATGAACTTCTGAAGGCCACTTATTCCTTCTTGGGCATTCGCTAAAGCATTCTTCCATTTTGTCGGGTCTTCACCCGAGGCAGCCAGGCTTACCTCCACAAGCTCAGTCGCCGCGAACCACGTTCTTATTGGCCCTGTTTTGTAATCACCGTCCTGGCATTGTCGTGCGCTGCGTCTTTTGGCTCTGGTGATAGCGTTTCTAATGTCATTCCTGGCGTCCTCCAATTTTTCCTCAGCCAGTTTGAAAAAATTATCCGCCTCTCCAGCAAGTTGCGTTGCTGTCACTGTATCACCCTCTTCTTCTAAGGCCTTTTTTGCATCTTCCAGCTTTTCATTGCCTTGATCGATAAGGCCTTGGGCCTCATGTTGCTTTGTACGTCCCTTGTCAACGTCCTGTTTATCTTTATCAATCTCTTCGGTCGACCCGGCGTGGTTATCAATTGTTGTATCCGCATTAGTTGCAGATTCATCGACATCATTGGCTCCATTCTGAGCCTTATTACCATTTTTCCTGGTGTTATCAATTGCATCCTGGGCCTTTTGCTGCTTATCAAGCTGTTCAAGACATTCCTTTTCCGCTTCAGCGAGGTCATTGATATCTTTTTCAAGTTTATCACATTCCTGCTTACATTGATTGAGTTTGTCCTGCTGCTTTTGTTTCTCCGTTTCCAGATTATCTATTTCGGTTTGTTTCTTATTTATTTCTTTATCCAGACCGTCGATTTCCTTATTGATGCCATCCATTGTCTTAATGTGGTCATGGAGCTTCCCAATATGTTCACCAACAGAGTGACCGGTTGTCTGTTCATAAAGATCCGCCTGATTAAGAAGCGCGTCAGCATCGCCGAATGAAAAGCCAATGCCCGAACTGGCACCACGTAGCCGTGTCCCTATATGATTGCCTGCTGGAAAGTCAGCAGCGTCGTTATATTTAACCGGGGTCGCTACTCCATTGAAGAAGCCTTTGATGAAATTAAATAAAATATTGAATTCATTCTCAGGAACAGCGAGATCATCTTGTTTATCTTTCTTTTCATCTTCCTTATTTTCTTTTTCACTTTTTGCATCTCCTATTTTTATATGGAGGTCAGTGATTTTATCTTCAATGGCCCGGCACTCATCCATTTTGGCCTTCTTTTTAGCCACGAGTGCGAGATAATTCTCCTTTATTTCCTTGCAGTCATCTTCTGTCACAAACTTGGGAACTTGAACCGATACCGGTAAGGGAGCGATTTGTTTGTTGTTTTTGTTACCTATTTGGATTTCAGCACTTAATGTGTAAGACCCGTATTCGCTGAATGTGTCGGTTAAGCTCACTGTCACGATTTCAGTCTGAATGGTTTGTCCGGAATTGTTAAACACCATTTCAAATGGCAGACGTTGTATGGTGGTTGGCGTTTCTATTACAAAAGACCCATTGAGCACATTTACATCCTGAGCGGTTACCACCAGTTCCAAGGATGGGGGATTCGTTGTGTTGCGTTCAACTTGTGCTGCTCTTGCCTCGATGGGGGCCCCATCTATATCGGTTCCCAGCAGGTTTAAATCAACAGAGAGAGGCAAAGGGTGGGATCGAATAATAGCAGGAACGGGCAACACTGTGATTCCAGCCGATGTCTTTACGGTAATGTTGTATTCGCCGGTATCGTTGTAAACATGGCTATAAACTCCGTCTGTCTGAATTTGAGTCGTAAAGCCGTCATTCCAATATATGGTTCCTGGCTCAAAGTAGGCAAGGTTACTCACCTCAATATAGATCGATTCACCAATGACCGCAACCGTATCAAGTGGGATTAATTCCGGTTGCGGTAATGTATCCCAAAATTCTTGTTGGTAGGTCAAATTGGTCTTGAATATTAAGATATCATCAAAATAACATTTGCCCCGACCGCCTGTCTGTGCATTATCGCCATTGCCAAGACCAATGACCAGACTCTTGACAGAAGCTATATTCACATCCTGTTGCGCAAACTCACTGGTAGGGATGATCCACTGTTGCCAAGAGTCAGAGAGCAGGATGTTGGGATCATAATGAAGTATAAAAGCCGTATGTTCGGACGTGTCTTCCAGTCCAGAATAAAACTGCGTTGTCTCCGGTACAATATTGTCGGAATTTCCGTGTATCCACATGGAAAACACTTCATAATCGCTCCAGTCCATGGAGGTATCGAACGTGCGGTAGATCACGGATTCCGTGACACCCTCGGTATTGTCATAGAAGAACGGCATGGATTGCATACCGCTATGGACGAATCCCAGCTCAGCAAAGGGTGGTTCGAAATAACCTACCTGCGAGCCATTGTTGGGATATTCCAAACCATCGATCCAGGTTTGCCAGATTGCTTCTCCTGCATCCAGATTATCTGTATAGCCCTCGAAGTCATCGATAACCAGGATTTCCGATACACTCGGATTGGGCGGATAATCATCATTTTGCACGATTTTGTAACCAATACCATCGTACCACGTACGCCCGCGGTGGGTCAGGTGGTAGGGGTCGTCGTCGATATAGACCTCGATCAATGAGGTCGTTGTTGTACCAAGTTCTACCTGCCACAGTTCACGATTGCCTTCACTAACCATCACTTCAGCCTCAAAGTCATCAGGATTTGCTAGGCTTGCTGCAGTGGTTGGATCATTGGCGAGATACAGCGGTAACTCCCCTTCGTCATTAGTCAACGAAGCTCGGATACGCCACGAATTTTCATCAGCCCAGAAATACGCGTATACAGTATATTGGGCCTCAGGTACTTCAATCATCGTGACCAGGCGCGGGCAATCTTCTGTGTTTGCCGTCTCACTGATCTCACCACCGGCTTCGAATATTGTGCCTGCATTTGCAAAGGCTCGACCGCGCCAGAGATTGTCGTCGCCGCTGGCGTCGTCTAAGGACTGAAATATTTCGCCTGTGGCCAGGGTGGTATTACCTTCTGGGCCTTCGGTGGCGTCTAAATAGACGATACCCAAGTCCGGCTCGTTAGATGCCTCGTCTGTGAGTTCCAAGCCCTCTTCAAAGTCGCCAATAACTACTGTTCCGGCGAGACCGGCGCATGCCAGAGACAGGACCAAAGCAATAAAAATAATATGAATACTGTTCTTGTACATTTTAAACCTCCTTCAAAAAAATCGTGTATAAAATGCTTTACTCAATTTAACCAAAATGTGAAAAGTACCTGCATTTATCCATAGTCTAAACATTGGGTTTTGACGTTGGCATGATAGGTATCCGGGTATTACGGAATAACAATCCATGCCCCTATTGCCGAAATCGGCCAATAACGACTGAAAAAGATGAAACGATATTTTTACTCGGTACATTCCTTTTGCTTGCAAGGAGATACCCTGCGATCTGTAAATCTTCACAGGTTTTTTAATGATGATAAATGCTCCTCTTATCCTCTGCAATGGTGCATAAACAACTGCTATATCATGAGTATTGGCCCCTACGGCCACACCACGAAGTTGTGAAAATGCTACCCACTCCTTTCAAGATTATTATGGATAAACTTATCGAAAAAAGCAAGATAAAATCCGGCGAATGTCCAAAAAGTTTGTATAGAGAGCGACAACATAGTACCAAGACGCAGCAAAAACCTGCTTTTGAATCTACTTTGGCCTTGCCATTCCTCACGAAATTTACTATTTGTTCGGTATAGTAAAAACGCTCCGTAAAAACCACATAGCAGTTTTATACAAAGTAAAGTCGTCAATTCCGAGTTGGTCGGAGGGTAGAGAATAAGCAAAATGTCTTGATTTGGCTTTACTTTTTCAGATATGTAAGTTAGTGTAATCTGTTAATCGGCGAATTGAAATGATAGTCAAATGTAAAAAGGAGTGTGGATTATGAAGGTACTATCGAGATTCTTTCTAATTCCGTTTGCAATTGCACTTATTGTCCCTGCCTGTTTTGCCCAGGACGATATTGCGGCGAAGGTGGCACCATCTGCAATAGAGGCCCGGATAGCAGAAATCCGAATGGGCGATATCACGGTAAGGACCAAACCGGGGGCGGATATTAAGGTTCAACAGGTACGTCACGAATTTTTGTTCGGCACCGCAGTTACAAATCATCTTGCGGAAAATGATGCGAACGCCATGTCGCCGGAAGACCGAAAGATGTTTCTAAAAATCCTTGCCGAGAATTTCAACTACGCGGTGCACGAAAACGCCTTGAAATGGTATGACTGCGAAAAACAGCTCAACGTCGTCGATTATTCTACAGCGGACAGAATATGGGAAATCTGTCACGACCTGAACATACCGATGCGCGGCCACTGCATATTCTGGGCGAAAGACAAATACATTATGGACTGGTTAAAACAGCTAAATAACGACGACCTTCATGCAGCGGTTAATCGTCGTGCGGTTGACGTTACAAAACATTTTAAGAGTCGCATTGAAGAGTTCGACCTGAACAATGAGATGATTAATGGTAACTTTTTCCGTAGTCGCCTCGGTGACGGCATTGTCAAAGAAATGGCCTATGCGGCCAAAGAAGGCGATCCAAATATCACTCTGTACGTAAATGATTACGGCATTCTTGTTGAGGGTGGTTACAATGCCAAGGCCTATATAGTTCAAATTGAAAATCTTCTCGCAAATGGTGTCCCCATCGACGGGATTGGATGCCAGGGACATCTTGTCACTATTGGCAAGGCCGACTCTCCCCGCAGAGCTGCTACTACGCCCGAGCACGTTCAGAAGACTCTTGACAAGCTCGCAAAGTTTAATTTGCCGATTAAAATCACTGAATGTCTCTTTGCTGCTGACGATGAGCAAGGCAAGGCCGAAGCGCTTCGAATGTTTTTCCCGATTTGCTTTGCGCACCCCAATGTTGAAGCAATTTTAATGTGGGGCTTTTGGGAAGTCGGTCACTGGCAGCCACACACAGCCATGTGGAAAAAAGACTGGACACCCACACCGCAGGCTGAAGCTTATCGTGACCTCGTTTTTAACAAGTGGTGGACGCAAACTGACGGCAAAGCTGATGATGACGGAGTATTTAAGACACGTGCATTTTACGGCGATTATATAATCACCTCAAATGGAAAGACCAAAAAAGTCACTCTCAGCAAGAAAGATAAATCGATACAAGTAAGTTTTGAATAATGCAATTTTCGTTGATCGCAGCACTAACTCGCAAACAAATATTTAAGGCTTTTGTTTAGCCCCGGCACCTGTGGCTGGGGCTTTTTTACCTTTCCCTTATTCAACAAAGAACTCTTGAACATTGCCTCTTGTATAAAGGGTTGTCCGCGTTAAAATAACATTGGTTCACCTCACAACTCAGTTAAGTTGAAAGGAGCACAAAATGACTGAGGAAATTATTGGAAATGTTTCAGATTTCTTTGCACAACCCGTTGTTGCAGGTATTGAGCTAACTGCTCCTTTGAAAGTCGGCGATAAAATCCGGATCAAAGGCCACACCACCGATATTGAGATGATAGTTGACTCAATACAGATAAAGAATGTAAATGTCACGGAAGCCAAAGCTGGCGATTCGATTGGCGTGAAAGTTTCCGACCGCGTCCGTGCAGGTGACTGTGTTTACAGGATTACTGAATAACCTTGCGGGGAACATTTCAACATTTAGCCCTGCCATCTGTCCTGAGCGAAGTCGAATGAATGTGGCCGGGGCTTTTATCCGTTCTCTGTCCTCGGTCCTCCGCCTTCCGTCCTCCGTCATGTTGAGTCCGCCATTGGCGGAAACCATCTGGCCTCCAATCACCCCTCACTCGGCTATCCAATCACCATTCACAAATAACCAATTACCAGCTTTTATTTTTTCTTGCCTTTTCCGAAAATCCCGACCGCTCAGAGATAAGCGTACTCTGGGAAGATTTCTGTAAGCAGCAAAGTCCGATCACTCTGTGATGATTCGCTTATTCGTTCATCGAATTCGGCCGATAGTATTAGGTGTATTTAAAATACTTTATTCTTGATTTAAACTAATTCTCAGGACAAATGGTGAGAATAAGGGATGACACGAAGACTGTCAGATCTGTATGCCCCATACGGCAGGTGTGATAAGTGCGGTTGGAAAGGCCAAGACTGGGCTTTCAAGTACCAAGGATTATGCAGCAAGTGCTACAAGCAGTGGCGAAAAGAGAGGGCAGAAGAACGTCGGAAACTTAAGCTCCCAAATGAGAACGTAGAAGTAGCTGATGGTGTGTCCGTCACAAGAAATGTGCGAGACCGCCTGGAGAGACGAGCTCACTCTGACGTTCCACTTACGAGAAGATCGAATTTGGCGGAATGGTGCGAAGGTATCGGTCTTTGTATGTCACTAATAGCTATGCTTGTGTTAATATTCACCTACAATTTCTATCCGAAGTATGCTCCGTTGCTAGTGACTTGCACGGTTCTGGGTTTTGTCATGGCTCGTGTAGGTAACCACATACAAGTAGATGAGAATGTAAAACGGATGCCGATAGTAAACGCTCGGTTAGAGGAACTTGCTCTCGAGAGACAGAGAAAAAGTGATGAGACCAACGCATTCTATGCAAGTCCTGAATGGCGACTTATCCGAGAACAGGTCATAAAAGAACAAGGGCGTATGTGCCAAGAATGTGGACGACGCATTAGAAACGATTATGATCTTACTGTAGACCATATCAAGCCGAGAAGCAAATTCCCTGAGTTTTCTTTAGACAATTCCAACCTGCAAGTTCTGTGTCGAAGATGTAATTCCGCCAAGGCAGCAACTTACGACGAATCGAGCATGACGCCTGAGAAGAGCAAAGGTCTCCATCGGGAACATTGAAAGGGCCTAAGATGACAATTAGAGATCCCGTGAAGAAAGTAGCACAGTCTTTGGTTCATTTTATGAACCGTCACGTTTATCTGGTCCAACACGATGTCAGCGAACGTGCTATAACACACAAGCTCGCAGAGGCATTTCAGAGTGTGTTTGGGGAAACCAATGCCTATGACGTCGATTGCGAGTACAACCGTGTGGAGTTAAATCAGATTAAGCGGGGGAACAATGAAAGAAGAGTGTATCCTGACCTCGTGGTTCACCACAGGCAATCGAGGAACGATAATCTGCTGGCGGTTGAGGTGAAGAAGTCAAAGGCTGGAAAAAAGGCAATCAGGAAAGATGAGAAGAAGCTCGAAGAGTATGTCCGAGGACATCTAATCTATAAGTACGGCCTATCAGTGGTTTTCCGCGTTGGCAAAAAACCGCGCTGCAAATGCAGATTGTTTGATGGCAAACGCTGGACTGAGCCGCCTACCTTATGTATCGAATCTATGGAAAGACACTTATAGGTGTCGGCGGGTGATCGTCTCACGCGGAGCGGCCTGACAAGTCATTGATTATGAATGATTGGCGTATGATTCTGTCCGCTTTCCACCCTGTCGACCATGATCGAAATTCCGCCCGAAGGGCTTCCACAATTTTGCATTTTAAGTTTTAATTTTTATATTAAAAAACAGGACTTTAATATCAAGAACAGTTAAGTCGAAGATCCTGAGTAAAATCGAAGGACCTCATAGCGAAAATGCCTGACAGCGGCCGACCAATTAGTTCGTGGTGGGACTACTCTTGGCCGAGGGCCTCAAGGTCCGCCAAATCCTTTTTTCTTCCCAGCGCTCTTTTGTTGGCAATGAAGTCGGCCTTGCTTATGAAGTAAGCAGGTGTGTCGCCATAATTGCCCTGCACCTTGTCTGCTTGGGCCTTTTCCCAGCCGACGGCAGTAAGCGAAGTCATTATATCCACACGCACCGGCGGCACTCCAAGCTGGATTACATTATTCGGCGAGGTGAAATCGACTTCAGACAACTTTAGC
>Ga0315549_1005049_pt1 | contig 10900 bp, 14 predicted proteins | sample SalMarSW160200MG_FD_203101 | JGI IMG/M metagenome (GOLD analysis project Ga0315549, IMG submission 203101) | Salt marsh sediment microbial communities from the Plum Island Ecosystem LTER, Massachusetts, United States - Salt Marsh Sediment SW1601-200 ... | reverse complement strand
AGTATAAAGAATATTGCAAAAGAACAAAATATTAATAAAATAGTTATTCCTGTTCGCCCTACATCGAAATCAGACTATCCATTAATACCAATCGAGGATTATATTACCTGGAAAAACCCCAATAATTTACCTTTTGATCCTTGGATAAGGGTACATGTTAGAAATAGAGGAGAAATAATAAAAGTGTGTAAAAAATCCATGCAGATTGAAGGTAAAGTTCATGAATGGGAAAATTGGACAAATCAAAATTACCCTGGGGATGGAAATTATATTGTAACTGGGGCATTAACACCAATTTCAATCGATATTAAAAAAAATATAGGGAAGTATATTGAACCTAATGTATGGATTTTGCATAAGGCTTAAAAATTACTGCATCTAACAGCGAGTACCCAGCTCTGCCCAAATTGCTCGGCCGTTGGCCGCGCAACTTCGGGTACTCGCGATACGTTAGCCGTAATAATTTAAATGGAGAGCTTAAAAATGATAAATCAAGAAGAATTTATAAAAAAAGAAGACTTGAAAACACCGACAGTATTAGTTTTTATTGCAATTTATATTTTTGCGGTTGTGTTAGTTTTTTTAAATGAGCCAGAAAATGCATTACCTTATATAGGGTTAAGCATTGGTATATTATTCCTCTGCTGGTTAGTAATTGATCTTACAAAAAAGATAAAAGTTCAGGATATTGAGATTAAACGACCTGGCTTGGAACTTATAGTCGGGCTTCTAATTCTTGTTATCTGGGATTATCTACCCCTGCCTAAAATTGATTTTGGAGACAAATGGAATATTGGGTTTATCTTAGAGAAAATAATAATATTTATAGTTTTACCATTTCTTTTTTTAAAAATCAGGAAGAACTCATTAATATCTATGGGGCTTACAACCAGAGACTGGAAGAAAAATCTTTGGGTCGGTTTCATTGTTTTTCTAGCATTGGCTATCCCAAGTGCTTTTTTTGTTGGTAATACAGGCAGTGAAATTCTTAGCGGAAAGTATAGTACTCCGCAGGTTGGAATCGGACTATTTTCATCTTTTATTTATTTTTTTCTAATGGCAGGTTTTTCTGAAGAATTTTTATTTAGAGCATTTATCCAGACAAGGGTTTCATATTTACTGAAATCGAGTGTTAGCGGTGTTTTAATTACTTCGCTTATTTTTGGTTTAGGTCATATTCATAATATTATGCAATGGTATCCCGGAACAACAACTAGCGAAGCTTTTTGTAGAGCATTCTTCTTGCAGACATTTATTGGAATTATATTTGGAGTGCTTTGGGAAAGAACAAGAAATTTGATCCCCTGTGTATTTGTACACTCAGGAGTGGACGGTTTGAATAATTTGTTTTCTATAATCACAAAGCTTGGCCTTTGAATTACTACGGCTAACACAGGATAAACGAAATTGGATATGATTGCTTTAGTAATTTATAAACATTGGGGAGAAGATGTTCAGTTAAAATTTTAAGATCTTTCAAAGCCTCCAACTTCGTTTATCCCGAGAACGTTAGGCGAAATTGGATGAAAAGGGAAATAGGGTTATGCTTAGCGAATTTATATTAATTGCAGGGATTTCTGGATATCATTATCTGGAAATACTAAAAGAGAGGAGGAAAAGATATGAAACCCCGCAGTCTAACTACCTTTATTTTGGGAATAGCTTTAGTTATCATTGGTGTGTTTTTAACTATAAAAATCGGATGCCCAATTCCAGTGATTGTTGGAGGTGCACTCTGTTATTTGGGTTGGAGTGGTGGTCGCACCGCTACTATCCTCTTTGGTCATACCTGTGTCGTACTTGGCTGTTATTTGATTACTTGGGGAATGTATCTATTGCCATACTGTAAACCGACTCCAGCATACATTTTCGGGCGACCACTCTTTTGGGGATTTATTTCGCTTCTGGGCGGCATCTGTGCAATTTATCATGGATTCTGCGCTTGTTTTCGCGGGCAAAAGTAATGTCAAAACAAATAAAAATGAACCAATGGTAGATAACAGCATGTTTGCGGTTCATTTCGTTCACCCAAAACTCCGCACCTTTATGATTTGTTTCTTGACCTAACTGAGTCATTATGTATTATATAGATTATGAAGGTAGTAATGGTGATTTCCATAATTCAAAGGTGCGGGGCTTCGCAAACACGCAGAATGTTATCTGCAATCGGCTTCGGGATCCTTGATAAATTTGAATTGAAAAGTAAAAATTTTTATAACTTCAACATATTGTTTAAAGAGAGGTCAGGGTGAGGCAGGACAGATCGAGGGCTCAAGGCGCTCGTGCATGGAACGAACCGCCAAAGTAAAAAATAAAAAGAAAGGAGGTGATATATATGCCATACACAATAGGTCAAGCTAAAGTTAAGGACTATGCAAAGTGGAAATCTGCATTTGGTGCTCCTGAGGGTAAAGCCGCGCGTAAGGCTGCCGGCGCAAAATCGTGGCAAGTCTTCCGCACTGCTAATGATCCCAACGAGATCATCGTACTCGTGGAATGGGATAATCTAGATAATGCTCGGAAGTACTACCAAAACAAGGAATTTCTACAGAGGCAGCTTGGGATTGGTGTTTTAGGATTGTGGACGGACTACCTTGAAGAGGTTGAAAGAGAGTCCGTGTGATTTGCATACGCTAACCCTGGCGTACCGTAGAATTTAAGAAAGATGGCGTCCCACCCTCAATAACTGAGCGATGACACAAGGCTGGCCGGCTTCATATAACAAACAATATGTATCTGTCTGCTACCTAACCAGTCGCTGCACCTGACCCAAAACCCGTGGTGGTTTTTTTATAGGTTATACTGCTATCAAAGTTTTGTGGTTTGTCCACGGTTTATCTGCCTGAAGTTTTGGGCAGGTGAGTTCAGGTGTTAGAGAAATATTTATGAACAAAAAGAATATAATAAAAGCCGTCCAATCTCATCAAATAACAGCAGGTATGTGGTTCGCTTAGACTCACTCAAACCCTTTACTTTGCTAAGGACTTCGCATACTCACCAAAACGTTATACCAAATTTTTCTAACACAACCGCCGGGTAAAGCCAGCGTCTTCATAAATATCATTTCGGCTTTTTAAGAAAGTAATTAAGAAGAGAAAAAGAAATTTATTAGCAATTTTCTCGGAAGGGTAATAGAGATTTTTATTTAACCGTGTAGAACCGTGGCTAAAAAGGATAGTGAGGAGGTAAGGAATAAAACTTTGTGATACATAATCATTCTTTACACAAGAGGAGTCTTGTAATTTCGTCTTGGAGGAAGTTGTTAGTTCACACATATAATGTTTTTTTATCAATGTCTATCTCTGTTCATTTACGGTTAATAAATTAAAGGTTTTGAGGGTTCTCTGTGTTCTTTGTGTCTTTGTGGTGAAATTTCTATCTTTCTGTTGCAAATTAAAATGCACGGTTGACAATCCAGCATTTCCTTATTAGTATGCATTAAATTTAAAATGGGATTTTTGTGCACCGAGTATATGATGGAAAAAGAATGTGGATTTGGGAAGGGTAAAAGGATAACAGATGATAGAGAGATAAAGAAAGTTCTTCAAGAAGGACAGGTTTATTCAGGATCTTTTCTTAAAATTCACTATTTACAAGGGGTGGATCAGAGGTTTTCAATACGCCTTCAAGCACACATAAAAGGGGGGTATAATCGGAATAGATTGAGACGCAGGCTAAGGGAAATTACAAGACAGGCGTCTTTAGAATTAAAGAATGGATTATATATTATATGGGGAAGAAAAATTGCAATTGGAATAGGTTATCACAGATTAAAAAGGGACTTTGAAAAAGTGATCGGTGAGGGGAATCTATGGCGAGACTGATGGCATCAATAATTCGATTTTATTCAAAGTACATCTCTCCGCTTTTCCCAAGGCGCTGCAGATATTATCCGACTTGTTCATCTTATGCTTTGGAAGCTTTTGAAAAAAAGGGGTTTTTTAAGGGGTTGCTTCTTTCAATCTGGCGAGTTCTTCGTTGTAATCCTTTTAGTCCAGGTGGATATGACCCAGTGGAAGTAGAAGATGGAAGATAGTAGGAGATTGATTTTTGGGTTTATTCTTATATTCCTGATAATGATAATATTCCAGTTTTACACCGCCTCGAGGCAGAAACAAGCGCCAGAAACAGCCCAGGGAACGAGAGTTGAAGAGAAACAAAAGGAGGAAGGGAAGGAAATTTCAACTGATACAGGGATGGAACAAACTCTTGAACAAGAAAAAGTATTAGAGGGAATTCTTGCCAAGAGAGATACGACTCGTGAGCAAGAGAAGAGTGAGAAGGAGCTAGTAGTTATTGAAACGAATTTATTAACAGCGTATTTGAATTCAACTGGGGGAGTGTTAGATTCTCTCTATCTAAAAGACTATGGAGTAAACATTTCTCCTCTTAATAAAACTAACACATTATTATCAACAGAGATGCTTAAAGGTAATGCTAAGTTCTCAACAGATGTAATACCTTTTGATGCTCAAATTGAGGACATTGGGGAAGAGAAGATAGTAACCTTTTCCTATCTTCTTGATTCATTAGAGGTAAAGAAAGTTTACTTCTTCAGGGATGATTCATATCTTATGGAGATGCAGTGTTTGCCCCAATTGGAATATCTATATAAAATAAGTTCTTTTGATACTGGGGAAGAAGTTCCTCGTGGAGCTCAATATAGCGGGCTAGTTTATTCGGTTGGGAAGAAGGTTCAAAATGTTAAGAAAGGAGCATTATTTAAGGGAAAAGATATGGAGATTTCTGGAACTATAGATTGGGCTGGGTACAAAACGAAATATTTCTTGATTGGATTAGTTCCAGATGATTATATTGCTGAATTTACTGTAAACAAATCTCCAGACAATCCTATTATTTCTTTGCGTTCGGATCCATCCGCAAAATTTTATTTAGGACCCCTTCGGTATCCGCTCCTTGCCTCGGCTAAAAAGGGTTTGGAGGATGCTATATATTTTGGATGGGGCTTTATACGGCCCATAAGTAAAGGCTTATATTATTTTATGAAGTTCCTTCATGGTGTTATTCACAATTACGGCGTTGTTATAATCGTATTTGCAATAGCGATGATTTTGGTACTCTCACCTATCACTATGAGCAGTTTCCGTTCTATGGGCAAGATGCAGAATCTGCAGCCTAAAATGCAGGAAATACGGGAAAAATATAAGAGTGATCCACAAAGGATGAATAAGGAGGTAATGGAGCTCTACCATGAATATGGTGTCAATCCCCTTTCAAGTTGTTTACCTTTATTGCTTCAGTTCCCTATATTTTTTGCCTTATACTCGGTATTAAACAGTTCAATAGAGCTGAAAGGCGCTCCCTTTATCTTATGGATAAAGGACTTATCTTTGAAGGATCCATATTACGTTTTACCTATATTGATGGGTGTGTCGATGTTTTTACAACAGCGTTTCGTTTCGCCTCAGCAGGGATCTGATCAGCAAAAGATTTTATCATTTCTAATGCCTATTATTATAACATTTGTCTTTCTTTCATTTCCTTCTGGCCTCGTACTTTACTGGCTAGTATATAATATTTTAATGATATTCGTTCAGGGGTATATAAGAAAACAAGTTTAAGGAGGTATATTATGGTTAACCATGAGACGGAGGTTGAAGCAGAGAGTATGGAAAAAGCAATAAGAAAAGGATTGGAGGAACTTGGTCTTCAATCGAAAGATGAGATGGAATGGGAGGTTGTCTACGAAGGGGAAGAGGGAGCCAAACTAAGAGTAAAAAGAAAGATAAGTGAGCCCCAAAGCGTGAAAATGGTAGAAGAAGAGATAAATACTTTTCTTGGAAAACTTGGAACTTCAGGAAAGGTGGAGGTCGAAAGCGAGCGTGATAGATTATATATCAATATAAAGACTCAGGATATGGATGGCTTACTTATAGGTAAATCAGGTAGGAATCTGGAATCTTTGCAGCATCTACTTTCCAGAATTATACATAATAAGGATAACTCAATAGATCTTACCATAGATGTAGCAGGCTATCGGAAAAAGAAAGAGCATACCTTGAGAGTTCGAGCAAGGGCTTTCGCTGAAGAGGTAAAGAGGTCGGGAAGAGAATTTATTTTTGAGCCCCTACCACCATCTCTGAGGAGGACAGTGCATCTTGCAGTTTCGGATATCGAAGGAGTGAGGACATATACAATTGGAGAGACTGATATTAAAAAGGTTGTGATCTCTCCTGCAAAAAAAAAGAAATAGACAAAGATTTCCTGGAAAGAGATTTCTTTCTTACAATACAAATAGTGTCAGTATATGAAGAGTGAAACTTCTGAGTTTTAATTCTTATAAATATGTACAGAAGTATATACCAAAATGCATGAGAATTTGGAGACAATCTGTGCAATAAGCACGCCAATTGGTAGGGGTGCAATATCGATTGTTAGAATAAGTGGTAAAGATTCAATTCCCATTGTATCAAAAATTTTCCCAAAAAAGAAAAGATTAGAAGAAGTTAAAGGTGGATCTATTATTCATGGATGGATATTAAATCCAGCGACAAAAGAGAGAGTAGACGAAGTTCTGGTCTCTGTATTTAGAGAGCCTCGTTCATATACTGGAGAGGATTTGATAGAGATTCATACACATGGGGGCGTTGTTATACCCAGTAAGGTTCTTCAATTATTGTTAAGAGAGGGTGCCCGTTATGCAGAACCAGGAGAGTTTACCCGTCGAGCTTTTCTAAATGACAAAATGAGTTTGTTAGAAGCTGAAGCATTATTAAATGTAGTTAATGCAAAAACAGAGCGGGGAGCTAGATTGGCTGAGGCTAACCTTGATGGAAGGCTGCAAAGAGAGATAGACATGATGAAAGAATCTTTACTTGACGTAAAAACATTACTTGAGGTAACTCTGGATTTTGAAGACAGGGAGAACCTGGAGATAGATAGGTATGAGATCGTAGATAAGATGAAAAGAATAAGGGAAAAACTTGCGACTCTGTTGATGTCATATAGCGGAGGTATAATCCTGATTGAAGGAATTGCAGTCGCAATTGTGGGGAAACCCAATGTAGGAAAGTCGAGTCTTTTCAACACTATTCTACAGGAGGATAAAGCAATAGTTACTGCTGAACCAGGTACTACAAGAGATGTACTGGAAGGGACAGTCGATATCTCTGGATATCCTGTTAGACTTATGGATATGGCAGGTATTAGATCCCCTTTGAATGAGCCGGAACGAATGGGTGTAGAAAGGGCGCGTAAAATTATAAACTGTTCTGATGCGATACTATTCTTATTGGATGCGTCAAATCCTCTGTCCGCGGCTGATGAAAAGATCTATGGGGCTATTTCTAAGAAACCTTATATTCTTGTACTAAATAAGTGTGACCTTGATAAAAGAGTAGATTCAGTTCCATTTGCTGGAGAAGAGGTGTTTGTGTCTGCGAAGGAACATACAGGAATCACGAAATTAAATGAGGCTATTATAAGATTGATAGAGTCCATACTTCCTGATGGATTTTCTGAAGGGTGCGTATGCACTACCCTTAGACAGACTGAGGGAATAAAAAAGGCTATTACCTTTCTTGATGAGGGATTAAGATTAATGAGCGAAGGAAAAGATGTGGAATTGATTGCATTTGATTTTCAGGAAGTAATTGATAAGTTAAAAGAGTTGACAGGCGAGATTACAGATGAGGAAATCCTTGATCGAATATTCAGTGAATTCTGTATAGGAAAATGAAGAAATCAGATTTTCAGTTTGATCTGCCAGAACAATTTATTGCGCAATATCCAAGAGAGAGAGGAAAATCAAAGTTATTTGTGCTTCATCGTAGATCTGGTAAATTTGAGCACAAGACCTTTCGAGACATAATTGAATATTTAGAAGAGGGAGACTGCCTGGTTATAAATGATACAAGGGTTATACCTGCACGATTCTATGGACTTAGAGAATCTACCAGAGGAAAGTTAGAACTACTACTTGTGGAGAAGATAGGAGATAAAAGATGGAAGGCGTTAATCTCCCCCGGGAGAAAGGCTAAAGTAGGTAATGCCCTTATACTGGAAGATAGGTTTAGATGTTTGGTAGAAGGAATTGATGCGGAGACTGGTGAAAGGATAGTAAGATTTGAGAATGATAAGAATCTTTTAAAGTTTGGTTCTGTTCCGCTTCCTCCATATATTGAACGTGATCCAACGGGGGAAGATAATACTCGATATCAAACAGTTTATGCAGCGAAAGAGGGATCTATTGCAGCTCCAACTGCAGGGCTTCATTTTGATCAGAAAACTCTATTTGATTTTGCCAGGAAGGGAGTTGATATAGCGAGTATAACTCTACATGTTGGGCCTGGCACTTTTAGACCTGTTCGAACAGAAAGAATCGAAGATCACAAGATGGAAAGCGAGAGATATGAACTTTCCAAGGGAGCCGCAGAGATAATTAATAGAGCAATTGAAAGAGGAAAAGAAATATTTGCTGTTGGCACTACTACAGTTCGGGTTCTTGAAGCATTGGCAGATGAGAACGGTAAGGTTAGGGTAGAAAAGGGGAGAACAGCTCTATTTATATATCCTCCATACACATTTAATGTTGTTGATCACATGGTAACAAATTTCCATCTACCCGGATCAACACTTATTATGTTAGTTTCAGCATTCGCCTCAAGAGAAATCATCCTTAAGGCTTACAATATAGCTATCTCTAAAAGATATAAATTCTACTCTTATGGTGATGCTATGCTTATTCTATAGTTCTCGAGACTTACAGCATCATCCCCAATTTCAGATTAAGTTGACTCCATGAACCCTCTTCAGGGAACATCATCCCATAACCACCTTCGAGAAAAAGGTTTAATCCCATCTTAATATTCAGTCCCGTATATACATGAGCCCCAAAATAGTTCTCTGATTCTAAATCTCCTACCTTAAATATGTGCAATCCAGGTCCTGCTCCGATATAGAAACCGATAGGGGATAAAGGTGGAGATATACTATATTTCCCGGAGACTATAACGTTCATATCTGAAGAAGTTATTTCGTCTTGGGAATGCCATGCATAACCTGCTTCTCCTCGGAAGGCTATTGGTATCATTGGTAGATTAAGTTCCACAAATGCTCCAAATGAAGGCCACCACTCTGTCTCTGTATCACCATTGCCAAACATCTGCATATCCATCCCCCCTTTTATTCCAAATGAAGGAAGCAGTGCATTGAGAGGAAGAGAGGCGAGTAGTAAAATTACTGCAATCAGTATACACTTTTTCATTGAACCCTCCTTCTTATTTTTGCCACGAAGACACAGAGTTAAAAGAGTTTATTTGTTTTTAATTCCTTTAATCCCTGCTACTTCTTTGCATCTTCTGTACCTCTATGCTATTATTCCTAATTGTGGTTACTATAATTGATTGAAGACATTAGTCAAGTGTGATTAATTGGCCTTTTGACAATTTACAAGAGTTGAAAATTCCTCGATATTAGAAAGATCGGTAAATACCAAATCAGGTCCAGAGCGAATTAGGTTTTCCGGCCCATCAAATCCTGTGGTAACTGCTATTGAAAGAAGTCCTAAATCTTGAGCTGCTTTGATATCTTTTTCGGTATCTCCCACAACATAGACATATTCATTCTTGAAGTTGTTATCATAGAATTTCTTTGCATTTTTGAGTCCCTTCAAGATTACATCTTTCTTATTTAAAATATTATCTCCGAAACCTCCCACAGGGAAATATTTCTCCAGACCAAAATGTGCCAGTTTTGTCAAAGCCCCTACCTTCATATTCCCCGTTGCCAGTGCAACATAAAATGGCGAATCATTTTCCAAGTACTCGAGTAATTCAGGAAAACCCGGAAGAAGTCGTGAACTTTCATTATGTTCAATTTGATTCTCTAATTCCTCGGAGTAAATAGAGTGAAATTCTTCGATCCGTGAAAAAAAAATTCCTTTTAGATTGAAATTACTAATTAAATTCAAGAAAACACCATAATCAGTAGAAGAAAAGAAATTTAGTTTTTCGCCTGCGCCACTTATCCCATACATCCTCTCCATAGTTGTATTTATGGCTCTTCGTCCGCATCCAAATACATTTACTATTGTTCCGTCTAAGTCAAATATTAAGAGTTTATTTTTCATAACTATTTAGAGTTAGTGAATATCTTGCCAATCCTCTCCCAACGGACTTTTCTAAGGAAACTTCGAAAAGATATATTTGGTCTCCAGGACCAATATACAAATATAGGGGTTCCTGAAATGAAGTTCATAGGCACAGGTCCCCAGAAACGTGAATCATCTGAATTATCGCGATTATCACCCATGGCGAAAACATAATTTTTGGGAACTACGATTGGACCAAAATTATCCCTTACATAGGGATATCGACGTAACTTCCTATTTTCCCACAACTTCTGGAAGGTCTCGTTATCCAGATCGAGAGGTGGATATTCTTTCGGATCTCTGTAGGATGTATAATTTGCTTCTTCTGGGTTACCATTAATGAATAGCTGCTTATGTCTTATAAGTACAGTATCACCTTCTATAGCCATACACCTTTTAACAAAATTGGTATTTGCAATAGGATTTCGTTCTTGGACTGGATAGCGAAATACAATTATATCACCTCTTTTAGGTTTAGCAATCCTTAATGGATAGCAGTCAGTAAAGGGAAGTTTTACCCCATATTTCAATCTGTTTATTATTAAGAAGTCACCGGTTAGAATGGTGTTTTTCATGGAACCTGAAGGAACATGGAACGTTTGAACAACGAACCCACGTAGTACAAGAATAAAACCTATTGCTATAATCCAGGATCGAATTTCCTTCCAGACTTCCTTTTTAGTCATTATTTTAACCACTTACCATGACACTTTTTGAATTTCTTTCCGCTACCACAGGGGCACTTCTCATTTCGTCCGATAGCTCGTATTCCTTTCCCTTCTTTTCTCA
>Ga0315549_1005042_pt1 | contig 10925 bp, 9 predicted proteins | sample SalMarSW160200MG_FD_203101 | JGI IMG/M metagenome (GOLD analysis project Ga0315549, IMG submission 203101) | Salt marsh sediment microbial communities from the Plum Island Ecosystem LTER, Massachusetts, United States - Salt Marsh Sediment SW1601-200 ... | reverse complement strand
AATTGCTTAAAATTATAAGTATTTTAAAAATGGGGTTTTATTATAAAAATGTTTAATTATAAAAAACAAATTAAATTTACTTTTATCGTTCTATTAATTATTAATTTATTATTCATTTTTTCTTTTAATGCTCTTGCTAAAACGGAAGTCTATTTCTCTCTTTATGATGATCCAGAGTCAACAATTATTAAAAGTATAGACGATTCAAAAGAATTTATAAATATTGCTATGTATACTTTTACTGATAGAGAAATAGCCCAGGCAATAATTAGAGCCAAAGATAGAGGAGTGAATATTAAAATATATTTAGATCGCTCACAAGTTAACGCCAAATATAGCAAATCTCGTTACTTTATAAATAATGGCATAGAAGGTATAAGAATAAGCTCAAATAATTCTATAATGCATAATAAATTCGCAGTAATAGATAATAAAATAGTTATTACAGGATCATATAATTGGACTGCTTCTGCAGGAGAAAGAAATGACGAAAATCTATTAATAATAGACGATAAAAATATAATTGAAAAATATCAAAATCAATTTAATAACCTGTGGAATAATAAATATAGCACAGAAAGATACCAGGAATTAATTAGGAAGGCAGGTATAATTTCCTTGCCAACTCCGGGGACCTCCAAAGAAACTCCTACTCCATCAAATAAGGCTATAAATATTAATACTGCTCCTTTAGAAGAATTAGATTGTCTTTGGGGAATAGGTAAAATAACTGCACAAAATATAGTTGATTACAGGGAAGCCTGCGGGGGTTTTAAAACGCCGGAACAAATTAAGCTTGTAGACGGAATAGCCGATAAAAAATAGGGTAAGTGGAAAGAAGAATGTTGGATAATTAAAGTTAAATAATATTTTATTAGATTAAGAAATAGTTAAGTTTGAAACGAGAAATAGTTAAGTTTGAAACGAGAAATAGTTAAGTTTGAAACGAGAAATAGTTAAGTTTGAAACGAGAAATAGTTAAGTTTGAAACGAGAAATAGTTAAGTTTGAAACGAGAAAATTGCTTATTTTCTTTTATATTATAAGGGTTTGCCAAAACCTTAACTCTTATAATATATACAATAATAACAACAACAGGAAAAGATGTTGTTGTTATTATTAAAAATTAAAGGAGAGAAGAAGTGAAAAAATTCAAGCCTGAGTACACCAATGAAATTTCTATAAAAAATAATAACAAAATTATTCTACCAAAGATAATTAAATCCGAAGTAAATTTATTAGTATTACCATTTTTTGCCTTAGAGAGAAAAGATAAAAGATTAAAAACTGAATACAGAGATATAGATAAAAGAGGGGACCCAAAAAAAGAAATAGTCTGGAATGTTTCAGCTAATTCTGAATATGGATACCCTGGTCCTTTTGATAGAGAAGTTCACAAAGTTATTGAACAAATTGCAACGGAAATTATAAAAAGAGACGGCATTATAAAAAATCCTATTCAGTTTTCGATTTATAATTTATGTAAGAGGATGGGAATTAAAGGTGGAGGAAATTACCAACAAATAAAGAAGGCTTTAGAACAGATTAAAGCTACTGTAATTAAATCAGAAAAGGCTTTTTATCATAAAGGCAAAAAGGAATGGATATCGAGCGTTTTTGGTTTATACGATGGTGTTATTTTTAGAGGTGAGCAATTAGAAGATGGTTCCATTACAGAAATAAATTTATTATATTTAAGTGATATTTATCTTCAGAGCTTAAATTCCTTTAATACAAAATCGATTGATTATACTTATTGGCGAAGTCTTAAAAGCAAAATAGCCTCCAGGCTCTATGAAATATTAGGGGTAAAGTTTTATGGTGTCCGGAATAAAAAAGAATGTTTTATACGTTATAAATATTCTACCTTGTGTCAGCTCCTTCCACTAACTCCTTATAGATATTTTTCAGATGCTAAACGGCAGTTAAATTCGGGTAATGACGAGCTCAAAGATAGCGGGTTTATATCGGAATATGACTGGAGTGAAAACGGAAATAAAGATTGGCTTATACGTTATTGGCCAGGAGAAAGAGCCAAAGAAGAAATAAGAAGGGCAGAGACAAAAAGTATTGATGGCCGGACAGAAGGATATCTACCAGGGCCAAAAGAGGAAGTAAAAAAATATTCTAAAGAGCAGACTATTTTAATTAATCAATTAGTTAAAATAAATGTTTCTAAAGTAACTGCTGAAAATCTAACAAGAAGCAATAATCAAGAATTAATAAATAAATGGATTGAGGCAGTTAATTATTCTAAGGCTGATGATAAAGCGGCTTATATAGTAAAGGCAATAAGAGAAAATTGGCAGGTCCCGGAGGAATATTTAAGAGAAATAAAAGAGAAGCAACGGAGAGAGGAAGAGGGAAAAATAGAATATATTAAAATCAAACAAAAAGAAGAGGAAAATAAAAAGAGGCAAGAAGAGATTAAAAAGATAGAACAAATTTATAATTCGCTTGATCATTTACAGCAGGAAGAAATAAGAAAAGAAACAGAAAACAGGTTGCCGGAGTTTTGGAAAGAAAAACTCAATAAGGCAAGAGCCAAAGGAACAACTTCAAAGCTGATTGAGGTTGTCCTGGAAGAAAAGAGGAGAGAGATAATAAAAGAGTGGATTGATTCCGGAAGGATTGAAGATATAAATAACAATGTAAGCGTTGATAAAGAAGTTATTTTTTATCCGGAAGGAAAGGAATAACTAGGGGGTTTTTGAGATGAATAAAATTTTAAATATATTATTAATAGGGTTAATTATAATAGTACTTGCAGGGGCAATTTTTTTGGTTATCCCAAAGTATCAGGTTGAGATGGTCAGGTTAGACAATGACACTGTTATGATAACCAAAATAAATACTTTGACCGGAAAAACTGAAACGTATTATAGAGGAGGCAAAAAAGCAAAAGAGATTTATGAATATATTGAGGGAAAAGGGCATTATAATAAAGATTAAAGGGGGTATTTAGAAAATGAAAAGGAAATATTATTTTGTAATTTTATTCTTAATATTGGCTATATTTTTTTTAATAAATGCTTCTAGTGTTAATGCAAAAATGTATAAAATATTAGATAGTGAGGGGAATGTTATTTGCCTAACTAATAATCCAGTACTATCAATTAAAGAAAAAGAGGCAGGGTATACTATCTCTCCACCACCCGGAGAAAGTATAAAACCTATACAAGAGCAAATAACAAATGAACAAGAAATTAAGCAGCAAGTATCAAGCGGAAGCGAGAAGTATGAATTTAGAAAAACAAACTGGGGGATGAGCAAGGAAGAAGTTAAAGCAACAGAAGATAAAAAACCATTTAGTGAAAATGATACTTCTTTATATTATAAGAATGTGGAAATTATCGGAAGAAATTTCTTCTGTAATTATGAGTTTATGCAGGATAAACTTTATTCCAGTAATTATTCTATAGGTACCACATTGGGTGAAGTGCATACTAATAAAAATGATTATATAGATGACTATGAAAATTTTAAAGAACTTCTTACCAAGAAGTATGGAAAACCTAAAAAAGATGCAGTAGTGTGGAAAAATGATTTATTTAAAAGCGATAAACAAGATTGGGGAACTGCTATTAGCATAGGTCATTTGGTATATGCGGCTACATGGGAAACTCCTACTACAGAAATAGGTTTAGCATTAGGGGGGAATAATTATGAAATTTGGTTATCTGCTGGATATGATAGCAAAAAATTAAAAGAATGGGCAAAAAAACTAAAAGAAAAAGAAATTTTAAAAGGTCTTTAAAAAAAATTTCTTGAAGAACGCAAAAAGCTTATTTTCGCACAAGTATATAGCAGGTAAGATAAAAAAGTGATTCGAAATTATACTCGGTGAAGGGTCAAAGATAAAGGGATCCTGGTTCGTTAAAAAACAGGATTTAGAGGCCTTTTTAGAGGGTGATAAGGTAAATAACCATAACAAGAGAAACGCTGTAGGATTAAAAATTAGGGGTATTTAGGCCTATATGAAAGCTTATTCTAAAAAAATATCCCAGACTTTGATATCCGGTTTAGTTATCCTGGTATTTGCAGGGTTAATATATTTGATTTGGCTTATTTTAAAGTGGGTTATTTAATTAATAAGGGGGTATTTAAGAAAATGAAAAGGAAATATTATTTTGTAGTCTTATTTTTGATGTTAGCTATTTTTTTATCAGGGTGTGGTGGTAAAAAAGAAGTTGATTATAGTCGAGTAGAGCCTGCCAGTGAAAAACAGATTAAGTATATCAGCGGGGGAATAAAAAAAGAAACAAATGCAGAAATAGGAGAAGTCTATGTTGTTAAAAGTAATGATTACGATAATGTTTATTTTTGTGCGACAAGATTATCGGGTCCAGGTATAAGTGATAATTGTGTAGGAGTTTGGGCTATTTCAGGAGATAAAGAAAGTCCTGGAATGACTATTTCTGTTAATGGGATTGCTAAACAATTTTCAGATTATCCTGATGGTAGTAAAACGCAAGCAAATATTAAAATGTCTGATGATGGGGCAGATTTAGCGGAAAAATATATAATTAATAAAAAATAGTTTAGGAGGATAAATTATGAAAATTAAATGTCCTCTATGTGATTTTGAAAATGAAGAAGGAAGTAAGTTTTGTAAAAATTGCAATGAACTTCTTTCTAAACAAGATTATTCTGAGGATAATCCTTACGCCAAAAAAAACATTGATAAAGAAGAGAAAATACGAGCAGAAGTAAAGACTGAAATAGAAGGGGAAAAATATAAAAGGCTCAACAATGTATATAAATGCCCAAAATGTAATGCTACCATCGAAGAAGGCTTGAAGTTATGCGGAAATTGTAAGGCAGAAATCGTCTGGAAAGACGGGAAGCCAAAGCTCTCAGGCGCATATGCAATGCAGAAGGTTGGTTGTGCGTTAACACAACTTGGCTGCTTAATTCCACTCTTGATTATCTTTGTAATTGCTGCTTATGCAATCATCGCGTCTATTCTTGGGGATTGAAGAAGGGCTTAATAGAATAAATAGATATAGCATATATTGTGTAATATACAGTGAAGAAAAAAGGGGTATTAATGAAAAATAAAAGCGGTCTTACATTTATTGAGGCCTGTAAGATCCTGAAGAAAAGCAAAAGGACAGTTTCCAGGTATATCAAAAAAGGCCTGATAACACCGGAACGAATTAAAAGCCAAAGGGAAGCGTAGAGTATAGGTTTAGCCAGGTTGATTTAGAGAGCTTAAAGAGATACCTGGAACGGATAAAATAAGGTAGGACATAAGAGGAGACACAAGCGATTAGATACTTATATTTTATTGGTTCGCCTGCGAACATCTTAGAAGCGAGATATCTATTAAATATAAGGAGGTAAATAATTATTGGAAAAAAAGAAAATAAAATTAAATCCCGAAGAACATTATTTTAAAGTTGATAGTAAGATTTTAAATTTACCCAAAGAGGCATTAAGTAAAAAAGAGCTATTAGTTTATATTCTTCATTGCAGAGCCGTTAATCCTATTAATAAGTTTATGGGTTGTAGCGTAGCTGGATTTACGAGAGCAAGAGAAGTGTTCAATTTATCTAAAACAGCTTATCAAAAAGCCTTAGATATGCTAATTACTAAGAATTTATTAGAAATTAGACCAGATATAAAAACCGGCATATATCGTGAAGCTATAGAAGTTTTGAATTTTCCTATATATAATTTAGAAGGTAATACTTTTAATATAGATCAGAACAAAGAAGATACTCATAGAAGGCGTTATAAAGGAACCAAGCATATCAATATCCCTTCAAAAATTATTGATAAAGGATATCTGAAAGAACTTAAATTACAGGATATATGGGCTATATTATGGTTATATAATAATTTAGATATGTCGGAGAATTTGGGAGTGAGCCACGAATTATTACACGCATATAACCCAGATTATAAGAAAGGATATAAAAATTACAATAATTTTCCTTTTGGTGATGGATTTCACAAGTCAATATATAATAAAATGTGTGTGGAAGCAATAGAGCCAAAAGAATATATTTTTTCAAAGGATTTAAACAGATTTCAGGGTAATAATAATGCAGAGGCTTTTAACTCTCTGATAGAGAGAGGATTGTTTGCCCTTGTACCGATATTAATTGAATATGATGAAGAAGACGACGGTATTATAACCGTAAAGAACGAAATATTTAAAGGTTTGGTGGGATTTGAAAATCATAAAGATAGTCAAAATAAGTATTTATTGGTTAAACCCAAACAAAATCAAAAAATAGTTTGGATAATGAGACCTATAAATCCCGTAATTAATGAAGATTTTAGTTATTATCTAAATAGAATAAATAGTCAAAGGGTAACACAAGAAGAAATCTATTGTGATGTTGATATTAGGACGGAAAGAAGCAAAAAGATAAATTATATTAAAGATGAAGAATTTCAAAATTTTTTAAGTGAAAATTATGAAGATACTTATAATAATATAGTCGAAGTGATAGGGGAGAGACAGCTCGAAAATCTTATTTATAATAATTATGATATTGGGATAGAGGAGGTAAATGCAGAAATTATAAAAAAGAAAGACCTTATTGAAAAAGAAAAAGAAGCCATAAAAAGAAGGAATAAGGAAAGAGGAGAAAGACATAAAACGAGCGATTTAAAAAAGCAACTTGATAAAGAGCTAAAAGATCTGTCAATCAAAGAACGGCAGTATAAAGTAGATAGGTTAGAATATGAAAAGTTATCTGACAAAATAATAACTCTTATTCAGGATAATATTTTTCTTCATTATGAAAACTATGAAATTAAAGTAGGGTAAATCAAATACATTCTTTAGCCTAAGAACTTTAAGTATTTTAAGTAATTAAAGAATTTTAAGTATTCCAAGAAACAATTAATAAGGAAAGTAAACCTTGCAATCCTGGTGAATTGCAGGCTATATATCAAATAATATATATTTTTATGTAAAGATGTATTTAAATATTTTTTAAGATCCTATTCACTATCTTTCTCTCTCTTCTTATAATATATCATATTTAGGTTAGACATAATTTAATCCATGTTTCTATTTAATCAATTCTGTCCACTCTATTTTAACCAATCCGATTAATCCACTCCAGTTAACCTGCCCCAGCTCCCACAGGTTAACGACGTTACATTCTGATCCACACCATAACGGAACAGAATGTAACCCCTGGACTCCCTCTTAACTTTAACTAATCCCTTTCTGACTTTTTGTTTTAATTTACACCACGCGCGGGGCGGGTAACTTTTCTTCCCCCTTAAATCCCCCCTAAAACCCCCCTCTTATCCCCCTTCTTTTTATTTTTGCTCCTTGGCTCAAAAGCTACGCTCGCGGGGACGCTTCTAAGCATAAACGCAGGGGTAACGCTCTTGTGCCCCGCTGTTGCTTCTCTTTATTCGCCACCGCAAAAAAACAAGGTTAGGCTATGATTCATTAGGGGGGAAGTATAAGGGGGAAGGAAAAACTGCGGTCGATTCACCTTCACTCTACCAGCATAAATGTAAGCTTATCGTTCTTTCCTCTCTCCCTTGCCCCGCCCCTATTCTGTCTCTGTAAGTCTACTTGCTTCCGTCTGTCTGCTACAGGTAGGCAGACCCTTTTATCGTAACACTCCAGGCAATTCAAAAGCATTTTAGGAATAGGAAAAAATACTTTTCTATTGCCTGATTGATTGTCTTAATATTGCCGTCAGGGATAACCACCTGTTCAAATTTTTCTCTGATCCTCACATGGGATATTAAAAACATATCCCCGTTGGACCAAAGAAAAATATCAACAGGTGGTAAGAATAAGAGAACTTTAAAAAAGAAAGACCGGTTAACACAACCTAAAAGAAAAAGCCCTTTTAGATTGTGATCACCGGAAGAAAGGATAAAATTATATTTCGTAAATAAGGCAAAAACATCCCCTATTTACGAAATATAATTTTATCCAGAGAAAAGAAAATCAAAGACAGGACACACCTATTAAGCAATATGAGACTAAAAGAAGCCCGCTTTTTGACTCATATTGCTTAATAAGTGCAAAGAAAATACCGCAACATTTGGCAGCAATGAAAGTATCCACTACTGACAAATGTTGCTCTCCCCTTTTAATATAACTACCCAGGTAACACAAAAGGTTTTTTGTACCCCTGCAAGCAGTAACTTGCATAGCAAAAAAACCTTTTCAGTTACCTGGTTGAAATATCTTTATATTGCCGAATGATCTGCCCGAACAAAATTTATTCTGAGTCTTTACAGGAAGATTAAAAACATCTTCCCGTTGACTCAAAAAAAATATCTTCGGGCAGTAAGAAGTAAAAAGAAAGAGCAATACACTCACAGGATAAATAGTAATTTACCTGGTGAGAGTATTGCCAAGGGAAAAGGAAAAGCGAAAAAAGAAGCATAACACTCAAAAAATAATTAATAATTTAGGACAAATTTTGAAGTTATTTTTATCGTGTAATGCTGAAGAGAAGACGAATGCTTAAAAGATATATAAGAAGGGAAAATCACCCCCTCTTATATATCTTTATTCTGATATAAAATGTGTATCAGTTGATGAAAAGTGGCTTAGTCTTCTCCCCGTAAAAGAGAGATAAAAAAATAAATGAAAGGATAATAGCGGGAATTTTTTATCTCCCTTTTCGGTGCTTATTTTTTTCGGATTCCTTGCGGTTAGCGATAAGTAAAAACATATATAAATAAAAAGTTAAAAGAAAAGAAACATTTTTATTTATATAGTTTTCACCTATCGCCAGGGAAAGATATCTTTTTTCTTTTCTTTGGATTTTCTTCTCCTGGCGTTTGCAGAAGCCAGTGCCGCAAAAAAATCTCCTGCTTAATTGCTTGCCTGCATTTTTTGCGGTGCTGAGTCTTCTATAAACGCCATCGATGCCGCGTATGTAAGCTCTTAGAATAGTTTTAGTTTTTTTTATCTGTTCTGCTTGGAATGTACGCACGCAAACAGATAAAAAATATTAAAACGTAGAAGAACAATGATCAGGAACAGGGAGGGGGAGGGAGGGGAGCCATGCGATTAGCGGGAATAGAGATTTAGCCCTACGATAAAAAGTATCTGCTTTAGCCCGCCTTTATATTTTTAACCAGGCTAAAAAAGCTTTTAGTTGGTTAAAAATATAATGCTTTTTTTGCTATACATAACAAAGTTTTATCGGATAAGATAAGCGTGAGGTTATTTCTGGTAGAATGTCCGATAGAGTCTTGTTATGTATGTAGAGGCTTTCAATTAAACTCCTTAGCAAAAAAAAGCTCCTGGCGGGCGGTCGTGGTAGAAGAGATGACCAGAAATTATTTCAAATGTTTAGACAGTATCTGAACCTATTTTCTCTATAGGGCTTTACTATCACTTAAATTTCTCTTTTGTTCACCCCAAGAATTAATAAATTTAATTATAGAATCAGTTATTATAATAAAAACATTATAGTACTCAGTGATTTGCTCCTCTTTAACATTGTGTGAACCTTTATGTATTACAAAATTCACTATTCTTTTTTCATTATTAGTACTATAAACTGGCACAAACATATGACGCTCTGAAAAATGAATAAACTTGGATGTTTGTTTATATACATTATCAATCCAAGGGAAAACGTCTTTTAAATATTTACGTAAACGGGTATCATTAAGTCCTTTTCCTTCTGAATCTTTAAATTTATTTAAAGGTTCCCCATTCATAATGTGAAGAATTAATTTATCTGCCTCTTTTGGTGGAACCTTAGAGATATAGTTTAGTCTCAATAAAGTATCTAAATGCATCCTAATAATAGGAGCGGCACAAATAAGGTTCCAATTACTAGTGGTTAAAATAAAACCATCTACTAAATCTAAACTACGCTTTACAACTCCAATTATGAAAAAATCTATCATACCCATATTAATATTTCCAACAGCATCTTTACCAGCTTTTTTTAATTTATCATCATAAGTATCTAACTTTTCTTTTTTGCCTTTTAACTTAGGAAACTTTTCATGCGGTAACTTTATTTTTATCACCTCGCTTGGCGAAATTTCATATAACCCAAAATAACTTAACTACTTCGTTTATGCACGCCTATAGGGGAAGTTTCGAAAAGTAACCACTAATTTCCCTTGTAGAATTCTTTATAGATTCTTATACTTATCATAAACTTTTTTATTAATTTTGCAAATAATAGGTTTATATATAGGTAAATCCGGGTGTCCTTTCCCCTATCAGGTCGAGGACAGGCTTGTATCGGGAAGGATCCCTTTAGTTTTATATAATAACGAGCAATTCAGAGATATTCAAAGGAAAATACACTTTTATATAGATAAATCAAAGCGGACGCTTTAATATTGACTAATACATTAATATATGTTAATATATTCATATAAAGCATAGTTTTACTTAATTCAAAATCCATAAAAAAGGAGGTGAAAAAAATGGCAACAGTAATAACCGTCCCTCGTGATTCAAGCTTGCAATTTAGACTTGTAATAGGTACCAATCCGAGTACCGGAGCTCCTATCATCAACAGCAAGACCTTTACTAAAGTTAAATCAGCTGCTTTAGACCAAGACGCTTATGATACAGCTACCGCTTTAGTGGGTTTGCAGAAGTACACAGTAGATGAAATCAGACTTGAAAGAGAATCCCTACTTACTGAATAATCGTTAATAATTATAAACCATAAACAAAAAAGGAGGTGAAAAATAAATGGCAACCGAATTAGGAGAAGTAACTAGTTATAAGAGACTGTATATGCAGTTTAGAGATAGTGCAGCTAAAACCATCAATCTAACCTTAAATAATCCTAAAAATTTAGAGGATGGAGATTACGTTGATTTAGCCGCCCAGGAAGCAGCTATTGAAGGAGTTATGGATACTATACTCGCTAAAAACATCTTTCATAATAATGGTAATGACTTAGTAGCCAAGGTAAATGCCCGCATACTTGATTATAGTTCTAC
>Ga0315549_1005038_pt1 | contig 10932 bp, 8 predicted proteins | sample SalMarSW160200MG_FD_203101 | JGI IMG/M metagenome (GOLD analysis project Ga0315549, IMG submission 203101) | Salt marsh sediment microbial communities from the Plum Island Ecosystem LTER, Massachusetts, United States - Salt Marsh Sediment SW1601-200 ... | reverse complement strand
AAGACACTCTGCCTTCACTACGTATCTGAGAAGTTGTGATAACATATCCCACAATTTCATTGTTCGTCCATGCCGTAAAAAGATTATATTGCGATTCAGGACGCATATCGTATCGCCACGACAAATATGTAAAATCTCTTATGACCCACAACTTATGCTGGTCACGGCATCTTGCCCACAATTCATCTGCCCATTTATCGAATTTTTGTAACAAACGTATTTCGATATTATTATAAGGCATTGATCTGTAATTTCGTAGTAACCTTAATAATGGTTTACTGACCTTACTTGCCAGAGACCCTAGCAAAACATTATGAGTTTTATCTTTTACTAATGGACCAATATCTATTGGGCTAATATGAATTGGCGTTGGAGATATAACACTCCATTCTAATTTATTAATGCGAGCTTGGATAAGATTAGCATTTGGAAAACCGTATACAAAATCGCAACCCTTGTTTGAAAGTATTTTATATAGAGACTTGGCTGTTTCAGTAAATATACCTAAGTCTCTATATTCGGGATCAGTCATCGAGTCAAATATAATTAATCCCAAATGTTCAGCACCATTCACGGATACCCTAAGTAAATTAGCCGCTTCTTGACTTATTAAGCGATTGCCATCCCACGCAAGCATTATGGAAACAGGCTTGACTGGATTTCCCAGAATTTCCCATCGCCAGTGCTGATAGCTTTCGGTTTTTCCCATCGGTCTACCAAAAACTTTTTCAAAAAGCGGGATGATATCTTTCTCATCACCTTTTTCGTATGACTTTATTACTATTGATAAATCCTTATTTTGTATCACATTAATTGTTTTCATAATACAGTCACTGGGTATATGGGCCATAGATAATTACGGAACTGATCACAATCAAATGGCAAACGCCCGACCCAGACGCCATGTTAACGGAACCTATTTCATTTATCTGCCGAAATTTCTCGACAGAACTCATATCGGGAGAAAAAACGTTTGCCAATTCGGCGACGTGAATGACTTTGGTTGCACTCTCTAATATAGGTTTTAACTCTGTTGCCTTTGTAGTATCGGCTTTTCGATACAATGTTGAACGCGCCCACACTGGCTACGCCCAAAGCAGACGCGCGCACGGAGATACCAGAGGCCTGCAATCGGGATATGATTGCCCAACCTAGAATACCGTGTGTGCCAGTTAATAATACGTTGCAGCTCAAAACCAACCCATCATCGAAATTAAAGCAAGCACAAACGCATCACGATAACGCCGCCTAAATTTACCTGCGTGAATCGCCAAACTAATCCGACCCTTCCAACTTTTACTCAATACCTTGTGGACAAGCTTTTGTGAATCAACACCACAGGCCCTAGCAATCGCCTCTACTTGACCACGATACCACCCTGATTTGACGTTTTCTATGCGGTTCTTAGCCATTTTTAATCCAGCATTTGCGCCAAACTCATTTGTGCGGTGCTGTCGATATCGCATGAAGGACACTTTATCAATAAACCACGCGAATCCGTTCGATCGCGCCCATGCATACACAAACCAATCATGAAGATATATCTCATCCCGGACTCGGGGATTCGCTCGCAAAAAACCCTGGATTCCCTTTGCCAGAAACGCCGACATAACATAGGTGCACCCAGGTCCAGCACTTTCAAACAAGAAATCCCATTCGCACTGCGGCTGACCTTTATCAATCAAGACCTCGCGCCCATCCTCCCAGAAAGTCGTCACATTGGCGCTATACCCTTCACAACCCTGAGTCGCCAGGCAATCGATTGCGCGCGCCAGCTTCAAAGGATGCCAGATATCATCCTGGTCTGAGAACGCGATAAAGTCATAGCCTGAAAAATCGGCGCGCAACAACAAATTAAAAAAATTTAACCCGGCAGATCCATATGGGCCACGCTCCTCTAACAACATCACACATGAAGCTGAATTCAGATACTCAAAGGTTCCATCAGTAGACGCATCGTCAGACGCCAAGATTGATACTTCTACCCCTTCTTGGGCCCGGATCGATTTAAGTTGTTCCTCAATCCATTGGATCCCGTTATGTGTAGCCATCAATACGAGAACTCTTTTTGTCATTGATCTTTTATCGGCTCTTTACTTCATCGAAATAGAGCAGTACCAAGACCTTTGAATTTTCATAAAATGCATAAAGTATCTTTAAGAATACAATTTTTATCAAAAATTGATTCTGGTGATTTTTGCCAGGTTCTGCAAAGGTCTTGTTCCTTCTGGCACCAATGCAAACCATAGAGGAACCGGCAGAGAAACATTCTTAAATCGCCCCACGTTCTTGAAGGGAAAAGCTTAGCTATGCCTTAATCAAATAGAAACAGGCCTGGTCTCCGTCGTTACTATCATTTAGTTGATGAGCATATTTCTTAAACACACGAATATCTTTATGTCTAAATAAGGATTTTCTGGGACTGGTCTTATAAGACTGTTTTCCCATGAGAGAGATGTTTTTTATATACTGTTCACTTCCCCAGATCTGAAATCCAGTGGAATCGAATCGCACCTTATCGACCTTAAAACCGGCCTTACCTGCCAGAATCTTCATGCCTTCGACCGAGTATAGATAGAGATGTCGCGGTGCGTCAAATTGTACCCAGTCTGTCCCATACGTTTTCCATGCATACGTCTGAGCTACAGGTGTTCTGATCAACACAATGCCACCAGGACACAATAGTCGGTGTAACTCACGTAGTGAGGAAAACGGGTCGGGTATATGCTCGAAGGAGTGGTGGAACATGATAAGATCAAACTGGCCCTCAAGGCCCACCAGTTCTTTCTTCAGAATACAGACGCCATTGCTGTAAGAGATATCATGAGAAATGAACGGGTCTATACCGGTGAGGTGAAAATAACCAAGATGCCTCAGTACAAGAAGAATCTTTCCCACACCACATCCGACATCCAATATTTGGGAATCTTTTTTAATAGTATAATCCATCAACCAGTCAAATTTACTTAGGTGGTCCAATTCCGAGAGGATTGATCTCATGTTTGAGTTAGAAAAGTAAAATCTCAATACGAAGGCACCAAGATAAAACTTGAGAAGATCGATTCGATTCATATTCATAGAGTAGTATCCTGAAGTGTAGTACCGGCTCATATCTTCTGGAATATCCTTAATAAATAGACAACCGCACTGTGCGCATTCGATGTATTCAAATTCATCGAAAGATCCAAACATCATTTCTCGTGCAGTATGTGTAATGTTTCCAGTCACATTCAGGCATATTTTGCAAAATCTTGTTGGCGTGTTAATGTTTATCTCCTCATTTACAGTTTAGATTGAGACCTCTGAATTTTTTAATAAGACAAACAAAGTATCTTTAAGAAGACAATTTTTATCAAAAAATGTCACTCAATCTTCGACTGATTATCTATTTCAGTTGAATTGATATCTATTTAATGCCTCGTTTCATTGCTCTATAAATTGGTTTTATGATTATTGTTATATCCCTCCAGGAACTACTCTCAGGATCATAGCCTATCCAATATTAACCTCCGAACCTTAGACTTTAGCATCATAGAGCATATCTCTCCCTAAAATTATATCTTACAAGCTATAGAAATCCCATGCATTTACCCTACGAGTCATAGACTTTTTGATTATCAGGTATACTTCTCCCACATATTTAATTCATAGCCAGCAATTTAGATCCCCGAAATATGTTAAATACCACCACAGAAATAGCATGGAGCTTGGCGCAAGGAGTATTATAATCATCAAGATATTGAGGGAATCTGAATCTGATTGTAACGATAAGGACATCTGTCATGAATACGATGTTTCTACACAGACCTTCTACAACTTGCTCCATGACGCCGATCTCAAACTGGCCTTTTAGCACCCCAATCAGTGGCGGCAAGTTGAGTGAATTTATTTAATATCGGCATTTTAATTCATCTAAATTAATGCAACAACTTGACATCAATTCGTGGAAACACAAAGTTTATTCTCGCTTTTTTTATTAAAATATATTATTGTCATTTATGGTGCTATTTTGTTCTTGTTTGCCCGAGTTTTTCAAAAAGCCCACGATAAATGCCGGCGAATAAATGTTCATGGTGGCCATTTAAACTATTGTTCTTGTAATATTACCTGACTTATACGTGAAATGCGCTGATATGAAGACAACCACAATAATAAAGAAAATGTACATATAAATATTCTCTTTAGTGCCATAATAAAATATGGCTGATAATAGCATTAAAAGAATTATGATTGGATGCAATACATGAAGCCAATATATTTTTGCAAGCATCCGCCATACTTCATAGCATTTTGTTGCATGCCTTGCAATCTGACCCTGGTTAAAAACGTTTTTGTTAATTAGGATTCTTTTTAGAAAATTTTTTGACTTTGACGACTTTAGATCGTAATGTTTTACCATAGGAATTCTTAGGTAATTAAGTTTATAATTGGCTGATAATAGTCTAAGATAAAGATCCAACTCACCCGATCTTTCTAACATTACATTCCATCCCCCTACCTGTTCCAGAGCGTATCTTTTGAAAATCATTCCGCCACCTACACCTCCAACCACTTCTTCAATATCTTCAACCACATTAAAATAATTCTTTTTTTCCAAAACAATTTTATTATTGTTGATATAGATCCAATTGAGTAATCCAGCCACACCAGCACAATTATTGTTTGCCTCTAAAAAATCAACTGTATGGAGTAACCATGATTCATCAACCTCCATATCACCATCCAAAAAAAACACATATTTACCATAACCTTTACACAAACCCAATTGTCGACCTGCTGTTGGTGTAGGCTTTCCACTTACTATATAAGTTTCTATGCCAAAAGAAGCAGCAAGCTCAACTGAATTGTCGGATGATTGACCGTCAATATAAATAATTCTGGGCATTGTCTGCTTTTTTGATGCATAAATATCAGAGGCAATTTTTACCGATTTAAAACCTTTTTTTAAAATATCACCTTCATTCTTTCCAATTATAATAATATCAACACTATAATCATCTAAAATATTATTGTTTTGTAAATTCATCTATACTGCACCCCTCCACTTAAAGTGGATGATGAGGTCATAAAAAAGATCCTCAAGCATCTGAAGCTGTGGCATATAAAGACAATGCCTGCCGCCGCCAAAGACCAAAGAACCGCCGAAGCCCCTCAAATATACCTTCGACTATTCCAACTACCAGGTAACTGCTTCCGATAACTGGCTTTATGTAGACGCAAAGTATCAGGATGTATATCCCCCATGATTTTGAAAATGAAAGATGGGACGAGAGGGTAGGTCTGCTCAAATTTCCTCAATTTTAAGCCTTCTGTTAAAATCACGTCTTCTTGAATAACCTTTGAATTTGCTCCTCTGCCGGTCAGTGTCCTCTAAACCAGCCGGCCATTTCCCCGCCACTATATCCTGCATCTAAATTTTTTTTGACATACAACGGCAAATTTTCTATACTCCGTCCAATTAAAAGCGACTTCTTATCAACTCAACTCAACAACTCAACTGGGCAATACTACGTGCAACACACCACTGCCATACTGGAACAAGCAAAGATGCGAAAGTTGAGAAAGAACTTCACATTTAGTGTCGTAATTCCCACCTACAACTCGTCGGCAACACTTGCCAGAGCTCTAGGATCAGTCATAACTCAGACACGGTTACCCAATGAGATTATTATTGTCGATGATGCTTCCAGTGATTTTGATACAACATCTATTATCGTTAAACAGTTTCAATCTTTATTTACATCCATAAGGTTATTACGCAATAAAACAAACATCAATGGTGCTGCTAGCAGGAACAGAGGAATTCGATTGTCTAAGTATGAATATATTGCTTTTTTAGATTCTGACGACGAGTGGCTTCCCAATAAACTTGAAATATACCATGATTACATCAGTATTTATGGACGTTCTCATTTGTATTTTAGCCAACGGTCATTATTTAAGGATAATGTCCTAAGAGATATTCACCCCAAGCGTGGCATTGATTTCGATGAACACATAAGTGAGTATTTATTTCTCACAGGTGGAGTTATCCAAACAAGTACGATTGTAATGGACAGATCTGCAGTTTTAAATGTGATGTTTGATGCGCGATTTAATCGTCACCAAGATCACGATTTTTGTTTGCGCGCTATTCAGAGTGGCATTAAACCCATATTCATAAACAAACCTCTTACGATATTTCACATAATCGAAAGCGACAACAAATTAGTCCCGCCGTCTTTTTGTCGTTGGTGGCTTGACAAGCACAAATGGCTCATGAATAAGCATGGTTATTGGGGCTATCGTTTATTCATTCTATCGTTGAGTTATTTACGCGCACGTAAGTACTATAACTTTCTTATCAATCTACTACTTTCCATATACAATCTTGGCGTGAAAGGAGTTTGGAAAATACGTCACAAGTTCACGAAATTGAAATGGTACATTACTATGTATTTCCCTAAATCCTTTCCGCCGCTCAAAGGCCCCGGTAAATGATTACCATCCATTTGGTAATTTTCACAATTTCTTACACATTATGAAATTACCCACTTTGAGCCAATTGCCATCGTATGTGGTCATGGCAGTTTTTATTTTTCCTTTTCTTCCCTTGGTAACACTCACCATACTTGGTCATATAATTTTATTTCTAAAAAAGAATGATCGTTTAGTTATTATCTTTCAACTCCTACTAGTTTTATATCTAGGCTTCATAAACGCAACCAGATTTCCAGAAAATGATTTGGTCGTTTACTCTGCCTGGTTTTCCCAAGTATATTCTATACCCTATCTGAATACATTCTGTTTCAGAATAAAGATCCAATATTCTTTTTCATTAACTATCTCTTGTATTATGTAACTTCCAGTAATTTCCATTTATATGTAATAATTATCACATTTATTCCTTATTTTGTATATTTTCTGGCGATTCGGAATATGTTCCTTGTGCTCAAATGCAACAACTCGCTCATTCTATTTGCTACACTGTCAATAGGCATTGAAACGGCCAATACAGTTATAAATGGTATACTGATTTTCCTGGCTTTCATTATTGATTATTTCTTTACCTATATTTAATAATTGTTGCAGGTATACCTGCAACAATTGTGTTTGCTGGAATTGGTTTGGTCACAACCGATCCTGCTGCAATAATTGCATTGTCTCCTATACTACCAGTATTGGGGATTATAATTCTATTCCAGAAGCTATGATACTTTTTCATAAATTGATATGCTCAGATAATATTTTATTTAATTGACTGCTATGTGAATCATTATATTTATTTAGATAATCCCTGATTGTAGTAGTCCCATTTAATCCAATTTTTGATTTGGTTTTATAGTCCGTTATTACTGAAACAATAACATCACACAATCCTAAAGGATCTTTTGGTTCTATCTTATAGCAATTATGATTTTCCTTCATTAAAAAGGAGATCGAACCAACAAAAGCTGTGATTATCGGAGTGCCAAATATCATCGCTTCATAAAGCACTCTGGGAAAACCTTCATGATGGGTAGGCAAAATGAAAATATCCGCATTACGATAAAAATTATTTATAATATCGGTTTCGTAGACTGAACCATGAAATTTTATATAATCACATAAATCCATTTCTTTAACCTTTTCTTTCACTGTTACAGCATCCGGCCCATTTCCGACAACATCAAGTTGAAAATTTTTTGTACCTTTTTTAATGAGTAAACTAACCGCATCAACTAAATCAAAAATACCTTTTGCATATTCTATTCGCCCTAAAAAAAGCAAATTATAAACTTCCTTAGTATCATATCTTCTGTTTTCAACTATGTCTTTTATGGAATATTCAATCATTGGCCTTATTGACTCAGCTTTGCATCCAAATTGATTTATAAATTCCGTAAATTTTGGAGAAATTGTAAAAATAACTGAAGCATGCCTGAAAAGATATTTTGATATTCTAGAATTAATTCCTTTCTCACCCCGGACATAAAGCCCATAAGGCTTGTGAAAAAGAATAGCAAAAAATAGTAATATGAAAAAACTATTTGGATAAAACAAATATGTAAAATCGTTTTTTAACAACCGTAATATTCCAACAGGAAATGCTTTGACATATGAAATAATCTTTGATCTCGCTCTAGGAATAGCTGTTATTCTTAAGCCTTTATCCAAGACATTAAAACCAGCCACCCAGTCATTGTCTTCAACCCTAATACGGAAATGAAAAAGTTCAACATCGTTCCCTAATTCCTTTAATTCAATTAGAAATTTCCCAGCTGATTTGTGTATGAATAAATCCTTTTCATTTTCAAACATTGCATTGCTATTTATCACTAGAATTTTCATATTATTCTTTCAAATCGAATATCTTTTTTTTTAATAAATAGTAGTACACTCCTTCCCAAATAAACTATCTCATGTGCCAGGATTGTTTAATAAATGGAATGCCGTATATTTAGATGTATCTATTTACCAAATGATTTTAAGTTTTTCTGGCTAAAATAAGATTTATCATCCTGGAGTTTGGAATAATGTACGAGGCAATGCGATATATAGTCCTGGAGATCCGCTTCAGTTTCGATGAGCCATCTGTTGGGGGGGAGATAAACGAATCTATCGAACGTTTCACCTGAACTTCAAAACCGTAATGTTGAACGATGTCTAATGCCTCTGACATGGTGTACTCTCGAATATGACCAAAACCGTGGACCCATACTCCATTGCCCTGTGAGTGTTTCGATTTTTCTTCTTTATACACTCGGTACACCGGATCGAGGACTGGCTTTCCAAGTACAAATTTGATACGGTTCTTGAGCCTCGATGTGTTCGGAATAGAAAAAACAAGCATCCCTCCGGGGCTGAGCACCCGATTGATTTCCGCAAATATTCTTCCCGGGCCGGTGTTAAGATGCTCCAACACTTCAGTAAAGACAACCATATCAACTTGCCCGTCGTCGAGCGGGAGTTCCTCTTTTAAAAGATCACACACACGATGATCGATTCCGGCTTTTCGGCAACGATCTGCCAGGAGCAAAGTCAGATCTATCGTAAAGAGTGCTTCGCTAGGGAAGAAATGTCTATAAATGAAGGTATTTGGCGAAGTGCCAATATCAAGAATAGATGGCTGTTCATGGCACGATATGATCTTGAGGCCCTTTTTGATCATGTTTACATTCCACCAGATGGACTCTAAGTGGTTCAGCAGATATCTTTTTTCCAAGTCTCTGCTGAGTTCCAAACAGTTGTCGTCCGGACAAAGGGCTATCTCGGCAATAACCTTTTCAATTGACGAGTTGAAAATCGGATCATTAGGTCCAGAATGGCTTAATGGGCTTTTTTTGTCCATTGTGATTCCTATCGTTTAGGCATAGTGATTTGGTTTTCTCAGTGAATAGACAATCCTTGATCGATTAACTTTAAAAACAGTATTTTTACTCTTTCTGAAAATTTGCAGTCAATGAATTCATGTACTTACAGACATAGAAATAGCTAATTATGGCCTTTGCCAAGGGTACTTTTTGGGGGAAATAATTTGTCCGAAAAATATTTTAATGAATAAAACATGATTATTGCCCATGTAACATGTCTTATAGGTTCAAGTACTGTCGATCTTGGTAAATATATAGAAAAACCAACAAGAAAAGTATAACCGATAATAAAGACGTAGTTGCGATTATGATTCGCTTTTATTTGAAATTTTCTGACAACATAACCTAACAAAGACATAAAAAAAATGACGCCAATCAACCCAAATTCCATATATTGGTCAGAAATCATATTGTTGCCTAAGCCCCAACTTGCACCTGCTTCCTCTGTTATAAATATTCCTGAACCCATTTCTTTGACTTTTTTATCAAATAATGCTTCGGTCATTAAACTAGGAAGCAAGGGAAAAGGTGCAAAAATAAAACGGATCATACCTTTCCCATAACTTAACCCATTTTTATTAGCATAGTCATATCCCACATAAAGATTTCTGTTACAAACGATAAGATCCATCCCAACATCAAAGACCGAATTATATCTAAATGTTTCTACACCCCTACTGACAAAATTCCGCAATCCTGCTTCTGAATCATTAATATTTTTTGACCTACTAAAAAATATAAAGTTAAGAACAAGCAACCCAGCCAACACTATGATAATAAATGTTTTTAATTTAACAGGTCTGACAAATAAAGAAAAAGAACATATGGTAATTAAAGCTATCTGAATGGCTGGCCCCCTATCTCCTGTATATAGAAATAGTAAAATATAAAAAAATAATAATGCTAATATTGGTTTGTTAAAATTCCTGATAAAATTAACGATTGATCCTTTATAATTTTTCGTATTTGCGATCAAAATTACAGCCAATCCTATGCTAACCTGAAATATTACAAGTAATCCGGCAGGTATATTTTCTGATGAACCGAATCTGCCGCTGATCATCTCTGCTCCCGCAAAATAGAGTAAAATTATAAACATGAAATAAACAAGATATGACAATAGATATTGCAGCGTTCTGTATTTTCTTTTCAATTGAATAAAAGGACGGCATTTTCCCCTTGATTGGAGACTTACTCCTAAAATATATGAGATCGATCCTATTAGTGCTAATGCTGTTGCTTTGGTTATTACATTTTCATTAAAACTGAATGTGAATGCAGAGAAGTAAGCTGGCGAAATGGGGTATAAGAATATTGGATAAACAAAGTTGACAAAAAAGAAACTTATCAAAAAAAGAGTATGGAAATTAAAATAATTTTTGTTAATTAGAGTGCGACGAATAATCCAAATTGAAGAAATTGAATATACTATAAAAATTAAAATACAATATTGATATGAATAGACATCAGGCGCAAAAAAATACAGAAGTAATGAAACTGCCCAGAATATAAATGCCACTATTATTTGAGAACTTTGCACATCCTTAAGGATATTGTGGTTAATTTTTCTGTTTGGAAATGTCTGGATCTTGTCTATATA
>Ga0315549_1005032_pt1 | contig 10936 bp, 9 predicted proteins | sample SalMarSW160200MG_FD_203101 | JGI IMG/M metagenome (GOLD analysis project Ga0315549, IMG submission 203101) | Salt marsh sediment microbial communities from the Plum Island Ecosystem LTER, Massachusetts, United States - Salt Marsh Sediment SW1601-200 ... | reverse complement strand
AAGAACTGAAGTGAGGAACAGGAGAAAATAAATCTGTCCCCTTTTCTGATACGTATTAATCCACATCTAGTCTTTGTTTTTAAGTTTTTATCCGCGTCAAATGCTTTTTTGCTTTTATATTGCATTTATTTAACATTAATGCTATTATTACTAAAAATTATTTAATAATAACAATATTATAATTAAAGATGCAAAATAACCAATATTTCTCCCGCAGCCTTATGGAAAAGTTGAAGAAATGGATTGACCGCAGGGAAATCTATGCAATTAAGGGCCCCCGCCAATCAGGCAAAACTACACTTTTAAAGATGTTGAATGAATATCTGATAAGGAAAAAAGGAGTAAGTCCTGACAATATTATATTTTTGACTTTTGAAGACAGGGATATTTTAGAGAAATTTTCAGCAGATTCTAAGGAATTTATAAGAAGCTACATAGGCAAAAAAAAGAAAGAGCGCCTTTATTTTCTTCTAGACGAATTTCATTATCTTGAAGAAGGGGGACAAAAGTTAAAACTTCTTTATGACCTTTTTGAAAATGTTAAGTTTATAATAACCGGCTCTTCATCTTTGGAATTAGCAGGTAAAACGGCTAAGTATTTAGTTGGAAGAGTATTTTCATTTTATTTGCCTCAATTGAGTTTTGCTGAATATCTTGGCCTTAAATCTCAACAGATGAACAATATATATTGTGAGAGAACAAAATTTCTCAAAGATTTTATTATTTCTGGAAAAGATTTCCTGTTAGAAAAAGATATTTTTGCATCGGATTTTAAAAAGTATTTTGAGGAATATTCAATATTTGGTGGCTATCCAGAAGTCGTTAAGACTGAGGACTTTGAAACTAAAATAACTATATTAAAAAATATTTATGAAACTTATGTTACAAAAGATATCATTGAGCTTTTAAAAATTAATAAAGTCTCAAAATTTAGAACTATTGTAAAGCTATTAGCTACAAGGATTAGTAGTTTAATAAACTTTAACAGCCTTTGTAATGATTCCAACACTTATTTTCAAGAACTAAAAAGCTTTCTTTCAGTTCTTGAAGAGACTTATATTATATATCTTTTAAAACCTTTTTATACTAACAAGGCAACAGAACTTAAAAAAAATCCTAAACTCTACTTTATCGATACAGGTTTGCGAAATTTTGCTATAGATAATTTCAAAGAAATAGGATTAAGAACGGATGGAGGAAATCTTATAGAAAATACAGCATTTATTCAACTGCGCATTAATTACTCTGAAATTCCTATTAAATACTGGAGGACCTTAGCAAAAGCAGAAGTTGATTTTATCCTGGAAAGAGAAAAAGATATTGTTCCCATAGAAGTAAAATATGCTAACATGTCAGAACCAAAAATAACTCGGGGCTTTAGAAATTTTCTGCTCAAATATAAACCAGAAAATGCATTAGTCCTTACTCGTGGTTTCTGCGGGCAGTTAAAAGTAGATTCGTCTTTAATCAAGTTTATTCCAATCTGGTATATATAAATTTTATATCCGCACCTCTTCCTGCCCACTGGTCATGTAGGACAAACTTCTATATAAAAATCAGACATACTCCGATTTACAAACCTTCCCCCACCAAAATATAATGCAATCGTCTGAAAAGATTAAGACTGAAATATCAGGACGCCTTTAATGCCCTAAAAACACTTGAGGATATTTTGAAAGAACCATTTTCAATGATTATAAGAGATGCTACCTCCAGCGCTTTGAATATACTTTTGAAGCATTATGGAAGTTCTTAAAGGAATATCTTAAAGAAAAGGAAGGTATTATCTCGAATTCCCCTAAAGCTTGCTTCAAAAATAATCCTTGCTTATGGAAAGAAAGAAATTCCTTATTTACTGCCTTTATCCGCATCAAATGCGCTTTTATCTGGTCAGTTTTGCACTGATAAGTCGGTTTAGACTTACGCCCGCTTCAGCAGCTTGGATTGATAGATCTCTATGGACTTCCGGGGGAATCCTGACAGAAAATTTGCCACTATATTTCTTATTGAATAAAGGCTCCGGGATTGAGTCACCATCGGTCTCCATAATTTTTATACCCTCCGCAACAATTCTGCGGATACCTTTCAATGCCCCCTCCGGCGTTCCAGCCAACCAACTTAAACTCGGGAACTCCGCACAGAGACCCAAATACTCGTCATCTTTATCTGACCATATTACTCGATAAGAATATCTATCTTTTTTTAACGTCATTTTCCTTCCTCCAATTTATCAATGGCATCCAAGACTTGCCTTACTTGATAGTCTTTGGCTTTACCTTTAAAATTTTGGACATTTATCAGCGGAGGGTAAATCCAGCTTACCTTATATATCCTGTGGTTTGTGCCTTTTTTTCTTGGTTCCCCAAAATAATAATCACAAACTCTGCATACGTCTCCAAACCTTACATTGACAGGGTTTACCCTCATCTTCGCCAATATTTTTTGGATTTCGTCCATGGGTTACATGATACCACTATTGGTGTTATTGTCGAGAACAGAGTTGTGTGGGCCGACAACTCTTAATAGAATCTCGTTTTTGTCGTTATATTGAAAAGTGAATCGGTAAAAATCATTTACCCTTGCCTCAAAAATGGATCGAGTCCCTTTGATTTTTTTTATTCTCAAGGATGGATGCCGGGGATTGGAGACCAGAAGATTCAATTGTTTTTTCAGCTTTTTTCGGGTTGTTTGGTCGAGTTCAAGAACGCACTTCTTGAATCTTTCGGTTCTAGACAGGCTAATCTTTTCCTTCCATTTCATCGATAAGATCCTCGACCGAATCAAAAGATTTAACTTTCCCCTCACGGATGTCGCGTTCTGCCTCTTCTTCGAGTTTCTGCCAGCGCTCCATCCAGAACCAAGCCTGGTCTTTATCTATGGTTTCCTGGGGAATCAGAACGATTGTGTTGTCTATGACTTTTGCCAATACAATACTTCCTTTTTCGATATGAACTTTCTTCCTCATATATAAAGGAAGGGTGATTTGCCCTTTTTCTCTCACTTTTATTAATTCTTCCATGGCATTTCTCCAAAAAGCAGTCTTATTTTCCTAATTTCCTACTTTCTCACCAGTTTAAAGTAATCTAAAAATTTTGTCAATCGTAGGACCCTTAATAAACTGACCCGAGCACATCCTAAACAGACAAAAGGCTAAAATGCTAAAAGAATGTATGATTCACGCATCATAAAGAAAGAGAAATGATCAAACATGCTGTTCAACGTGGACAGTTGACAGGCGGGGCAACGTTTGTTGATGAAATCGAAAAAAAGCTTAACAGGCGGATTGAATCACGCGGGCAAGGTCGTCCTAAAAAAGATGAAGTATTCTGCTCGGCACAGAGAAAATAAATCTGTCCCCTTTTTTTTATTTTGAAAGTTCTGGAAATTTTGAAATCATATACAATGGATAATTAAATATACGTTTTTGATTGTCACAGCCGAATTTATTTCCGGTAAATTTTATGGCGTAAGCCGGATGATATTTGGTTATAAACGCCTGCAAACTTTTGGCTTTGGTGTTAAACCCGGCTTTTACCTCCACCGGGATGATGTTTCCGTTCACTTCGAGCACAAATTCTATTTCAGAACTCCTGCCTGACCAGGTGACGATTTCATTGAAACCGTATGCGCATAACTCCTGCATTACAAAGTTTTCAGCAAAGTAACCCTTGTAAGAACCATAATCATAACGCATAATGCTTGCCGGATTTAGGTTAATCATGGCGCCAAGCAAGCCGATGTCAAACAAGAAGAGTTTGAAGCTGTTTTCCTTTGCACCGGCCATAAGCGGTATGGACGGATGTAAATTTGTATTGACTTTTAATGCAAGTCCCGCCTTGATCAACCACTCTACGGGATCTGCAAGGTGCTCATAGCTTCTATATCCTTTGGAAATGACGTCCTTGAATTTGAATTTCTTTGATTTTTTGTCCTGTGTATTTGACAGTTGAAGAGGTATCGCCCTGAATACGCGCTCAATATGACGGGAATTCGTACTCCCTGCATACTTCGAAAAATCGTTATTATAATGAAGAATGAGCTGCTTCTGGAGTTGCCTAACGTTCCTGAATGCTTCAAGCGGCGTATCCTTATTGGCACAGTATTGACTGATGACTTCAGGCATCCCTCCCGTAACGAAATACCCTTTCAGCAAGTCAAAAAGACGTCTGTGATAAATATCGTCGATCTTTCCGCCTCTGAAATTCATTAAAAACATCAGCGCCATTTCTTCGTCTGTTCCGGCAAGATATTCTTCAAAATTCATTGGATACATATGAACACTTTCAACCTTTCCGATGGGAAACGGTTCATCACTATGCGCAACGCCCAGATTTGAACCGGCGGCTGCAACCGCCAGCCTGCTCATATTCTCGTAGAAGTACCTCAGGGCGGTTATGGCCCTGGGAATTGCCTGTATTTCATCAAGGATCAAGATATCCGTTTCAGTATTAATCGACTTTCCGGAAACAAAGCTCAATTTGTCGATTAACTGCTTCGGGTCTAAGGGCGAATCATTAAAAATAGTGGCAAGATCGACTTTTGATGCTTCAAGGTCAAAATAGTGTGTGTGACTAAAATGGTTTCTGGCAAATTTTATAAGAACATATGTTTTCCCGACTTGTCTTGCCCCTTGCAGAAGGAGGGGTTTTCGGTGTGTTTTGTTTTTCCATTGGCGCAATTTTGATTCAATTATCCTTTTCATAACCAGAGTCCACCTCACTACTACTTCACGGTCTTAACCCGTGAACTGTTAAAAAATATCAGAAAATAAAGAAAAACGCAAGAAATATGTAGATATATATCAAGAAAATGGCAGGGAATAAATATATGAAAAAAGGGGACAGATTTATTTAAATTTCTTGAACAGGTTTTGGTTTTAAATTATTCTTATAACATGAATAGTCAGCAGAAAAAAATAGGACAGCTTAAGGAGTATTTTAAAAAGAAATGGAAATGGTCTATATGTCAAGACCAAATTTAATCTTTTTTAAGGTGCATTTCCTTTATCATGTCACAGCTAACTTGGTTTGACGATAAGCCTCAAGAGATGTATCGTACTCATTTAATGGTTGATGCAGTCTTTAATAAATATGATGAAAAAAATAATGGTTGAGAAGATATATTTGATGCGTCATGGATTGACAGAGTCCAATAAGAAGAAGATATATGCAGGCGGCAGTATGGAAGGGTTATGTGATAAGGGCATGAAAGAGTTATTTGATGTAGCAGAAAAGCTTGAAGGATTTAAGATAGAAAAGATTATTTCCAGTCCTGTTCGCAGGGCTGTTCAGAGTGCTGTGATAATAAACATATATCGCAAGTTCATCTGAAGTGAATAAGTCACATTAATTTGAATCATTTATGAGGAATAGCTATAAATTTATATACTGAAAAAATATGAAATAATTGATATACTGCCGAGTAACCGAATAATCATATACTGAAGGAAGAGGCATGGTTAGTATGAAAAGAACAATAATTATTATTCCTATATTTCTTATTATCACAGTTTCAAGCATGTTTGGGCAATCGTACAGAACATTTGCTTCGGAACTTAGTTGGATTACAGAGAATGCACGCTGGAAGATTGGTCCATTCAGAATCTATCCGAGGCTTCAATTCAGAGATATTGGCTATGACGATAATGTATACTATCAGAGGGAGGAAACAGGGCCGGTTTCTGATTATACGGCCACATTTTCTCCTGAGATAAGGACTTATCTTCTTTTTCGTAATTATCTGATTCTCTCTTTTTCAGAAAATCCTGAATATGTTTACTATATAAAAGAAAGCAGAGAACGGTGCTGGAATAACTCGTTGACTCCTTCGTTTAAACTGCTGCTGCTTGGCAGGTTTGTTGTTGGAGGTGGATATTCTTACAGCAATAGAAGATGGCGTGCTACGAGTGAATTTGATGTAAGGGCAAATGAGCATCGAGAAGCTTATAATGGAAGCTTGTTTTATGAGACAGCAAGAAGAACATCTTTTGGGCTTACAGTTTCTTCTCAGAGAATTTCCTACGAAGATATTACAATGTCAGGGGAGGAGATTTATCTGTCACGGCTGTTGAACAGGAAAGAGCAGAATGCTAATTTTGAGTTTTATTACAGGATTTTTTCTGAAACCTTCTTTTTTTTGAGGGGAGGTTATTCAGAGTACGATTTTGAACATGTTGATTATCACTGGAGAGATTCCTATTCTTACCAGGGTTTAGCAGGGATGCGGTTTCCACTTTTGGGAAGAGTAAGGGGAACAATTTCGCTTGGCTATAAGAAGCTTATTCCAAGGAGTGAAGAGAAGCAGGGTTTTTCAGGACTTATTGGCGATACGAGTGTTGAGTACAGGGTGTGGCGGTTTGGATTTCGAGGACAGTACAGCAGGGACTGCCCTTTTTCATATTGGACGAATAACATCTATTATATAATTGATAGCTATGTAGGGGGAATATCGTTTTATTTAACCAGGTTTTTCCGGATTGACTATAATTATAATTATGGTGAAGGGCGGTATCCCGAGCCTATGATGACGTATATGCCAGACGGGAGTTATGAGGAGATAAAGAGAAAAGATACCTATAGGACCAATACAGTAGGTTTTGTTTTCAGGGTTATGAAGAATACCGGTATTGGGATTAATGTTAGCTGGTGGAGCAGGGATTCGAATGTTGCATGGGCAAACAGGGATAGGATGTTTGTAGGGGGATATTTAACATACGACTTCTAATAGCAAAAAAGGTACCAGGTACCTTTTTACCCAAGAAATAATACCGTTAAGATAGGTACCTGGTACCTTTTGTTATTTTTGCAGGGTGAATGTTGCGCTTGCAGGTTCGGGTGACATACCTGCGATGTTGTCAGTATAGCTTTTTATGCTGACCTGGCATTGCTGACCGTTGGGGTATGTGCTGCCTGTCACTTTTAACTTGACTATGGCAATTGTCCCGCTGCTTCCTGTTGGAATCGATGTGCCGGCTCCTAAAAATCCTCCGATCTTCAAAGTGCCAGAGGTGGTTTCGTTTCCGGCCACTGCTGCCCAGCTTCCTGTTAAACTTCCTTTTTCTACGCTTTGAAATTCGAACATATTGGCATCAAAAGTCATTTCCAGCCCAAAGACCTTAATCTCGTTTTCATTTCCGGTAATAGATATGGGTACATTAACTGTGGTAGAGGCTGAACCTGAACTTGGATTGCAGTTAACTTCGATTTTATTATCTGAAGCAGGCGGTGGAGGTGGTGGCTCTGGAGCGGATGCGGTTATTTTGGTTGAATCTGTTGCTTTGCTGGCTGCACTGTCGGTTACAGTAAGGGTTGTGGTGTAGGTGCCGGCAGAGTTGTAGGTGTGGGATGGATTTTGGGAAGAGGAAGAGCCGCCGTCACCAAAGTTCCAGGAGTATGAGTATGGCGCCGTACCTCCGCTTGCTGACCCTGTGAAATTAACAGTTAATGGGGCCTCACCTGATGTAGTTGAGGCAGAGGCAGAGGCAGAGAGTTCGGATGTAGGTGGTGGCTGTGAATCGGATGCGGTTATTTTAGTTGAGTCTGTGGCTTTGCTGGCTGCACTGTCGGTTACGGTGAGGGTTGCGGTGTAGGTACCGGCAGAGTTGTAGGTGTGGGATGGATTTTGGGAAGAGGATGAGCTGCCGTCACCAAATTTCCAGGAGTATGAGTATGGCGCCGTACCTCCGCTTGCACTTCCTGTAAAGCTTACGTCAAGCGGAACAGTGCCGGAAGAAGGGGAGCGGGAGCAGTAAGCTGAGAGCGACGGGGTTGAGGGTGGATCATCCGGCGCTGGCGGGTCATCCTCATCGTCCCCATCATCCGGATCATCCTCCTGCGGTAGTACACTTCCTCTGATGGTCAGACTCACATTCACCTTCTGAGGATTGTTGTAGCTTTCAGAGGCGATGATTGTTATTACTGCTGTGTAACTATCATCCTGTGCCGCAAGCCCGCTTTTGTCTATTGATACCAGATGCTCATTTATCTGGCCTGAGGAACTGCTGCCCGGAGGCGAAACACTCAGCCAGTCAGCATCATCAGATATGGAATAAGTTAAGGTGTTTATTCCGGAGTTCTTAATCTTCAATATCTGAGGGGAAGAATTTTCACCTGCCTCCGAAGCTGTGAACGACATCTCGAATACATTCATCCAGATGACCGGACGTGTAAAATCTTCCACCATTGGAGTCATTGGATTCTTTTTGCACCCGGTTTGAAAGATCATTAATAAAGCCAGTAAAAACAATGTAAATTGTGCTGTCCTTTTATAAAACATTTTTATTTCTCATTATTTTGTCATTGATTTCTTTATAAAAAACCACTCCTGGTCTAGTAGCGGCATTTTTAATGTCGTCGACTGTATTTGTGATGGAAAGAGGGCTTGGTTCTTTTGCTCTTCCCGATACTCTGAATTTTAATCTTACGAGCACACTTGGAGAAGAAATCAAGATAGGTTCACTCGAGAACCCACCAACCCTCACAACTCCTTCTGATATCTCGTTGGCATCGACCATAGTGAACCCGTTCAAAAGGCTTCCTATTTCGATACCCGCAAATTCTAATGTGCCGGAATCGAAAATGAGATCGAAGCCAAAGGATTTTATATTGAAGGGATTGTTTATGCGTACAGGTACAGTGATTTCTCTCTTAAATCTTGCATCGATGTCATCTATTGTGAGTTGGATATTAGGTGTTCCGGATTGGATCTCTAAAGGTGCTGTCTGAGACCGGTTGTTTTGTGTAAAAGCAGTGCTGGAAGCATCTGCTCTTGACCTGCAGGAACAATCGCCGGGGAGTTCACTTATGCCCAGGAATTTCTCGAAAATCGCCTGTGCATCGGCGGGTGTAATGTTCGGTTCGGTAGCTGTCCCGTCGCAGTTGACATCGGCATTTTCTTTTTGTGTTTCCGTCGCATTCGAGATTATGCCGAGAAACATTTCGAAGACATACTGGGCATCCGCAGGGGTGATGCTCAAATCTCCATTGACATCGCCGCACTGTGTGCAGAAGAGCGCAGATATGGATTTGTCTTGATCCATGTTGAATGTGATTTCGCTGTTATAAGAATCAGAGCCGCTGATGTCCCCGGTCCATTTTGAAAACCTGTAGTTTGCGGCAGGGAGTGCCGTAACCTGAGCCGTATTTCCTGCTGGATAGGGATAGGTTCCTGTGTCGGGATTTGTGGACCCGCCCTGTCCCGAAGCAGGTGAGGCAGTTGCCGAGGAAATATAAAGCTGGAAATTAAGTGATTCTTCGAGTGAAACTGTTTTTGCCTCTGACCACAGTGATGTAACGCCCGGATTTACAGAACATCTTGCCTGGACTTTGACGCTATAAGTGCCGGCAGCGCTCCAGATATGAGATGCGCTTGTGGAAGATGACCAGGAGGAATATGCCCCATCGCCCCAGTCAAAATAATACTCTACGCTGTGGCCCTGGGAACAGGATGATCCGCCCGTTGTATAGGTATATGAAACACCCGGGGCTCCTGTTGAAGGTCCTTCGGGAGTGTCGGGCACTGTTACCTCGTGTACTGCGGAGGATGCGGTTACTTCGGTTGAAGCTGATGCCTGGCTTGAGGCGCTGTCAGTTACGGTGAGAGTTACGGTGTAACTGCCGGCAGAAGAGTAGGTGTAGGATGGATTTTGAGAAGAGGAAGAGCTTCCGTCACCAAAGTTCCAGGAGTAAGTGTAAGGCGAAGTCCCTCCACTTGCTGACCCTGTGAAATTTACTATAAGAGGTATGTCTCCAGAGGTAGGAGAAGCTGTGCAGGAGGCAGCTAGAGCAGAAATCTGAGTTTGAGCGGTTATTGTGATTGAAGCTGAGTCCTGGGTGGTGGTGCTGTCGGTTACGGTGAGAGTTACACTGTAAGTACCGGCAGAGGAGTAGTTGTGGGATGGATTCTGAGCAGTTGAAGATGCACCGTCACCAAAGTTCCATGAGAATGAATAGGGTGCGGTGCCTCCGCTTGCGCTTCCGGTAAAGCTTACAGCAAGAGGCACCTGACCAGAGGTAGGTGAAGCACTGGCCGATGCTGCAAGTGACGATGTAGGTGAGGTGGCAGTGATGATCAGGGAGTCGGTGGCCTGGCTGCTGCTGGAGTCGGTTACGGTGAGTGTTACGGTGTAGGTACCGGCAGAGGAGTAGGAGTAAGAGGGGTTTTGGTCAGAAGATGAGCTGCCATCACCAAAGTCCCAGGAGTATGAGTAAGGCGCCGTACCTCCGCTTGCGCTTGCGGTAAAGCTTACAGCCAGAGGAACATATCCTGACGTAGGAGAAGCATTAATTTCGGCAGAGAGAGGAGGACTAACGCTCCCTTGATATTCATAAGCACCGATATCAACGGCCCAACCATTGGGAACAGTATTTCCATCATAGTCTTGAGTTAAACCAACATCCGTTCCAGCATTAATGCAAGGAGATATTCCTTGTAAATTGAAATTATTGTTTGCGGCATCAATGAAGAGGGAATCGGATTTTACTGAATGAGTTGAACCGCCATAGGCAGTTTCCCAGGCATCATAAGTTGATTTGTAAGTATCTTCTCCCCATTCTATGAAATTACTTGCTTCTGCCCCAAAACAATTATATGTGTATACATTACCAGAGCCGTAAGTGCCATCGTTTTCACCACCTCGAATAGCCAATAATTCTTTCCCAGCAGTGCTTCCTCCAGAAATGTTATTTTTGAGAATATTTCCAGTTTCATTATTTGCCACTAATTCACCCCTTACTCCAAACCCATAATAATTCCCATACGAAACATTATTATACACTTCGTTGTCATGGCAACGCCGTGATACAAGAATTCCCGCGCCCCCATTTGCTGTATTGCTGTGCGATATATTATAATAAATCTTTCCACCGTCAACAATCTCGAAACAAATTCCATGAGAATTGTTACTATAAACTAGATTTCTGCTTATTACAGGAGCCGT
>Ga0315549_1005031_pt1 | contig 10937 bp, 11 predicted proteins | sample SalMarSW160200MG_FD_203101 | JGI IMG/M metagenome (GOLD analysis project Ga0315549, IMG submission 203101) | Salt marsh sediment microbial communities from the Plum Island Ecosystem LTER, Massachusetts, United States - Salt Marsh Sediment SW1601-200 ... | reverse complement strand
AGCTTGGTCAGCAGGGAGTCTATCCGAATAATCTCTTCCTCGTAAATAATCAGCGCATCTTCACTCACGGAGGTTTCCTCCTACCTATTTTAACCCGAACAGGCGTTTGATGAATGATCGTTTCCCGGGCGGCTTTTCAGCTCTCAGGGGCGGTTCCATTCGCGGCGCACCCGTCGGGGTTACATTCCTTTCCGGTTGACTATCTCCGCCAAATGCAGCGGCCGCTTCAGAATTGCGGGCAATACCGACGCTACCGGAATCCAAGGGCCCACCTATACGAGCGGAGTCATGATGTCTTCTCCGATTCATCCGCTGTTCATCCTCCATCGTATTTCCAGGGAAGGGACGAGACACCGGTTCAACCCTGACCGAGGGTTGAACATCCGGTTGAGCGGGCGCCGGTTGCCGGGGTTCCGGATTCCGGACAACTTCCTGTCTTACCGGAGTCAATTCCGGCTGAGGCACCGGTTGGCGCGCAACGGGGGCGACCGTCTCCTGACGAATATGCTCCGGACGTGCGGGCTCCTGATATACCGGTTCACTAATTTCCTTATAGGCCGCCTGGACAGGCAGAGGCAGAGGCTGAGATATTGGTCGAGGGGGCGGCGAGACCGCTGCAGGTTGCGGCTGCGTCGGTTGCGGCGCTTGTCCGGCGGCAGTTGCAGTGGACGGAACGGTACCGCCCGATTTGGCCTTTTCCAGAACCAGCTTCAGAATACATTTCAAAGTATCAAATACGCCGAACCCTTCGGTGGCCGAAGCCCTAAATTCCATCCAGCCGTGCGGATTAATCGTCGGGTTCATCTGCTCCGGGGTAAGAATTCCGGGCAGATCTTGTTTGTTATATTGAATAACGACCGGTATATCTTCCAATTTATATCCGTACTCAGTCAGATTTTCCTTGAGATTATTAAACGATTCGATGTTTTCATCCATTTTGTCGGGTTGAGAATCGGCCACAAAAACCAGACCGTCAACCCCTCGCAGAACCAGTTTGCGGGTAGCATTATAATACACCTGCCCGGGGACGGTATAGAGCTGAAACTTGGCGGCAAAGCCGTTTATAGTACCGATATTTATCGGTAAAAAATCGAAGTAGAGGGTCCGATCGGCATCGGTGGCAAGCGAAATCAGTTTCCCCTTGGTATCCGGGGGAACCTTTTTATGGACATACTGCAGGTTGGTCGTCTTGCCCGATAAACCCGGCCCATAGTAGACAATCTTGCAACTGACCTCTCTGGAGGCGTAATTTATTGAAACCATCTTTCCGCTTTCACTTAATCGCTTCCTGCCGGCTTAGCTTGCTAATCGCGTTTTTGATCTCCAGTCGAACCAGTCCGATGTTAACCTCCGGTTCCGCCACGACAACCAGAATGCCTATTTCGGCATCGCAGAAAAACATCTTGGCATTATCGGCTTCAATCGTCACCTGAGTCAGTGGCCTTGATTCAAGACGCTCCAGCGACTTTTGAATATTGGAGGTTATGGACGCGGCAAGGGCACCGATGGCTTCCTCATCATACCGGGTGTTGAGATCGGCTGCGATCACAATTCCATCGTTGCCCACGACCATGCTGCCGATGATCCCGCTTGTTTTGTTTAATACCTCAAGAATTTGATACATAGCGTTCCTCCGCCCTGGCAAACATCGCCGGGCTATACCGTTCACTCATATATTTTCGAACCATATCCGCCGCCTGGGCAATGCGGATATGGATTGTTTCATCGATATCCCTATCCGCCAGAATCATCAGATTTACGTGTTCAATACGCCTTAGGATTACCCTTATTCTGTGTGTGCTCAGGTCTATTCTTTCCGCTGATTCCTTGTGTTCGAACCGCTCCAGCAGGTCACGGCAGGCCTGTCTTAACATGATTGCCAGAGGGGCCCACATTTCAACATCGTCGCCGTTCCGATCATAGCGGGCCAGAAGCAACCCTTCCTCGTCAACCAGCAAAGCCATTTGGACGGCGTTTAATTCGCCGAGGTAAGCTACAGCCCTCTCAAACTGGTTTTCATCGGCGGTATAGGCTGACGCCTGAGCGCCCGCCCTGACGCTATTCGGGACCGCCTCTTCTCGCCGGTCATTAGCCGTTCCCCCGCCGACCGCAATCTCGTTCACGGCCGGATAAGCCTGATATTTGGTCGGTATATTGTTCGGGTAAATGACCGGCTTGGAAGCCGGTTCGGCACGGGAGGTTTTTTCTTTCCCGGCAGGCATCATTTGTTCCGCCAGGCTCAGGTAAAACGGTCGCATGATGAATGGAGCCGCAATTACGTGCAAAATCACTCCGGGCAGATATTTTGTCATACCGAGCGAGAACGAAACGGAACTACCAAGACCGTACATTATAATTATGGCCAGTCCAAAGGCCGCTCCCAAAGCCATCCGGTATACAAGCGTTAAGGCCGAACTGACCATCAGGGCAGCCAGCGTGGTCTCGCGGCGGAAAAGAAAATAAACAAACCCGTAAAAGAGAAATTCGTAAAGCATATTAACAGCCGAGCCGCCGGCCAGCGGCAATCCCAGGCGGTTGGGGAAAATGACAATAGGAATGACCACCAGGATCAACGAGAACAACAAAATCAGTCGTCTGCTATTTTTATCCATACCAACTGTCTCCCGGCAGTATCAGGCGGAAAGGCGCGGCAAGAGTGACGTCAACTTCATCTTCAAAGAACCAAGGTTGACAGTTTCCGAGCATACCACGGCCAGAAGCCGGCCGCAGGCGCCCGCCATATACGTCAATGAACCATCCGTTTCGATCATCATCGACTGCAAATCGCCAAATCCGCTTTCGCGCATCTGGATGGTACTGTACTTGGCCGTTTCGGCCGCCAGGGCGGCTACCAGATCGGTTTCGCCCGGAATATTCCATTCCGCCTCGATTACCAGACCGTCAGCATTAACCAATAGAGCTCCTTCAACTCCCGGCGTTCCGACCAGCGACCGCAGCATCTGCTTAAAATCAATATCCGGTTGTGGCGGCGCTTCCGCAGGTGCAGGGGGCGGCGGCGGGGAGAATTGCGGAGCCTTTTGTACGGCCACAGGCGAAGTCGCGGAATATGCCGCGGAGGCGGGTTCCGGTGTGACGGCGGCCCGACCGCTATGATCGACGTTGAGCGGAATCTTTCTGGCAATCTCAAGAAGCTTTTTTATCTGATCATTTTCGGGGTCTGCCCGGTGCAGTTTCTCAAGTAATCGGCAGGCCTTATTGAACTCGCCTTTATATATATGGATTTCCGACAGGAGCAGTTCGGCGGCCCGGGTAGTCCCATCCAGTTCGATCGCCTTCTCAACCTCGGCCTCCGCCCAATCGTATAGCCCCTTATCCATGTTAATTTTGGCCATAACCATATGGGCGGAACCGTAGTTCGTATGTATTTTAAGACCATTCTGACAGATACGAAAGGCTTTATCCAATTCCCCCTTTTTGCGGTGCGCATCAGCCAGGGCGGCAAAAATTTGCGAACCCGGATTCTGATCCAGGATTTTATTGCACTTGGCAATTCTATCATCTATGTCTGACCGGTCAATCATTCTTTTATTCCGCTATGAATAAGGCCATCCCATACTTTTTCGTTATCGAACGGATAATAACCGATGGCCAAATTTCAGTCAAACAAAATCGAATTATCCCAAAACCTTGCGGGTTTGGAATAATCCTATAAACCAAAGCGTTACCGTGGCCAGATACATTATTCCCGCTACGTCAAAAGTAATGGTAAAAAAGCCCAGTTTTTCGGCAAGAACAAATACCTGACCCGCCGCCAGGGTAATAAACGATACGACGAACAACTGCCAGCCTCGGGCCAGAGCCCCGCCCCTGACCAGTCCAAGCAACTTAATCGCGACGCCAAGACAGGCTGCCGCGCCGATCAGGATGATTAGATTCAGCATCACCGGTACCTGGGCCAGGCTGGAAAAATCAGCGGCTGCGGCGCGATTGGACGACAGGAAAACGATCGCCGCCGCGGTTATCAAAAGTTTACGCATTATGACGCACCTGTAAGCATTTTAACGGTTCGTTCGGCTTTCCGGATCGAGTCATAAAGGTTTTCGTCCAGCCGATATTTCTTAACCAGTTCACGACGCAACGCCAATGGCTCGGAGATTTCCTTTTTCACGTGGCCGATGGCCTCATGGAACAGTTCCTGTCCCAGACGGTCAAAAATATATTCGAGCTGCTGGTGAAGCATATCTTCGAGCACGGTAAGCAGCCTATGCAAGCGCACCGATTCCGGAATCTTTCGCGCCTCGGTCAGGAACTTTTCGAATGACGGCCCCGAGTCCGACCTTATATCCCAACCGGGGAAAAAGACCAATACCCCGTGACGGAAACCCGACATAAACCGAGAATAGTCGGGATTGGACACCCCTACCATACTTTCTACTACTTTGCGAATCCTCAGAAAGCAGGCGTTGTAAAGCCTGAAAATAATGCCCAAGATGATTTCTTCTTCATCCTCTCCGGGGCCGATATCCTCGCCCGAAGCCCGCCCAGCGCCTTCCACCAGGCCGCTAACAACCAGCTTATACAAGGCCCGGCAACTGGGGAATTCGCCGATTGGCGAAGCCTCGATAATATCGGGCAGGGTCCGTTCACCGTTTATTATAGAAAGGATTTTGAATTCATCCAGCGACAGCGTCACTTGATCGGAATCGGTTTTGGGCAAGGGCTTAACCCGCAACAGGACATCATTAGGCGGAATCACCTTCTGAATTTCCATCCATTCATCTATGCGCCGTGTCCCCTCCATGATAATATTCATGGTCGGGAGATTAACCAGGTAGGCGGCGTCCTTTGGGGCGTCCCCTTCGGCAAAAGAAAATTCCCCCTCGGCCCAGCTAAAAAGATTATAAACGATTTCCTCAATCTGCATTCGCAGACATTCGGCCACTTCGTCCCGATCAAACAGCTCCATGTCGATCAGTGTTGCACCAAGCGCGCGACCTGTCTGCTTATGGAGAGTGATCGCTCTTTCCAAATCTTTTTTATTGATCTTGCCGCGTTTAAGCAGGAGGCTTCCGAGAAGATCCTCACTGGTGTTCACGGACTTGGCATAGACAATATTCCCCTCCCGAAACGCAATCTCCTTCTTACGCGAACCGCTTTCAATCGCCAGTATGCCGGTTTTCTTGCCGCTCGAAAGCAGTTGCAATACATCCGGGAATGAAACTGTTTTTAGATTCCCCGTAAGACCCATATCACCTTATCCGAAAACGTGTTAGCCGCACATATAGTCAACTGCGACAAATTGTACCATTTCTTTAGTTTTATCGGGTTTTGGAGGTAATACCTTAACCGATATCTTGCGCATCGGCAGCCACGCCGCAGGAACTAATCAGGATCGTCAAATGAATAATAGACATGCTCTCCTCTTTCGATCAAATTACCGAAAAGGTTTTCGTGAATCCTTTCTATTTCACTATCACTCAATACATTATACGATTCCAGAGGGCGTTCGAGAAAAACCCTGTATTGCGAACAATATGACTGATCGACTGCTTCGGCCAAATCGTTGACCTTACATGCCATGAGGAAACAGGAGGTTAAATATCCGGAGTCAGGCTCCCGAAGAGATTTCAACGTCTCAATATCTTTCGAGAAAACCAACCGGCGAAAGTTGTCCGGTTCCAAAACGACCATGCCAGGAGCAATCCGGATGATATGGCTCGAATCGGTTTCGGCAGGATAATTACCGGGGAATATCCGCCAAACCGTTGGCGATTTGAGACCGGTCTCAATCTCGACAGGTTTGAATTTTATAAACGGTATTATTTCACAAGCCCGATTGAGCCGCCGCTCGGTCTGATATGCCGGCTCCATAAAAACGAAATTTCGCGGGAATGAACCGCGCCGCCCGGCTAGATAAGGCAGGAGATTGTCGGTAAAATCGTCATGTCGGTTTTCCCGGTTTTGATTATAAATGACGATACCTCCGGCCCGGTTTATAATAACTGCCTGGGATGTGCCATGGTTGAAACTTTCCATATCGGGAAAAGACCGCGAGGTAAATAGGTCAACGCCCAGACAAGAAACCGCAATAAGCAAAACGAAAAAGCACGCCAACCGGCGCGCATAACGATATCTTATGGATAAAAAGAGAAGCGTTACCGCTATCAGAATAGCATAAACATAAACAGCTGGAAAAGACGGAGGACTGGCGGCCGCTATTTTCCATCGGCCAAACCACCCGACAAGGTAATGGGTGACGTTTAACAGCCTGTCCAGCACAATTCCCGGCACGATCGCCGCCGCAGGCAGCGCAAGGTTCACAAGAAGCAGGATGACTATCCCGATCACCGCCAGAGAAACCAGAGGAACAATAACCAGGTTTGAAAAAACCGTCACCAGCGATGTCTGGCCGAAATAATACGACGTAATGGGCGCGGCTGTAAGCGACGCAATCAGCGACGACGAAGCGATAAGCAACACGTACCGTACCGGAGTCCTCATTTTGAAACTTTCGAACAGGTAATTAACCTGCGGCAAAAACAGAATCAAAGCCCAGGCCACGGCAAAAGAAAGCTGGAATCCGATATCGAACAGGTTGCCGGGATCATAGATAATCAGTATGGCGGCGGCGGCGGCGATAATATTATTCAGATCGGTTCGGCGATAAAAAAAGTGGGCAGCCAGAATCAACGCCGCCATAAGCGAGGCCCGCACCACCGACGGCTGATTGTAAGACAGGTGGGAAAAGGCGACAATTATTACCAGCAGAACCGTCAGCCGAACCGGCCGTTTCATGGGGAAAAAGCGCAGCAGAAAGACCATAACCAGAAGCACCAGCGCGACGTTCGATCCTGAGACGGCCAGAAGATGCATGGTCCCGGTGCGGCGAAAGGCCTGATAGATATCTTCCGGAATATCGCGCGTCTCCCCTATTAGAAATCAAGAGAAGCCGGTATTTCGGTAAGATTATTTCGGAAACATTCAAGTATCCACTGCCGGATATTATTAATCGTTCTGCCGAACAGGTTATATACCGGTTGATGCACCATGACCCGTACCGGGTTGCTTATATAAACAGTCCCGCGAATACCCCTGTTAAACAAATAACGGCTGTAATCGAAACCTCCCGGATAGCCGGATCGGCGCGGTCGGCCAAGACTGCCGCTAAAACTAATTTGATCGCCCAGAGAAAACCGCGTTGTCTCTCTTCGGATATTCATCAGGATCGATCCCGAAGCAGGCCTTATCGAATCGTTGATCACTATCGAATCGACACGGCAGGTTATAAGCGTCTTATGACGTTTGATGGCCGGCCATTTGTCTATCCGGCCGAAAAAGCGAAGCTGTTCGCGGTAACCGGCGAGGCGGCCGATATCATCAGTGGGGAATAAATGATACTTCATTCCGGCGCTTAAGAACGTGGCGGCCATCGCCAACGCCGCCAGTGGAAAGATAAAATATTTCCGGGGTAAACGAAAAAAGCCATAAAGGAGAAAAATAAATGCCGCAACCACCAGAGCTATCGGAATCGGCAGGCCCGGATCGATCTTCCACCCCAGCAGGGTTCCGATGATAACAAAAGTCAGGACAACAACCGCCGGATAACGGAAACTAAACATCACGTACCCGGGGCTTAATATCGCGCAGCGACGGAATAATGTTCAGGGCAAATGCAATCAACAGGTACCCGACCAGGCCCGCGCCGAAAAGTATCGCCACCCTGATAACCCGGTCGCCAAGCTCATCGCCGAAGGCAATAAACCATTCCGCGCTCGAGACGAAATAAAGCAAAAACGCAAGCAGCGCCGCCGCCAAAGATGAACGAAAAAACAGCAGCGCCACCCGGCCGCATTTTATCTCTCCCACCATTTTGGGAATATTGTAAAGCAGGAGACCGAAATTAACCAGCCCGCCCAGCGCCGTCGCTGCCGCCAGCCCGGCAAAACCCATAAATGGAATAAAAATAAAATTGGCCGCCAGATTGACCACGACCGCAATTATCGAATATCTCATCGGGTGGACCGCATCTTTGACGGCATAATAAATCGGGGCCGTCACCCGCACTCCGGCAAAACCGATCAGGCCGACGCTGTACCAGATCAGGGCGTGATACGTATTGACGGTGTCAACGGCTGCAAATCGGCCGTGCTGAAAAAGAAGGCCGATAACTTCATCGCCGCAGGCGACGAAAAAGGCGGCCACGGGAAAAACCAGAAAAAAGCAAAGATGAATCGCCCGGTAAAATGTCGCGGCTATACCGGCGGCGTCATCATCGGCGGCCTGCGCGGAGGCCCTGGGCAGGGCCACAGTTCCCAGGGCGACGGCGATCATCCCGAGCGGAAGATGCATCAGGCGATACGAATAAGTCAAATAGGATACCGACCCGGCCGCCAGCAGGGAAGCCAGCAGCGTATTGATAAAAATGTTGATGCGGCTGGCCGCCAGCCCTCCGATCATCGGCGTCATCAGACGCCCGATACTTCTCAGGCCGGGATGCATGATATAAGGGAGAAAACGAAATCGGAAACCGATCCTTCTCAGACTGGGAAGCTGAATGGCCAGTTGACCAAGCCCTCCCAGAAGCACGCCTGCGGCCATACCGAAGATAGGCCTCTCCAAATAGGGACAAATAAGATAGGCCGCAGAAATGACGCCGATATTGAAAAGCGACGGCGCCAGAGCCGGGATGCCAAAACGATCGAAGGAATTAAGAATCGACATAACCAGCGCCGCCAGCGCCACCAGAAGCAGAAAGGGAAACATAAGAGCCGTCAGTTGAGAAGTAAGCTCCGCTTTGCCTGAGATCTCGCCAAATCCGGGCGCGATCAATTTAACCAGATATGGCGACAGTAACGCCCCGATAACGACAACCACCGCAACGACGATAGTCATAATCGAAAAACATACCTGGGCCAGCTCAAAGGCGGCTTCTTTCCCGCCATATTTCAACTCCCGTTTGAAAACCGGCACGAAAGCCGAAGATAAGGCTCCTTCGGCAAACAGATCGCGCAGAAGATTGGGGATTCGATAGGCGGCGAAAAAGGCGTCCGCCGCCAGGGAAGCTCCAAACAGGTGGGCAAAAACCTGTTCCCTTATCAGGCCGAGCACCCGCGACAGGAATGTTCCCGAGGCGACGCGCGAAAACGCTAATGTCAAGCCGGTCTTTGACGCCATTTAATTTATTGACAGATCTCCGATAACAGGTATATTATGGAGTTTTGACTGATAAAACGAAAGGAGATTTTTTGCCGTATCATAAATCGTGCAAGAAACGTTTGAAAACGTCGGCCAGGGAAAGAGTACGCAACCAGGCAGCGAAGACCATCTTCAGGACGGCGTTAAAGAACGCCCATAATAAAATCGCCGGCGGTGAAGCTTTTGACGTAAGTACCGTATACGCTAATATCGACAGCGCTTACAGCAAAGGCATCATTCACAGAAACAAGGCGGCCCGTTTGAAATCCCGGCTGGCCAAAGCCGCCTCGCGCATAAGCGCCAAAGAATCCTAAAGGATATGCCGCGCCAGACGGATAAGGCGCGGTGAACCGGTAAAAGCCGATTTCACAATTGTAACCGGATCGATTATCGGTCCGGGTTTTTCTTTATCGACCAGCTTCCTGAGGAAACGGATAAGGGTTTCCCAGTCGTCGTCGGAAAATTTCCTGAGAATCGGATAGATTTTTTGGCAAAAACTGAGTTCCCGCCCGATTTCATCGCCGACCGATTTACGGTAAAATTTCTGAAGAGCCTGTCGCGAAAGGTTACTATCAACCGAAGCAATTATCGCCCCGGCGGCCAGCCGGCCGGTATGCATAGCCTTGGTAATACCGGCTCCGGTGGCCGAATCGAGTGTGCGCGCGGCGTCGCCGGCCAGGAGAAGGTTTTCTCTTCCCAGAATTTTCCGACCGACATACTTTGGCACCACGCCGCAGCTGATCGATTCAATTCTGAATTGGCCGTATCTTTCCCGAAGGAACCGATCAAGATAATCGCGCAGTTTACTACCGGCGTACCTGGCCGGATTGAAACCAAGACCAATATTGGCCGAATGATCCGACTTTGGAAAAACCCACAGGTATCCGCCGGGCGCATATGTTTTTCCAACGCAGAATTCAAGGCACTCCGAATCCGGATCGATATCCGTTACCCGGTACTGCAGGGTCGTTTCCGTCTGGGTAAGTCTGAGACGAGTATCTATTCCGGCCATCCGGCCGATCATTGATTCGACGCCGTCTGCGGCAATGACATATTCAGCCTCAACGAATGATTTCCCGGCGCGGGTTTCTATCTCGATTTTGGCCGGGCCGTTGGCCGATACTTCGATTCCAGATGCGTACGCCTTTGTCATTAGTTCAACGCCGGCATCAACGGCGCGTTCCGCCAGATATTGATCGAATTTGGGCCGGTCGAGCACATACCCCACCAGATAGGAAAACTGATGTCTATACCTGAACCCATTAGCCACGGTGAACGCGATGGCGCGTATTTCGGTGGAAATAAAATCCGGATCGGGTTCCAAAAAATTGCGGAGTCCAAAATCCGATACGGCTTCGGCGCAGGCCAGCGGTCGACCGATTTCTTCGTCCCGCTCCAGAAGCAATACATCGAGCCCGTTTTTAGCCGCGGTCAAAGCAGCGTAACCGCCCGCCGGACCGGCTCCGATAACAACCAATCGATAGCGGCTTTTCACGCCGCCCTCCCTGATTGTCCGTTATCCCCTGGGGCGAGGGAAAGAGCGGCGACCGGACAGGACCTGACGCATAACCGGCAGAGATTACATAGTTTTTGGTCAACTTTCAGATGTTCGAGATCAAGGAATAATGCCGATTCCGGGCATATTGATATGCACCCGGCGCAGGCGAGACAGGTTTTGATATCAATAATCAGCATAAAAAAACCCGACCAAAATTAGCAGGGCCGGGTAATTAATTCAAGGTTTTTCTTAATTGTTAAACATAAAGATGAAACCGTCATAA
>Ga0315549_1005020_pt1 | contig 10947 bp, 9 predicted proteins | sample SalMarSW160200MG_FD_203101 | JGI IMG/M metagenome (GOLD analysis project Ga0315549, IMG submission 203101) | Salt marsh sediment microbial communities from the Plum Island Ecosystem LTER, Massachusetts, United States - Salt Marsh Sediment SW1601-200 ... | reverse complement strand
TTCCTTAACGCAGTTGCCCCCTGCCTCTCGTAAGTATTGACAGCCATTCTTAATTCCTCTATGGGGGCATCCTTGTAATGCTCTACCATCTTGTGAACATCGCCCTCTGTTGCTTCATAATGATGTAAAAAGCGGTGATACTTAAAATCAGGTACTTCTGCCCATAACGCCTTTTCATACGCACGGGCTAACTTAGTCTCCTCTGGCGTAATGTCCTTGGGCGATTTAACATTAGTCCATTTCTGCTTGGCTGCAATCCAATTCCTAACCCTTGTCATAGCAGCCTTGTTATTCCTAATGTTATTGTATTCTGGGGTTGAAATGGCAATCTTGTCAAAAACCTCACCAATATAGGCATCATTAGCAAGATGCTGCCTATTGAGCCCAAAATAAACATCATAGAACGGCTTGCTCGTGCGGATTTGCAAGTCTTCCGTGAAGAAACGCATATCCTTTAACATCTCTGTTTTCCAATGTAGGTCAGGTGGTAACCCCTCAATATAAGGAGCACCCTTTTGGGCTATCCCCTTATCAATACCATCAATAGCAGTCTTTATCTTGGGGCTGGTAGCTAGTGCCCTGTCAACCTGTGCCTGATGCTCGATAAGCCCTATTTCTGCCTCATCATTCATCAGTCGAATTAAAGACTTTCCCTCTTTCTCGGTGATAAACCTCTGGGCAGTTTCATAACGAGTTGTGGGAAGGTTTAGCTGCTCAACCATATTGTCAAAGGCTTCTTCTGAGAGTTTGCTTTCGTTAATAAGCGATTGCTTTAGCGACAGAATCTTCTTCTCCGTAGAGGGTTTAATAACTATCTTCTGTCCAATTCTTATGGGGCGGGCGGTTCTGATTATCTCCAAGGTATCCCGCAACTGCTCATCAGTCATTTCTGTTAATCGCCAAGGCATTTGCCTGTTGTCAGGGGTACGCCCTGCGATTTGCCTGAACATATCATTAAGGGCGGTTTTGGATAATCCCTTTACCTTGCCCACAGCTATAATGTTCTGCCTGATGCTTGCTAGTTCTTGAGGCGACATCGCTAGTCCAGTAACCTCAACTGTGCCCTCGGGGATTTCTCCTGATATTGTTCCCTCGGCTAGGGCGGTAGTTTCAGGTGCAACTTTGTGTATTGCAGTAATTTCCCCTACGGTTGCAGTGGGTTTCGCTAATGGAGTAATGACAGTTTTTATCAGTTCCCCTATTTGTTCTTCGGTTAATGGAGCTTCAACTATTTCAGGTTTAACCTCAGCCTCCCACCATACATTCTTCCAGAGTATATTTTTATCTATGCCATACTTTTTAGCAATCGTGGCGATTCCTGCCTTAGCACGGGCTATTTGGTTATTTGTAAGCCCAATCCCAGGTCTTCCAGCCACCCATTCATCTCCAATCTTTGTAAGCAGATTCTCTGCCTCAGTCATGGCATTAACAGGGATTTCTTCAGTCTTTTCACTAACAGCCCTCCCCTCCACCATAGCGGTAGGGGCAGCTTCTTTTACTGCTTCTTCAGGATGAAATACGGCTATTTGTTTCCCCTTCTCCACAATCCCTTCTGCTATCACTACACCGTCATACCCTTCTTTTTCCAATTGAGTTCTTAATTCTGCCTGAACCCAGCCCTCGTCCCTGCCTTGCTCAACGGCGGTATCTCTTAATTCTCTGGTTCTTAAGGCAAACTCATTCCATTCGCCCTGAGTGTTGATAACAAGAGGGTTATTAAGGGTTACCTGAGATTCTGTTACAGTTCCATATGTAGCAGCATATTGTTGGTCGGTTGTCCAATATTGAGCCTTACCGACTAATCCCTCGTCAGTTGGGGCTAATGTAGCACCACGATAAACTGTGGAAGTAAAGACTTCACCAGTAGTAGCGATAATTGGAGCAGCCCCCGCAGTAGGCGAAACTGCCATTGCACCACCAGCTTGAACGGGCATAGTTGTTGCTGGCACTCCTCCAACCCCAGTAGTAGTGGGCTTAGTTAATCCAAGTAATAATGGGGATGACCTGACAGCTTGTGCCGAAGCCTGTTCAGCAGCAGTAGCACCTGCTTGCGTAATAGTCTGCCCGCCCTTAACTGGCTTAAATAGTGTCCTTAGTGCCTCTTTGGTCATAAAGGAGGGCTTTAGATTCCTTAATGCTTCTCTGATGAAATTATCTTCAGTAGCTTTAGGTATCTCAATACCTACACTTTTAGCCCAAGAACGAAGATTTCGTTTCAAAACAGAAGTCATTACTACCCTATAAGTCCCACCAACTGTCCTTGATATTACATTCCCGATAACCCATTCATAACCTACTAACGGTGCAGTAGCCATCTGCCCTGCTTTGCCGACAACGCCAGTAACCCCAGGCTTCGCTGCCATTGTTCCTAGTTTCGACTGTGCCCCTGTAGCACCACCTAACCCACCAGCAACAAATAAGGCAACCGATAAGGGGGTAGCGACACCATGTAGTATCCTTGAACCAATCCCTGTGCTTTCGTAATAAGCTGTTTTAAGTTCTTCTGATGGACTTAAATCAGCACTAGCCCAAGTCTTAATAATATTTATGGGTTGATGTATTATAGACAATAATAGATTCCCAGTAGGCGGTTCGCCAACTTCCTCTTTATACAAATCCATAAAAGCTGATTCTTCAGCAGTTAGATTCCCTCTCTTATTCAACTCTAATGCGTGGTCTTGTATCATAAAGGGCACATCAGCCTTCTCTATGACTGCAAAACCGTATTTCTGTATAAGGGTTGCTGGTATATTGGGAGGAAGCCAGCTTACGACATTTCTTAATTTCTCCCACCAAGCTAACTCTTTTTCTATAAAATCTCCAGTCTTGGGGTCTATTCTTCCTATTGTTTCATTCCCACTCACGACTGAATAATCAGGCATAAGCATAAGCCCATTTTCAATCTCTACACCTTGTTCAGAAATAACTGCATTTGGATACCATTCCTCAATACTTGTTACGGGTTCTCCTTGCACTGATGGCGCTTCCATGTAGCCACCTTCAACAAGTTTATCAACAGAATACTGGTATGGAAAACTACCCGGGTCAGACAAGGAATACCTGCCCTCAGGATACAGAGCCCTGAACTTAACTTGGTAGTTCTGTTCTATCAAATCCTGTTGTTCTTCATATGTGAGCTTGTTCCAGTTAGGCGTTACAAGTTTCACATCATGCTCGGCAGCTTTTCGAAGTTCTTTTTCCCTAGCTTGGTAACTACCTGTTAGGGCTTGCTGGATAACATCACTCGCAAACCCACCAGATATTTCCCTATCAATGTTAGCCTGAGTTATCGGAATTTGGTCAGTAAAACCTAGCTCCAAAAGGTTTTCATTAGCCCTTCTTAACCTATCTTCAGCATTAGCAGCCCTTTTTGCACAAGCCTGAGCCTTGAAGATTCGCTGCGCTTTCGCCTTTGCCTGCTCAACATTCTCGGCATGTTGAGTCATTATCTCTTTATATTTCTTCGTATATGCGTCAATGCCTTTGTTTATCTGTGCATTAACAGAGTTGGCAAAGCTATTAACTATATCAGTGGTTTTCCACCATTCCATTATTTACCCTTCTTTTTCTCGCCAGCATACCTAGCCCTGATACTTGCCTTGGCATCAGCCATGCTAGTAGAAGAACCTACGATTTTGCCCGTATTCTTGTTGATAATCTTGAATGGTCTTGTGCCACTTCGGTTTTCCACTTTATAAGGCATAACACTCCTATTGGGAAGCAACTCTCCGCTGCACTCCAAGTCTCTGGGATGCTGGGAACATACTTTGTGATTTACGCTGGAACTCTGCCCAGTAATCGCCTTGGCTCTGAGACATTGCGGTAAGTGCTTCCATGAATGGATTACCAGAACCTCTAAGCCCACCCATTCCAGCACCCGATGGTGTACCAGCCTTCTGCCATGCCAAGAAACTGGACAGGTATTTTTGCTGGTCAATATCTAGCTCCGTTTGTGCCCCTAGTGGAGCAATTTTAAGACCCTTCGCTTCCTCGGCGGAAATTGTAGGTTGCTTTTGTTCCTTCCTGAATCTCCCACGCCCCGTGAATTCTTCCGTTGCCTGTACTGGGGGAAGCCCCAAAATAGGTCTCATCCAATCGGGAAGCGGAAATTCTTGTTCAGAAATGCCACTCACGGGATGCCGAGCATATGTCCTTCTTAAAGAATTAATCCTATTATCTATCATTGTTCGATAGATTTCCATACCAACCCCAATAAAACTATTCTTTAGCTCTCTAAGGGCTGCTATCTCCATGGCTTCGGGTGACATAGCAGGACAACGAGGGGGATTACCTGCATAACCTCCATAAACTTCGGGGTATAGGTTCATATATTCCTTACCCCCCAAGGTCATATTTTGCCAGCCAGTTAAAGTATTAACATCAGCACGTGAAAGAGTCCCAGACCTAACCAAATCTGCTACTGCGGTCTGGTTTACACTGTATTGAGAACCCAAGCCAAGCCTTTCTAATACCGTTCCTGCGGTTTGAGTAGTTTTTTCTTCAGCCATTTAGTAACTCCTGCATTTCTGCTTCTTCTGCCCTAGCTTTCTGTTCCCTGCTTTCTGCTGGCGTAGCCTTTCTCTTGCCATAGGGCATCGCTCCTCCTATCTCTCCAAACCTTTTGTCAACATTGACCATCAGTTTTTGCGCCCTTAACATGGCTTCTGTCAATACGTTACCCATTATCCCCCCATTTGCACTCTAGGGCTTGGATTAGTGCCCATTCCAGCACTCCTGCCCCTTTGCTGCACAGCATCAGTGGCTACCCCCATACCTTCACCAGCTTGGTTTGGAGGAGTAGCTCCTACCCCTAGATAGGGTTGTTTCCCTAATGCTGCTGTCTGAGCATCTATTTCCTTTACGGCTTGAGCAGCCTTTTCCATCCCAAACATCTCCAAGGCATCTCGTCCCAAAGCTCCGCCAACTAACGGGTCTTCCATTACCTTCTCGGCAAGTTGCTGAGATGTTTCATCCTGCCTTTCTTGCTGTGACATGTCGAAGTATTCTTTGAGCATTTTGTCCTTGCTAATTGCGCCACCCTGCCAGAGAGCTTTTCCGAGAGCCTTGCGTGTATCGGTAGCCTCTGGGGGCTCGGCAAGTAGTTTCACTTCACAGTCATAATAACCCTTAATGTCACTGACCTTGAGAACTTGGTATACCTTGGCAGCATCAGAGGAAAGATTCTTTATCATTACGTCATGCTTGTAGACCTTCTCGATAATCCGTAAACCCATTCCGAGTAAAGTAGCCAGTGCCTCCTGTAAACTCATAAAGGCATCCTTGTACTGTGATAGAGCCGAAGCCATCAAGCTTTCTTGATGTGCTCCTCCATATACCCCCGTGGGTCTCACCCCGCTAAGAGTAGCGGGTGGAGCAGCCAGTTGTGATAACATCCCATATTCTGCAAATAACCCTTCAGGTGGCTTCTCTCCAGCTAGAATGTCAATCTCCATCTGGTCAGGAATCTCGAACAGAAGTTCATCTGGGTCGGTTGGCACACCATGAGGATAATGCTTCTTAATAACCTCTGGGTTACCCCTGAACTTGTACCTTAGAAACGCATAACGGGCGTTAATGGCATCAATGAAGGAAAGTATCCTTGCCTCCATCTTGAACATATCCTGCTTGCCGTGTATCAGTGGTCTGTATTCATATTCAGGCTTTCCATCATAACCAGTTTGTCCTGCCATCGCACTGAAGTGCACATACGGGACGAATCCCAAAAGGTTTACCTGTACCCCTTGAGGGAGCACGGCAACATCATCAAGGATAAAGCATCTCCATTCAGGGGAATAGTAACTTATCCACGTAACCTTTGCATTTGGCTTCCTGTCCTTGAGGTCAAACCGCCAACCGTTTCTCTTGCATAAGGCTTCAGCATCAGAAACGGTAATCTCAAAGCACTCTATTACTTCTAGGGGCATGAGCCCATCGTGAGCAGTAGAGCAAAAGACATTGATGGGGTCTGGGATAGTCATATAAAGAGGGAAGTGGTATAAACGCTTCTCTCTATATTCTACCAGTTCCGCAGCACTTAACTCGGCAAGAGGTGTACCATTATAGTCGCCAAAGTAAGTGTCATCCATGTTGAGTTTAATGAATCCCTCACCACGAAGCAGAACTTTCTTTGCGACATCCTTGATTTGCTTACGACTCAGTTTTAGGAAAAAGCTCCCCCAATTTTCTATTGATGCAGCTTGCCTACGAGCCTCGTCAGAATTTCTACGGGCATATACTGTCACCTTGGGATTATCAAGCGTGTAGTGCCTTACACCAGCGTCAATCCAATCCCTAGCCGTTGAAGGCTTGCGGGTAGGATACCGCTTGGGTACACCAGCACTGAACGTCAGTTCGTAAAATTCGTCTATATCCTTTTGATTTTGGTGGTGCGTACCATAAAAGGTCTCCCAAGCCGAGAGTTTGTCCTTTATATCCGCTACCGTTGGGGGCTTTAGTTCCTTCATAGTGTCTATCTCCCTCTAAAAGTCTGGGTTGCAGGCTGTCCTATGAATCTTATGCTGGGTATCCTGTCTCCCTTTACTGTATATAAAAACTTGTTTGCCAGAAGGTATATTACTGCCTTGCATCCATGGTCGTTCTTGCGGAGAGCCACGCCTGTATTCTTGTCTCTCATCCATATACCACCACCTTCTTCTAGCGGTGGTCGCCCTCCACCCATCTCTGAGATAACCCCTCTGCATTTAGGGTCAAACACAAAGCCTGCCTGTAAGGTAATGGGATGCTGTTTTAGCTGAGTGCGGAACAGGTCTATCCCATCCTCTACATTCACCTTCTTATAGACCAAGGCAACGTGTCCTTTGCTCCCCCAAACTTCTACAGGGGAGGTCATGCCTTGATGTTGTGTGCCAGCTATATCGATAGCGCCACCTATGACATTATCCCACCAAGGTTTCTTCTGACATATAGTGATAACATCCTCGGTAACATAGCCTGTCAGATAAACCTCATCTATACACCGAAACTGTCCATTTACCTCTTGTACGGCTTCAACAGCATAAGCCCCCTTGAAACCTACATCTATGCCAATCTCCACAGGTAAGTCCTTATTAAAGGGACATAGCTGTACATGTATAGGATTAGCAAATTCAGTGATTACCCTTCCAGTCTTGGGGGCAGGTACTCCAGCAAACCTCTCCATGAATCTCTCATGGGTCATGCCAGCTTTCAGCTTTAGTATCTCCGGGTCGGTCTCTCCCTCTGGGTACACATATTTATTAGACCACGATGGGATAGAGAACGATTTAAGCTCAAGATTATTATGAGACTGCCCAACTTGATACAATTCAGAATACCAACTTGTGTATTCCTCCTCCTCTAACGTTCCCGTAAAGCTCAGGAAGCCTCGCTTCTCTGCAACCCTTGAACGGGCACGCAGGAAAATCTCGTAATCCAACTGGGCAGCCTCACATCCACCAATTCCATCAGGAGCAACGGTAGCAATCTTCTCAGGATACTTTGCCGACTTTGTAACGAATTGTGTGCCATCAGTGAGAACCATCAGGGCTGGGTCTATTGATTTAGTCAGTTGCTTAATCTGCCCCAACCTTGCAAAAGCCTCTACTAGATGTTCCCAGTCTCCACGACACCCTTCGTAATCAGCACCAATTAGCCAATAGAGTCCATTCTCTATCTTTGGTATGCACTTATCAACATACCAATGTTTTAGTATCTCCATAGCATTGACTCGGCTCTTCCCAGCACGCTCTCCTCCAGTTACAAGTTTGTGTCTGGTCGGGTCACGATGCACTTCCCACTGAGCATCTGTGGGTTCATAGCCTATAGCCTTGAAGATATACTGCGTTGCTTCCTCTAATCCCATTATGGTATCAAGTCTGTCAGCTTGACAGTTACCTCCTCATTTGCAAAGGTAAGTTCCTCTGCGTCAATATACCGAGCACTGGCTATATAGTCATATCTTGCTAACAGTAAGTGTATAGCCTCATGCTTTGCGGTTTTCCTTAGACTTGTCCTGCTTGGAAGGGAACTATTCAAAAAAACCTCAGCATTGCAGTCAGAAGCTACATAATGTATCTGAGCCAGCGAATTAGGCAACTCCTTAATTGTAAAACTGACATCCCATCCAGTCAGCCCAAGCAATTTTTGATACTTTATGAACTCACGCTTGAATCCTTCAAGATGAGCACTTGTAGTCTTTACCCTTTTTTCATCAGTCAAGATGTCACCGTAACAGTATCAAATGTCCCGTTTGTAATATCAAATCCCTCCCAAGTAACGGTATAAGGGAAAGGATACCACCAATCTCCTGTTCTATATGGATATGGGTAGCAAGGGGAACACGGTTCATCACAGGGTTCACAGGGATACAGTCTTGGCTGAGGATAAGGTCGCCCACAATGCGGACAACGTGGCGGGTCGCAATAAGGACAGTGGCATTCTGTTATTCCATTCTCTCCACGGTAATACATTAAAACACCTTCGTAACCCAACAGTCATAACCTGCCCGTAAACCCAATGACTCGGCTGCTTCATCTCGGTCATGCACATCTTCTACTATTACCGTAGTCCATACGCCTTTGTACATAGGCGTTCCCCAAGGCGTGAAGTACCCAGACTCAACTTTCTCGAAATAGCGTATCTTGTAGTCGAAAGTCTGATTAGCACAGCACAACGTCCTGCAACAACCTTCGTACTCACAACAGTTGCCCCATTCATCTGGACAATCTGCTGCTACCGCTGACGGTATTAGCATCCCTATCACAATCCCCAAAGCTATTAGTCCTTTTAGTATCTTTTTCATAATCAAATCCTCCTTATTAAAGTTTTGTTCTATAACCTCCTTTCTTATTAAATTAAAGGTTGTTTTCGTTTAATATGGTGGGTGCAGTAGGATTTGAACCTACTCAGCCCGTTAAGACACTAGGGTTACAGCCTAGCCCGACTCCCCATCTTCGGCGTACACCCTTGGTTACTAAGCTAGGACTCGAACCCAGATTCCGAGGTTCAGAGCCTCGTGTCCTACCCTTAGACGACTCAGTAATGGTTGCTGAACCAAGACTCGAACTTAGCCTTCAAGGTTCAAAGCCTTGCGTGCTACCACTACACTACTCAGCAGCATGGACTTTATACAATCCTTGCAATACACCCTGTACTCCCCCCTCGTGAAAACTATAAGCCCTGCGACAAGGTTTCCCTTACCACACATCTGGCAAGTTAGATATTTTTTGCCTTCCCTTCTATCCATTTCCATACTTCACCTCCACTGTTTAGTGCGAAATAAACATTGGCGACCCTGACGGGACTTGAACCCGTACCTACACCTCGACAGGGTGTGATGCTGCCACTACACCACAGAGTCGTGTGGGGGAATTGAAAGCCGAAGCTGCCTACTGGTTTCCCAGATTTTTCCATTACTGGTAGGCTACCCCCTGCAACCCCCGCATCGTAACACGAGAGCGGTATCTTTTCTGCACATGGCAGATAGACTCAATTTAATGGCGGGGCTAGGAATTGCACCTAGTTTTCAGGGTTATGAATCCTGCGTGTTGCTGTCTCACTCCCCCGCTACGTTAATAGCCTGATAACTGCATTGCTAATCAGGTGAAGGCTTTCACAAAATATGAAGCACATTAGCACTTCCATCCAGTCAATCTTAATCCCCTTCAACAATCCACCCCTTCTTTCGTGCGCATTGCAGGCAACACGGCGCAGTGTCTAGGATTTTATCTCCTTGCACCCGTATATGTCTTGTCCGCCAAACAAACCGCTGGTTTGCCTTGATTATTTCCTCGCACTCACAGCAGGGCTGTGCCCTCTCATTCAGGTAAACCTTTAACGGGGTATTCATCGTCCTTTACCAGCCCCTTCTCCTTCTCATTCGTCCCCGTCCCGTTCTTCGTGGCACAGGACATCCACCCCTGCCACGGTTGGCTCTCGTACCTCCTCCACTCCCATCTTGTTTTGGTACTCCTCTCATGTCTTTACCCCCTTATCCGCATATCATGTTCAACCTGTAATATTCAGGCACTAAGAACAGGTTGTCGTTCTGTGGCTCAATTATATACACACGCCCTTCTTCATAGAAGCTGATTACGGCATGTCCGTACCGCTTCCCATCCTCATAGTACTCAACCCATGTAATGAATATTGGCATACATGAAGTGCGCAAATCCTTGTGCAACGCACCCATGAGCGAAAATGCACTGTCATCGCAGTCAAAATCTACCTCTTTGTACTTAACTTTGTCCGTCAGGTCTTGCATCACGACAGACATGATGATGTCCCTGTCTGTCGGTTGGTAATGCTCGTCAGCCAGCTTAAATGTCCCGTCAACCAGTGACCAAATCCTCTCCAGCCAGTTCATCCTGAACTCTTGCTGATAGACTATCACAATCTCCGATGCTGGAATTACCCCATCTTGAGACTCTGCTTTCGGCTTCCTCATGTCGCCATCCTTGGCACAGGCGGGCGCATTGCCCTCATCGCAATCTGCATCGCTCGGTCTAATAGACTCATTAGCTTTTTCATTTTTACCTCCTTTGGAGAAATCGGGCAGGGCTGGTGTACTGAGCACGGCCTTACCTTGACTAAGAGGGAGTTGAACCCTCGCTTTTCGCAACCATGCGCTTAGTCCAGCCTCAACACCATTTAACTTTGCTATTGCACCCTGCCCTCGCAAAACTGGCTCGGTTCTTAATCTTCCCCTGCCATTCGCCCGAAGGCTAGGCACTCAAAACCGATATTTAGCCAAGCATGGACACCAGATTTACTTCACATATTAACCATTACCAAATTCCATTCTGGTCAGCGTGAGTTATCTCTAGTGAATTTCAAAACTCAACTTTGGTTTGGTCAATGGTAGTTATATATATAGGCAATAACACTTACCACAAAACAGTGAACATATACTCGATATACTGAGCAATAACAACATTGTTTTAGATTGGCACACCTCTTGGCTTGATATAC
>Ga0315549_1005018_pt1 | contig 10948 bp, 11 predicted proteins | sample SalMarSW160200MG_FD_203101 | JGI IMG/M metagenome (GOLD analysis project Ga0315549, IMG submission 203101) | Salt marsh sediment microbial communities from the Plum Island Ecosystem LTER, Massachusetts, United States - Salt Marsh Sediment SW1601-200 ... | reverse complement strand
TTCATCATATCTCTTAAGAGTTTTTCAATGAGCTTCTTGCAAAAATAACATTTTTGCAAGAAGCTCCTAAAATGGAAATTGCTAACTTATTATGGTATAAAGAATAAGTATTTTACTAACTTAATATATTTTGAGTTTTGCAATTTCCTCCAATATTTTGTTTGATTATTTTTAATTCGGGTGTTATCCCGGCTTTCTAAATATACTCATCCATATAGTTGCTTATAAGTGTCAAAGGCGTTTTTACCTCATGCGCCAAATTAATGAAAAACTCGGTCTTTTCCAGATTAGAACGCTCGCTCCTTTCTTTATCGCTATATATACTCGGTGCAATGAGGGTAATTGTACGTAAACCCCATAAAATTAAATTGAGGCAGGTTGGGCCAGAAGAGCTGGAAGCCCAAGCCGGTGCGTGCTATTTGAAAGAGGCCCAAACTTACAATGAGCAGGGCAAAAAATAAATAGATGAGGTCTCTGTGCGACAGCAGCAGAAAAAGATTATATACCACCATAATAAAGAGCAGGTTATGCTCGGTAAAATAAAAAGTTTTTGTGCTGATGCGAATTGGCAGAAACAGCGGATAATTTTTTTCCTGTACACGCAGCTAGATTGTTTTGTGTGGATTATCGCGGAAATCCAAGTGAAAAATAAAAAAGCGGTGGGATACCTCTCTTTTATAAAACGGGTAGGCATATCCCGTGCTCTGCACCGTATACTCTCCGTTTTCATGAACACAGAAAAAATCGATACGAGACAGCCACGGCTCCTCGATTACCAGCATCCAGTCCAGCCCTGAAATATCCGTGACGTTTAAACGCAGCCAGTATACAGATTCCGTATATCCAAACCAAAGCTCTTCTCGATTTGATTGTTTAAATTGCCGCCCGATATGAGAGGTCATGATATCTTCTATGTAGACCAGATTAATATAATCAATAAAAGTGTCTGTTTCTGCATTATTTATATCTTCCGGATCTTACACCGAATGCATTTTTTCGTCTATTTCTTTTTCCCTACGCACCAAATATAAGTCGTATTCAATAAATGATTGTTGTAACTGGTAAAATATAGTAATTTTTAAACCAAAGAAAGAAGATCGATGATTAAAGTCAATAGTGATAATGATTTTATAAAGGAATACCTCCGCGACGAATCCCGCCTTCCGGGACATGCTGACTCCATATCCTTTCCTCAAAGCGAAGAAGAAATTCAAGAGGTGCTAAAGGAATTTGAGGCCAGCTCTACTCCTGTTACCATTCAGGGATCGCGTACTGGTATCACGGGCGGGGCAGTTCCGCTGCAGGGGCATATACTTAACTTGAGCCGCATGAATAAAATCCTGGGTCTGCGCTGTGAACCGCAGGAGAATATCTTTTATCTTACGGTACAGCCCGGAATTAAACTGCAGGACCTCACTCAAGCCGCACATGCAAAACAGTTTGATACCTTGGCCTGGAGCAGCGAATCTTTAGCCGCGCTTGAGATGTTTTTACAGCAAGGTCCTTATTTTTTTCCCCCGGATCCGACTGAAACCACGGCATCGCTGGGCGGGATGACGGCCTGTAACGCCTCCGGTGCACGCTCGTTTTATTACGGGTCCACCCGCAAATTTATTCAGGGTCTGCATATTATTCTTACTGACGGCAGCAGACTCCGTCTCCGGCGCGGCGGTCAGCGTTCCCGCGCAGGCGGTTTCTCACTCAGCGTTCAAACAGCCTTCCCGGAAAAAACTTATCTCATCCGGGGCAGCACACCCTCCTATACAAGACCCGCAGGGAAAAATGCCGCCGGTTATTTTTCCGGCCGGGATATTGACCTTATCGATCTTTTTATCGGCTGTGAAGGCACATTGGGGATTATTTCACAAATCGAACTCAAACTTATCCCCTCACCAAAGCATATCTGGGGAGGTGTATTTTTCTTCCGCCAAGAAAAAAGGGCGGTAGAGTTTGTGACTACATTACGTACAGATTCTTTTTTAAAAGAACAGGCGGAAAGCGGAACAAAACTTACCGCTGTCGAGTTTTTTGACAAGAGAGCACTCGCTCTGACCGCCACTCTGCCCGCCGCTGAGTTCCCCCGAACCCCGGAGCAGGTAAATGCCGCACTCTATATCGAACTGCATGGTAATATTGAAGATAATGTAAGCCAATGTTTTTTACATATTGCAGAGCTTATAGCGGAGAAAAGTGAAGACCCGGAACTCAACTGGCTGGCCGCCGATAAAAAGCAGATGAAGAAACTCAACGGTTTCCGGCATGCGGTACCGGAAGCAGTCAATCTTTTACTGGATACTTATAAAAAGAAGTATCCGGAACTTACCAAATTGGGCACGGATATGGCGGTAACAGATGAAAAACTGCTTGATATCTACCGGCTCTACCGTTCTGTCTTACAACCGTCAGGCATGGACTTTACCATGTTCGGCCATATCGGTGACAATCACATTCACGCAAATATTATTCCCAAGAACAGCGACGAATACGCCCGGGGCAAAATACTCTATAATGAGATCGCGTGCGCGGTTCTCACCATGGGGGGCACGATTTCTGCGGAACACGGCATCGGCAAACTAAAAACAGAACTGCTTAAGGCCATGTACGGAGACCGAGGTATAGAAGAAATGAAAAAATTAAAAAAGTACTTTGATCCCAAAAACATTTTTAATCCGGGTAATCTGTGGTAAATTATATTATAAGCTAAAACTCCACCTGGTCTATAATCCGTTCTCCGTCGGTTCCCGTCAGGTTTCCGTCAGAGAAGGTTGAGTTGTTGGGCGAAGGATTACAGGTGGAACAAAAATAATACTGGGCATAATGAGAATCCCAGGTGGCTTGATACTGTACGGCATCGGAGAGGTTTATGGCTGCGCTGCAGTCACAGCACACACCTACCCTGTCTCCCACTCTCTGCTCGAAGGATGTTCCGGAATGAAAAATCATGCTTTTGGTATTTGGGTGAGACATACAGGACCTCCTTTTAGGCGAACAGACATACAAGTATAACACCAACAGGGATTAATAGGGAATAGGCAATTTGGTATATTTTAACAAGAAAAAAAGAAAACGGTTACACAATGGAGCATTTTATATTATTGTGATACCATTAACTATAGAAGCTTAGGTTGATGGAGAAAATATAATGAAGAGACTAATTATTTATGCATTGATTTCTTTATTCGTGTTTGGCTGTCGATCGGTTCCGGAATCCGATCTGCAGGTAACGTATGACGATTATAAAGAAGTTACCGTAGCTATACTTAAAATGGATCATTTCAATGATAATGAGGTGGGTATCTTTCTAGACGGAAGTAGATACATAAGGGAATTTAAAAGCGGCATCACCCAGTCAATGATATATTTTATACGAATCAAGATATTTGACAGCAGCGAAGGCAATCTGGACGGGGAAGCATTCTTAAAACTCAACAATGAAAGTTTTCCCATTACCATAAGTGAACAATCGGCCACGAGCATAAGAGAAAACAAGCTTTTTTCGCATGGAGACCGCGATGTAAGAATATTAACCGGCAAGGTTATCATACCCAAAGAGATTGTGGATAAGCTTAATAACGTAAACAGCTTATCGTATCGTTTTTATATTGATACCAAACCATATACGGTATTTGCCGTGGAACGTGAAATCCTCTTACTCCAGGAAATATTAGCTATCAGCGATATTATAGAATAACAACCTTTTCCCTTAAGGTAGCGAAGTATTTAAAAATGGGGCGTTTATTTTAAGTATCAGTTTTTTCCCCCGCGAAGTGTGCAATTCCACACCCGTTGCGTATAACTGATGATGAGAAAACGCAGAGCTTATATTATTGTAGAGCTTATCCCCAGCTACAGGCATACCTTCGCAAGCCAGGTGCACACGAATCTGGTGGCGCACTCCTTTTTTTATCACAATCTCTATCACGGCACCCTGTTTATGAAGACTCAGCAGCTTCCATTCGGTAACTGCGTTCTGCGGCCTGCTGCGGTACTTGACCGTGCCGTCCACGACCACCATCTTTTTTTTACTTTTGTGATGATGAGCTATAGGGAGAGTGATAAGACCGCGCGCTGTACCGGGTCTGCCTTCAACCACAGCAGTGTAATATTTTATGACCTTTTCCTCTTTCATCTGCAGAGCATAATAACGGAACGCCTCATTGGTTTTAGCAAACAAGACCAGACCGCCCGTTTCATTATCCAGTCTGTTGAGAAGACCACCCTCAGCTTTTTTGTATCCTTTTACTTCAGCAAGTGCGGGATAGTCGGCGAACACATATTCGCAAAGATGCTGCTTTGGGCCGGGTGTAGTAGCCAGGCCCTGAGGTTTATCTACGATGAGAAGAGAGCTGTCGTCAAATACAACGTTATATAAAGACGATTTTTTGCTATTCATCCAACAGCGGCTTCCAAATCGCGGCTTCATAACCCATCAGAGCTGAAAACTGTATCGTAAGCTTTGCTTCGAGCTCGTTTAAATAATCCCTTTGATTGTTAGGAAGAGGAATAAATCCCCCGGCGCTCATTTCATGACCACCCACATTTTTGGTATCGTTAACCAGCCTGGTTATTATTTTTCCGGCTTTTGCCGCTTTATGCGAAGATCGGATTGAGAGGTAGAGGTTTTCTTTAAACCTGCCCGTACAGAGCACCCAGCCGATCCGTTCTCTGCGTAAGAGAAAATCGCACATCTCAGCCACCATTTCCGCATTAGGCACGTCACCCAAATGAGCACAGACAAGATTACGAAAAATGTATGCATTGCTTAACGCGGCCGCAAAAGCCGTAAAATAAGTGTGGGGTAGTTTTGGGTGGATAATATCTGAAAGCTTGCGGATACTCGCGTATTTATACACATACACATACGACTGAATATCAAAGTCATGCGCTTCACGCTTCATATTCTGAGTTTCGGAACTAATGGCATAGGTTAAGGCCGTGGCTATATTAATTGGGATGGGAAGGGCACTTAGCCTTAAACACTCCACAAAAAAACTGCTTGTCACTCCTATACCAGGCTCCACAATCACAATATCTGCTTTGGTATCTTTACGCAGAGGATGGTGATCAACAACAAGGTGGTACCTTCTTCTGATGTCGATCATATTATTCCCCGCGCCGGGCTGGGTGTCTACAACTACAAGACGTTCATATTTGGAAAATTTAATACGGCTGATGCGCTTTAAGGAAATTTTGGTATTTCGTATCAGAGATTTATTTTCCGCACGTCCCACATTACCGCCGTAACCGATACTCACCTTTACCTTGTATAGCTCTTCGGCCAGATACTTGAATGCAGCGGCTGAGGCCAAGGCATCGGGATCGGGAAAATTATGAACCACCACCAGTACGTGCATTCCTTCCTTAAAAAGGGCGGGAATCCTGGCAAACTGTTTGGCGATAAGCTGTCGGTACTGCTCCGTAGTATAAGGCATAATTATACTAAGTCTAATAATCTTTATTGATAGGAGTCAAGAAGAAATACTATGTAAAGTATGAAAAAATATCCGAATGACCCGCTGCCCGGAATACCGGGTCGCGGGATTTTTTTAGTATTTTAATATATTTTTTATAGTCGTTATGGTAAGCTTTAATGAGAGGTTTTAACACATTGAGTTTTTTAAGATTTTTATTTTGGGGTCTGGCATATTCCAGCGGCATTTCCTGTTTAGTGGTTTATTTTATTTGTTTTTTAATAGATAAAAACAGATTTCTAAAGAACCTGCTTTTAATGCTTTTGCCTTTTTTAGTAGTTATTACATCGCTTTTCTTAATGGAGTTTTTTAACAGTCATCACAGATTTCTTAATAATATACTCGGCATAATAGCCTTATTTGCGTCAAGTGCATTAATTTATGCCATTCCCAATTTTACCCATACTGCTAAATCCTGTGCATTCGATAAGATAATGAACATGCTATTTGCCGGAATCGCAATTGCGTTGATAATAATAATCATAGTTGTTGAATTTAGCTCTGTAAATGTGGCACTTAAAGAGATTGTGCTTATTTCACTCGGTGTTTCGATTCTCTATTCAATGGGTGTACTGTTTTTTGGAAAACCATCAGTTCTTTTTCCATACCGGGCAGGACGTATTACCAAAGTAATTGCCGTTGTGTGCGTATGCTTACTGCCCGGATTTATTTTCCTTGATTTTTTTTCTCATAATATTGCCTTCTTAAACCATATATTTTCACAAAAACCTTATACCCTTCCTGCATTTTATTTATTTTTCAATATCATGCTGCTCACACGGGTTACGACCTCCTCAATTAGATTTACAATGCAAGACAATATTGATGAGAACTTTTTTAAAAAATACAAGATTTCTAAAAGAGAAAGAGAGGTAATACGAGAGCTCATCAAGGGTAAAACATATAAGGAAATAGGTATAAGCCTTTTTATATCTCTTTCAACTGCCAGAACTCACGTTTATAGTATATATAGAAAAACAAATATAAATAATAAAATAGAACTCATTTATTTATTAAAAAAGTATCAGAAAAAATAACTTTAATGTACAATTATCCAACTATTAAAATGCCCGGCCCAAAAAAGCGCTGTTTTTAATACAAAAATATGAGTATTTTGTGTCATTTTTTCTAAAAAATCATACAAAATACTGATTTTTTTTCTTTATACCTTGCTGTATCTTTATCTGTGAAAAGGATACAGCTGTGATGGTTAAGCATATATTAATAACATGTACATTTTTCGGTCTTCTCTCTTTCTCCTGTTTTGCTGAAACGGATACATCAATCACTATAAACAGGGTAAAGATAGTAATTAACGGGAGTACTTATATATGGGAAACAAAAGATGAAATACCGGGCAGGCAAACAAATGAGGGTACTGCCCCTTATACTGTAATAAGCTCTTTATACATATGGCCGGGGCAAATAATCAGTGAACAGAATCTTTTAAGAGAGATCGCATTAGCGCGCCATAGGCTCATACAATCCGTTTATTTCTATACTGTAGATATAGATATAATTCCGCCACATAAATTCCCGGAAAAAAGAACCATTCTTATAAAAGTAACAGACGGCTTTGCCTATAGATTCGGAGGAGATAATCTGTATGGCTATTTCGGTATGGAAAATCTTTGGGGTACAAGAAAATCATTTCGACTTTTTGCAGGATACAATAAGTGCGGCGGCTATTTTTTAGATCAGACCTTTCTTGAGAGCAATACAATAATAGGCGCAGGAGCATACTATAAGAATTCCGGATTAGGTGTGCGTGAAGATGAGTTCTACGAGCAGTTACAGGCAAGTCTTACTACAGGCATACGGCTGCATCCGGATTGGCTTATCAGCCTGGAGACAGTGGGGCAGAGAGTATGGTATCCCACTCAGCATAATGCAGACAGCCGGGAGCTGCTGCTTATACCTCGGCTACACGGCAGGTTATATTGCGGATACGACTCCTTTCCCTTAATTATAGATAACACAATTATTTCTACGCTTATATTTCAAGAAAAGGGTGGACTTCCTCTTATGACAATTCATCCTTTCATTCAGATTAATTGGACATTTGCGGAAAATCATGCTTTTTTTATAAAGCTTGCTGCCGGCTACAGCTTTGACCGTCTCCCGCTGCATCACAAATACAATTTATACGACAAGCCGAATCTGGCTGTCAGATCCGGTTATGAAGACTCAGAGCTGCGTATCGATGCCTTTGCCTTAGCTTCAATCGAATACAGATTAACGATTTTTTCTTTTACCATACCGCCTATTTTTAAAATACAGATACAGCCGTTTCTGTTTGCAGATTTTGCCCTGGCCGGTGAGTATAGACTCTTCGAATACCTTAACACTTCCGAACTTACAAATTTTTACAAAGACGCATACGGCGCAGGCCTTAATATAATTTTTGCCAATCCCGTTTTTCTTACTGTTTCACTAGCTTGCGGATGGAATAATCAGGGTCAGGGCAGATTTATATACGCTTTTACGGGAGATTTATAACACTATTTTTTAGGAGGAAAGATTTTATGAAATTTTTATTAACTTTTATATTTATTTTAGCTTTGGCATCAGGGTTTTACATACATGCGGATACACTCCTTGAAAAAGCCTTAGACAATTATACGGAACAAGAGGCACTCAAATTTATTCAGGAATTAAAGGCTTCCGGTAAGCAGGCCGATCTTTATCCGGGCATTGTGTATCACAATCTATCCAGACATTATCCCGAGAAATACCTGCATCATGCACTCACCCATTTACAAGCTGCCTATGAAAACAACCATGACCCTGTAGCCTTAGCCTATTGGGGAAGTGCCCTTACAATGAGGGCCGGAATGGCTGCCGACAGCGGAGACCTTGCCTCTGCAATTGCTGATTTGGAGCAGGGAATACAAAAAATAGACACTGCCGTAAACAAAAACACTGCTAATGTTTTACTGCGCTTTTTAAGAATGATTAACTCCCTTGAGGTTACAGAGAATTCACCTTTAGATCGCCTTGCAGTGGCAAAGGAGGATCTACAGTATTTACAAGCACACTATAATGCATTTAATAACTCAAACAAATCGCTATATAAATTATGTGAAGCAAAAATCGCAATACAAGAAGACAGTATTGAATATGCGCTTTCATGTTTGGAACAGGCAATCAGGCTCAATCCTCAGTCTGCTACTGCACGTGAAGCCAAAGCGATCTTATTGGAGTGGGAGGAATAATGATTTTCGAGGCATTGCTTTTAGGACTATCATCGGGCACGTACTGCATAATCGGCTGTGCCCCCATAGCCATACCCGTGTTCTTTAGCGAAAGTATGAACAGAAAAAAGAACCTTATAAGCGGTCTGTTATTTTTTGCGGGCCGCTTAGCGGGCTATCTGATCTTCGGTGCGGTTATGGGAGCTTTGGGTGCCTTTACGGCAAGCTATCTTGATCCCGCTTTAAAAAGGACACTCAGCAATTATGCCTATATAATCGTCGGCCTTCTGCTTATCGCAAGCGGGCTTATGTACAATTTTCCCAGACTGAAATTTTGTACTAAAATTAAAAAGATTTATAAATTCGAAGCCTGGGCACTTATCTACGGTTTGCTTACGGGATTAAGCTTTTGTCCTCCCTTTTTTGCGGCCGCAGCACGGGTGTATGGCGGCGCTGATAGTATAAACGGTATCCTATACTTTCTTGCTTTTTTTCTGGGAACATCCTTATATTTTTTGCCACTGTTCGGAATCCATCTTATTAAAAAACACGCTCAAAACTTCATGCTCATTGCCAGAATAGTTGTACTGCTAATGGGTGTGTATTTTTTCTTATTTTTAGGTATTTTTAATGCTTTATAAATCTTAAGTACGGCTTAAGAGATCTTACATCGCAAACGGCTCCTGCCGGGCCGGTATAACAAGGAGATTTTATGCAGGCACTTTCTAATTTGTTAAAAAGAGATCCGCGAACAAAATTATCTATTACCAGTACAGTTATACTTACCGTATTAATGGCGCTTAATGTACATTTCTTTCATCTGGGATCATCTCTGCAAGATAAAGATATCATAAGTACTATTGCCGGGTGGATTATGTTTCTATTCCTGGTCACAGTATTTTTTCTCTTGCTGTACACGGGCAATATATCAAAATACAGAAGAATATTTTTTGTGGCCTCTGCCCTTCTGTTTTTCCCGGCCTTTATCGCCGGTATGTACGAAACATTCGGGCATATGTATTTAACAGAAGAGAATCTAATAGAGAACACTGCTTCCTACTGTCACATTGTAACACCAATGGTTATACTGCCCTATGTATTTACCAAAACGATTATTTTTCCGGCCAGAATATTTAGTTCCGCGGCCAGCATCTATGGTATGCTCATCATCTGGCTGCTTGCCACCTTAGTAAGCGGCAAGGGTTTTTGCAGCTGGATCTGTTTTTACGGCGGCTGGGATGATGGTATTTCCGGTATTCGAAAAAAACCGTTACTCAAAATAGATCCTGAAAATAAAAAAATCCGTTACTTCGGTTTTGCCATGCTGGCATTTGTAGTACTTGCCAGCTTAATTACACTCACTGTGATGTACTGCGAATGGCTCTGCCCGTTCAAGCTTATCACAGAGTATACGCAGGTCATCAACCTGAAAAGCTTTATTGCCTTTGCCATTTTCGTATTGACCTTTTTCGGCTTAGTGGTTGTATTACCCCTTATAACCAAAAAACGCTTTCAGTGCCTTACCTTCTGCCCTTTCGGAGCGTTTCAATCACTTTTGGACAAGCTAAGCCTGTACAGAGTTCGCATAGATACGGAAAAATGTACTCAGTGCCTGCGCTGTATTTCAGTATGCCCTACCCTAGCGCTTTCCAAGGAAATCATTCTGGGCAAAAAAACAAAGCCGCACATTACCTGTACCAAATGCGGCGAATGCTTTAAGGCATGCAGCCAGGGTGCTATAGGTTACGCGTTCGCCCATTTTGAAAAGTATAAGAAAAATCCCTTTGAAAAAATTATCAGTAAACTTGAAAACCATCCTCCATTAATAAAGAAAATTGTAAAGAAAATAGTATTCACCGTAAAAGAGCTGCTCTCACCGCAATCTCTCTTTATTTTCAGCTCTTATACCTTAGGCATGATTATCATGTCTGCTTTTGCCAGAAGCACAGTACACAGAACCATTAACTTAATAGTAAATGGTTCATTTTTATTCCAGTAGGAGGGTGAAATGAAAACCTTTTTTTTCATAATGATTACTATATGGGCTGCCGTGAGCGCGCTCCTTATTCCGCAGGTTTTTATCCACTCCACATTTATTAAACACCAATTGGACAAAGTACTGCATCTGGAAGTAGACCCGGCCTTTTCGGGCGGCAGAGAAATCGCACATTTTCTAGATTCGGTTAATGATGACTACGGTGAAGGCGGGCTTAGCTATCCCAAACATGAAGCGTATACCCACAAAAGCGGACTGTTGGATCTGGTAAAATACTCCGTCTATAA
>Ga0315549_1005011_pt1 | contig 10956 bp, 8 predicted proteins | sample SalMarSW160200MG_FD_203101 | JGI IMG/M metagenome (GOLD analysis project Ga0315549, IMG submission 203101) | Salt marsh sediment microbial communities from the Plum Island Ecosystem LTER, Massachusetts, United States - Salt Marsh Sediment SW1601-200 ... | reverse complement strand
TAATTATTTTTTGTGATGCTGATGTCGATGGACACCATATTGAGACTTTATTACTTACATTCTTTTTTAGATTCATGCGGCCTATAATCGAGGAGGGTTATTTATATTTAGCAGTTCCCCCATTATATAAAATATCATATAAGAAAACAAAGTATTTTGTATATAATGATAAAGAGAAGGAAGAATACTTGAATCAATTAAAGAAAAAATATCAATTGAAAAATACAGAATCAGTTAAAGTACAAAGATATAAAGGGTTAGGAGAGATGAATCCAGAAGAACTCTATGAAACAACAATGAAAAGAGATTCAAGATTATTGAAAAAAGTAACCTATGAAGATTACCTTGAAAATGATCAAATGTTTACTAAACTTATGGGTAAAGAAGTAAAAGCTCGGAAGAAATTTATTATTGAAAATTATGATACTGTCAATGTATTAGATGTATAATTAATTTAAACTGTTGTAATAAGCTAACTACTAAGGTGTAAGAAAAATTACAAGTATAGAAAACATTAAAGATATTCTTCTAAAAGAAGAAATGAAGAGTAGTTATATTGACTATGCAATGTCCGTAGTGGTCGGAAGAGCTATTCCAGATGTTAGAGATGGTTTAAAACCTGTCCATAGAAGAATTGTTTATGCTATGCACAAAAATAATTGGCATTATGGTAGTTCTCATGTAAAATGTGCAAAAGTCGTGGGTGAAGTTTTAGGAAATTTCCATCCTCATGGAGATATGGCAGTATATAATTCTCTTGTAAGAATGGGCCAAGATTTTTCATTGAGATATCCATTAATTGATCCTCAAGGAAACTTTGGATCAATTGATGGTGATCCTCCAGCTGCTTATAGATATACAGAAGCTCGCCTCGCAAAGATTGCAGATGAATTAATTGAAGATATTCAAAAAGAAACCGTAGAATTCCAACCTAACTTTGATGATAGTATAACTGAACCTAAATATCTCCCAGCTAAATTACCTAATATTTTAATAAACGGAACTAAAGGTATAGCTGTTGGTATGGCAACATCTATGCCACCTCATAACATCATGGAAGTTTCGCAAGGAATAATTAATACAATTGACAATCCAGATATTTCTATTGAAGAACTCATGGAAATTATTAAAGGTCCCGATTTTCCAACAGGTGGAATAATCACAAATCCTTCTGGTATCTACAATGCATATGCTACGGGTCATGGTAACGTTATTGTCATGGCTAAAATTGAAGAAGAAAAAATAGGAAAAAAAACAAGTTTAATTGTTACAGAAATTCCTTATCTTTTAAATAAAAGTTTATTAATTGAATCCATCGGTAAGCTCATAAGAGACGATATTTTAAAAGATATTCGTGACTTAAGAGACGAGTCAGATAGAAAAGGAATGCGAATTGTTTTAGAATTGAAAAAAGATGCTCAACCAGAAATCATAAAAAATATATTATTCAAACGTACAAGACTTCTTTCTAGCTTTAGTATTGTTAATCTAGTATTAGTAAATGATGGAAAACAACCAAAAATTCTTAATCTTAAAGAATTAATTCAGGAATATATTGAACATAGACTTAATATTGTATATAAAAGAACGGAATTTGATTTAAAAAAAGCTGAAGCAAGATTACACAAGGTAGAAGGACTATTAATTGCTTTAGATAATATTGATGAAGTCGTAAATATCATAAAAACTTCTAAAGATACAGAAGAAGCTAAAAATAAATTACAAGAAAAGTTTGAATTAAGTGATATCCAAGTTAAAGCAATATTAAATATGACCCTTTCCCGTTTAACTGGATTGGAACAACAAAAATTAAAGGATGAGAAAATAACTCTTAAAGAAAATATAAAGAAATTTAAAGAGATCTTAGCTAAAAAAGAACTTCGTTTGGAAATAATTAAAAATGAATTAATTGAGATAAATAAAAACTATGGAGATAAAAGAAGGACAGAAATTATTGAACAAGATGAACCAATATTTCAAGATATTGAGAGAATGGATCTTATAAAAAAAGAACCAAATATAATTATCTTTACAGATAATCAATATATAAAGAGAGTTTCACTTGAAGAATATCGTAGTCAAAGGCGTGGAGGTCGTGGTAAAAAGGGGATGACCGTTCGAGAGGAAGATTTCATCAAAGATCTATTTGTGTGTTCTACTCATGATACAATCCTCTTTTTTACGTCAAAAGGACGAATATATTCAAAGAAAAGTTTTGAAATACCGTTACAAAAAAGAACTGCTAAAGGAAAGCCAATAGTAAATATGATCAAATTACAGAAGGAAGAGATCATTTCTGAAATGATTCCCATTAATAATTTTGAGACTAATGAAATGTTAATAATGGTTACTAAAAAGGGAATTGTTAAAAAAATAACTCTAAATAAATTTTCTAAGATTCAAAAAACAGGAATTAGAGCTCAGAAAATTCGACCAGATGATAAACTAATAAGTGTTAAAAAAATTTCTAATGAACTTCAAGATATTTTTATAGCAACCAAGTTGGGTTATGCAATTAGGTTTGATGAATCTGAATTAAGGGAATTAGGTCGTACTTCTATGGGAGTAAAAGGTGTAGATTTAAGAGAAAATGATGAAGTAATTGACAGTATTCTCGTTACTAATGATGAGATAGTATTAACTCTCACTCAAAATGGTTATGGTCAACGAACATATATTAAGGAATATAGAAAAACTGGTCGAGCAGCAAAAGGAGTTCATAATATTAAATTAAATAAAGAAAAAAATGACCAAGTTATCGCAATCAAAATAACTAAAAAGACAGAAGATCTTTTAATTGGTACAGAACAAGGGCAGGTAATGAGAGTCCCAATGGAATCTATCAGAATAACGCATAGAAGGGCAAAAGGCGTTAGAGTTATAAAACTATATAAAGATGATTACGTCTGCGCTATTGGTAAATGTCCAACAGAACTTGAAGAACAAATATAAAATTCAAATAAATAAAACTCTATTAAAGGTGTTATATTTTGACTATAATAGATAAAGATGAGTTTTTAATAGGAGTTATTTCAGACACCCATATTCCCTCTAGAAGTCCAAAAATACCTGAAGAAATCATAAATGATTTTTTAGATCGAAAAGTTGATTATATTTTTCATTTAGGTGATTATACTATTCTAGATGTTTATAAGGAACTTACTAATATATTTGGTAAAGATAAAATATTCGCTGTATCAGGAAACATGGACGAACAAAAATTAAGTTCTCAATTACCTGAAACTCGTGATTTAAAAATATTAGACTATAAAATATTTCTAACCCATGGTAGTGGTGGACCTAAAGGAATAATTGAACGATTGAATAGAGATTATAATCTATCTAAATATGATATTGTTATTTTTGGTCATACACATAAACCCTTAAAAGAAAAAAGAAATGGAAAACTATATTTGAATCCTGGAACACCCACAGATAAGAGATTTACGAAGATAAACTCATATGCCTATTTGAAGTTATCAAAAAGCAATGTAGATTTTGAAATTAAATATTTATAGCTATTTTCTTTTAAATATTTCTATAAAAAACATCTATATAAACATTAGAAGAAGAATCTAAAGCGAAAGAATTATAGGGAGATAAGAAAATACTTTAGCTATATATCCATTTTTTATATTTTTCGACAAATTCCTTTATAAATAAATCTAAATAGTTTGGAGCAATTGCAGAACTGTGTGGAGTAATAAATATATTAGGACATTTTCTTAATGGAGAATCTTTCTCAAGGGGTTCATTTTGAAATACATCGAGATATGCTCCACTTATTTTATTATGATTTAAAACTTCAATAAGAGCATCTTCTTCAATTGCATTACCACGTCCAATATTATATATATAGGCTGTTTTGGGAAGAAGTGCTAATCTTTCTCTATTTATTATATTATCAGTTGATTTGTTTCTAGGCAAGACAATTACTAGGTGATCTGTTTTTGGTAAGACTAAATTTAAATTTTCTATAGTGATAATTTTATCAGTTTTATCAAAGAAATTAGGTTTTTCAATTAAAGTACGTTTTATTCCAATTATTTTTACACCAAAAGGTTTAGCAACTTTAGCAATATGATTTCCAATATGTCCATATCCGAGAATTACTAAATGAGTTCCTCTAAGAGTTCTAGCTATATTATCATATTCTTTTCTTGGCCAATGAAATTCATCTTGGTATTTATTGATCCAAAATAAACCCCTAGTAAAACCTAGCATTACTCCAAGGACCGTTTCCGCCATGATTTCTCCGTGAAATGAACTATTAGTAAATAGGATGTGTTCTGGAATTTTTAAATTCATATAATCTGTTCCGGCTGAAGGAGTTGCAATCCATTTTAAGTTAGGAGCTTTTTTAAACCAATTAGAATTAAAATTCCACACTAAGATAATATCTTTATCCTTCAAATTTTCCTTGAAAGATTTAGGATTATCATAGATAGTAACATCTACATCTGGAAGAGCATTTTCTAACAATCCTTTATGTTCTTCCGAAAAATTCAATGCTTTACTCCCAGAACTCTTTATTAACACACCGATATTCATCTTTATCTATCTTTAAAATGATTTTTGATTCTTATGATTTATTATATTAAAATTAGTTGATTTAAATCAATTATAATAAAAATTGAAATATGCTTAAATTACGTTAGAAATTATTTAAAAAAATAGAATAAAAATAATTATGTTTTTTCAATCGCTTTACCAGACAATTTCTTGTAATGATTTAAAACGGCTTGGCGTGCTGCATATACAAAACCTCTTTTAACATTTACTCCTGTTATGGCAATGGTTTCATATACTAGCGTATCGGTTAATTTAGCCGTATCCAATACTTGTCTTATCTTTGAAATATCAACAATTCCTTCTAAATCCCTTTTATTTGCCAAAACTACCATAGGTACTTCTGGAGGTTCTCCTGGTGAGGGAGGGATTAATTTACTTCCATAAAATCTTAAAAGTTCCTTTAAAGACCATATATTTTCTTCCCATTGGTCTATTAATGAATCAAATGTAAAAATGACTGCATCAGTACCTTTTAAAACAGTTTGTCGTTGAAATTTATGTCTCCTTTGACCTGCTACTGTATAAACTTGAAAAACTACATTTGATACTCTTGCTACAACTCTGTCGAAGAATATTGGACAGGATCGCGGGCGCCTCAATCCTTAAGTCCTCCCAGTAGGATCTTGTATAAGCAGTCTATTAAATTATTCAAGTCGAGGAAATCTCGTAGACCTTTGCTGCATATCCCCACTGGCTAAGCCTTCTTTATGGTATACCCATTCCAGAGCTGTTGTTTTGCCTCCTAAGCTAAACCTAGAGTTCGAGATGAAATCTATTTGGCCCATAGAAGCAAATTTTAAAGACAAGAGTACCATCTCCTCTACGTGATGGTATGAGTTAGACACCTCTTGAATATTTTATTTGATAGGTAATAAGTGATAATCTTCATAATTTTTTAAACCTCATTAATAAATATCACAATTAATATAAGTAAATATAGTGTTTTTCTTTAAAAATTTTTATTGTTAGATAAAATTAAAAATCTAATTAATTTTCGAGATAATTTTCAAAAAATAAAAATATGGTTGAATTAAATATCCTCAAGGAATATAAGATTAATGGGTATATTACCTTAAAATTAGAAGCATTCAAAAGAGCACGTCATCTTGAACCTGAATATAAGACGATAATTTATGTTAATGATGTACCTTTTGAAATTTGTAAATACATCATTTTAGAGAGGATAAAGGGAGATGATATAATTGAATATCAAGAGAAAGTATCAAATGTAATACTTAATTTTAATGGTAATTCAATCGATATCTTAGCTGAGAAAATTAGTAAGTCCTATAGCAATGATCCAAATAATAATAATGACTCGGTAATATTAAAGATATTTCCAGAAGAGGAGTTTTGGGCACATTGTTCAAATATTGAAGCGTGGGCACGAAATAATTATAATACAAGTCTATTACATAGTAATTTATCTTTTCCATTACTAAAAAAGCTAACAGAAGTGGGAGATCCAATAGCTAAAAAAGTATTTAAAGAGGAAATAGCAAAAAGAATAGAATTTGGTTATTTACCCGTTATACAATATCTTTTAGATAATCACTACCTTGACTATCTTGAAGATGATGAGTTAAAGAGTTTAAAAATTATTGAGAATCTCTTAAATATAAAAATGAAAGAATTAGAGAAAAATGAAGTTTCAATAATTAATGGATTGTTTTTACACTTATATAAGAGATTTCCATTGAAATTTTTTGAAAAAATCAATTATAGCAATTTCTTAGGTACTTTACTTTTAGAATTATGTAAATTGAATGACGAAAGGGCTTATATAGAATTAAATCGTAAGGTTACAAAAAATCTAAGAAATGGAGATCAGGAAGTTATTGATCTATTTCTCAATGAAGGTGTTCTTTACTATATAAATGAAGAGAATTTGGATATCCTATTATCAAGAAAGGGAAGATTTGAACTATTTTTCCAATATTATAAAGAAGGTTTTGATTTTGAAAGACAGCTAAAAGAATTAAAGATAACAGAAGGGATATTTTTCCGAAAAGTTTTATTGAAAACAAGAGTTTTAGAGTATCCAGAAAAAATTAAGCGATTTTTAGGATTTATAGGATTTCTTTTTAATCATATAAAGAAGGGAAAACAAGTTTTTTATTTTTACAATTTAGAAATCTTTATAAAATCTAAATGGTTTCCTCTGTTAATTTTATGTGTAAGAGAGGGAATAATTCCTGATAATCTAATAAGATATTATATTCCATATATAGAATTCATCATTAAAAAAATTAGAAATTTCTCAATTAATGAAATTCGAACTATTAGTTATTATAAAGAACTTGCCAATTTTGAAAGACTTTTTAAATATCATAATGAACGGATCTATCCTAACGAGGATTTAAGAGAATTAATGGAGGAAATAAGAAAAGGTTTTAAATATATTATTATATCTGATAAGATGGATTATCCTTCTTATCTATTGGCTGCTAGACATGAATGGAGAAATTATGTTCCAAAAATTTTAAATTATTATTTTAGACATATTCACAATTATGAAAATATTCACAGTTTTTTAATCATTAAAGAACTTACCTATGCTATTGATAGGATCTTGATTAGGTATAAAGATGGGAGTTTTGCTGAGGGTATTGTAGAGCTTCAATGGGATATTCTTGATCAATTACACGATCACAAGAGAATTCTTAGAAGTTGTAGTATTTGCAATAAAGAATATTCATATGAAAATGTTAGATTTTTAGATAAAAATTACCATATCTGTTATGATTGTCTAAGTAAAAAAATCTATAAAAAATGTTCTTACTGCTATAATCTCACTCCTATAGAATCTATGAGCAAATTTGAGAAATCTCAATTTATTTTTTGTCCTGAATGTATGGAAAAAATAAATAATGGTGATATTCAAATAAGAAAAAAGATCTTTGTTGATTTAAAAAAGCAAGTAGGTAAAGTCTGTTTATGTGGAAGAAAAGGATATAATTTTTATTGGACATATTGGCTTGTCAATAAAACAATCAGAAAGACTAAAGAAAAAAAGGATTTCTTCTGTTTTTATTGTAAAAAATCATTTCAAGACCAAATATCTAATTTGAAAATAGAATATAAAAAAAGTTATGGGTTTTAATTGAGGGATAGAAAAAAATAGATGATCAAAGAGCAGAACAGATTAAAGGAACTGAAATAGATAAGATATTTACCTTAAAGACCATGTACGATCAAGATTCGATTGGATTAACAGATTACAGCGGTTTTGAATTTAGACTTGAAGTAGAAGAATTATATAAAGTGATCAATGAATTGGTATTTACGGTAAAAAAGAAGCAAGCCCTTCTTTATGGTATACCCATTCTAATGCTGTAGTTTTACCTCCTAATGATGGCCCATAAAAGCATATTTTAAATACAAGAGTCCCATCTCCACGACGACTTGGCATTTGATAATATAACCTTGATAAATAATTAAATTAAAAATTATATATAAATTGCATAACGTTCAATAAATTTAAAAATTTGGTTTCCAAAAAAACTTACTGTTTCAACTCTTAAAATGACAAATAAAAAATCTATTTGAAAACTATTTTTTTTGTTAGATTATCTAATTGATTAAAATTTTCATTCAGAACAGTTCTAATTTTATTGGTTGTAATATCTGGATTATTAAGAAGTAAATCACCTACATATGTAGTGTATTTAATACCTTTTTTAGCAAGTTTGTAATGATTTTCATTATTTTCGCTGTATATAGGAATAGGGAAATGAAATGGTCTTTTATGAATATGGCGTGAGCTTTTAATTACATTAATATATCTATTTAAATGTCGTGAATTTAAAATAGCTGAGAGATAATAAGCTTCATATTTAGAATCTGTCGAATAATAGTAATTTTCTGATCCAATTATGATTTTTTCCTCATATTGTTTAATTACAGCTGATTTAATATTTGAACCACTTGCATTGTACACAACCGTATAAAGCTTATAATCTCCTTGTTTTAATAATTTATTCCAATAATTTAAATTTGAAAATAAATCATTAATTCTGCTTGTTTTTTTTTTCTTTAATTTATAAATTTTGTTTATTTCTTTATAAAATTCAAATGCTTTTGGGAATTTTTTTAAATATTCAAGATCAAAAGTAAAATCATCTTTTTTAATAGGTATAAATGCATTTCTTTTCTTTTTTAAAACAAACGGCACTAGATCTAAGTTCAAAAATGTTATAAAACGAAATTCTTTTTCAATTTCAATGTTCTTAAATGAGTATATCCATTCATTCTTAGATCTTGATTGAATATCTTTATCAGAAGATATAATATAATGATTATCTGTTGTGTCAATAATCTGAAAAAATACAAGGGTTCTTGGAACTAGTGTTGCTCCTTGAGAAAACTTTTCTTTATAATCACTGTAAGTGATATTTTGAAGATACCTTAGTTCTTCTTTGGGTAAAATTAATAAAGCTCCATTATGACTTATTTTTAGTGTCGAATAATTTGTTTTCTTTTTTAATTTTAGCTCATTATCAAATATTTTAGATTTTATTGGATATTTATTCCCAATGATAGGATCTTGATCTCCTATATATTTAGCTTTTAAACAAATATGATTAACATTAAAAAAATATTTTTTGGGAAAATCCCATATTTCTAAATCATTAAAATATGTAAATGCTCTAAATTTTGTGCAATGATCACCATTTAAAACACTTTGGGGCATAACAAAAAAAATAGTACAATTTAATTTTAGGAATCTTTGAGGTATATTATAGAAGAAAATTGTTGCCAATTCTATATGAGTAATATATTGACTATCTGGTTTAATACCTAAACTTTCGGCTAAATGGCGAATTTTATTTTGATATGATTTATCATTTAAATCTTTATAGGTTAACCATGGAGGATTTCCAATAATTAAATCAAAAGAATTATAAAGATTCTTTATCTTTTTATCAATATTTTTTTCCTCATTTTCAAATAATGAATCAATTAGAAAAATATTGATATAGGTATTTTTATTGTCAGAATCTGGAAAGTTTTCATAAAATAATAAAGATAAATTAGTTTTAACAGTTAAGGTTGCTAGCGGATTGATATCAAAACCATAAATGTTTCTTATTGCTTTTAATTTAGATTGATCACTTTCTTTTGAATTCAATATTTTTATTATAATTTCTAAAATAAAATTCCCTGATCCACATGAAGGATCTAATACTTTTTGACCAAATACATAAGAATCTTTAACCATTTTTTTTACAAGATTTGAGGGGGTATAAAATTCACCAATTCTATGCCTGGCTGATAAAAAGAATAAGTGCTGATATAAAGAATGAAATAAATCTCCTATTTTATATGAGAAATCTTTAACTTCTTTATATATATCTTTAAAGAGTTTCTGATTAACTTTTAACCATTTATAAAAGTGAAATTCCTTAATATTAGATATTGATTCAATGGAATTTGTAATATATATATCATATAATTCTTTTATTTCATATTTTTTAATATGAGTTATTTTAGAAATTAAGAGAAGCTCCAAAATGGTTACATAATATAAATGTCTTGAAAATAATTCTTGTGTGCATTCTTGATCATAAATTTTAAGGAATTTTTCCTTCCATTTTATAAAATTATTATCATAATTAGATTTTTGCGATTCCCCTATTTTTTTAAAAAAAACGCTGAAATTTTTAAAGATAGTTGAATTAATTCCAAATAATTTAACTATTTCATTAGTATCTATTTGTTTTTCTACTATCATATTAAAAGGACAGGTTTTTTTGTTTATTATTTACTTAATTTAGTTTTTATCATGTATATTATTTTTATTATGTTTCCAATTATCTTGAATAAATTGTATTTCATTAATTTATTTATTAAATAATAATATTTGATATGTTATTAAATATTAAAGCAAATGCTATTCTTATCCTCAACTCATTATTAATTTATATATTAAAGAATAATCTTTAACAAGAAATTAATATCTTTATATTATAATTCAAATTATCCGGTTTTTTTTTCACATATGAAAGAAATAAATATATTAATCATCTCATAAATGATGGAAGTAATAAACTAAAGATCTCTTTAATTTTATTTAATTTAGATGATTCACTTATCTTTGTTTCAATTAAAATTGAATTTTCTAATTCAGTTTTGTCTAAATTACCTCCAGAATATATTGCATTTTCTGTATTAAATATTAATAAAAACTTTACTCGTGGATTGTTTATAATATCAATTCCTTTCAAATTTTTCAATTCGTCATAAAACGCACGGTATTCTTTGGGAATAGCACTTCTTTCATTGGTTATTATAAGCACCTTAATTCCTTTATTTGCAATTTTCTTTATTTCATTAGTATAAAATCTGTCTATTTTAGGAGATAAAATATTAAATTGATCTTCA
>Ga0315549_1005010_pt1 | contig 10958 bp, 13 predicted proteins | sample SalMarSW160200MG_FD_203101 | JGI IMG/M metagenome (GOLD analysis project Ga0315549, IMG submission 203101) | Salt marsh sediment microbial communities from the Plum Island Ecosystem LTER, Massachusetts, United States - Salt Marsh Sediment SW1601-200 ... | reverse complement strand
TTTCAGCACCACGCTATCATCACTGAGAGCCTCAATCTGTCCGTAGATTCCACCGGCGGTAATTACCTTGTCTCCCTTTCGTAGCTCCTGTAAAAGGTTCTGCTGCTCCTGCTGCTTCTTGCGCTGCGGTCTAATCATGACAAAGTACATCAGCGCAAAGAGCACCACCAGGAAGACCAGCATGGGCCACATGCCGGTGAGGCCGCCAGTTTCTCCTTCAGTCCCCTCTGGCGGAATGCAGCCGCCTATGAACAGCAGGGTAACGGTAAGGAACCCCAGTGCCAACCCCAGACCAAGCGTTTTTCTTTTTCTCAATTCTCCCTCCTTGTTCTAGCTATCATCTCCAGCTTCAAGCCTGCCCTGTAGTGACCACGGACTTGTGTGCTCAATCCTGACAGGTACCAGTTGGCTAAGGCAATCATCGTCGCTGGTGAAGAATACCAGTTTATCAGTTTTGGTCCGACCGTGCCACTTACCCTTTTTCTTTCCCTCTACCAGTACCTCAACTACCTTGCCCAGCAGCCGGGCATTGATTTCAGTGGCGATACTCTCCTGAAGCTGCTCAATCTTGTCCAGCCGCCTCTTCTTCTCGGTAGCCGGGACATTATCCTCAAGCTCCCTGGCGGCAATAGTCCCCGGTCTCGGTGAATAGGCGGCTACGTGGACGGTATCAAACCTCAGCTCGGAGAGCAGGTCAAATGTCTGCTGGAACTGCTGCTCACTCTCTGATGGGAAGCCTGCAATGACATCGGTGCTCAGGGCTACCCCCGGTATTTTGCTGCGTATCTCGCTGATAAGCCGGCGGAAGTGTTCCACGGTATAGCCTCGCCTCATGGCTTTCAGGGTGTCATTGCTGCCTGACTGTGCAGGGAGGCTTATCTGCTCACAGACCCTGTCCAGGCGGGCTACGGTTTCAATGAGCCTGGTGCTCATGTCCTTGGGGTGGTTGGTCAGGAAGCGGATGCGAGCCAGTCCATTGATGGCGTTTAGTTCATTGAGCAGGTCAGCCAGCTCCGGCTTTTCGGGCAGGTCGTGCCCGTAAGAGTCCACGTTCTGGCCTAGCAGGATAACCTCTTTCGCACCACGGCATACCAGCTCTTCGACCTCGCCGATTATCCCGGCTACCGGGCGGCTCCTTTCTCTACCCCGGCGGTAGGGGACAATGCAGTAGGAGCAGAAGTTATTGCACCCCTGGATGATGGGGACATAGACACTGGGGAGGGGGTGCCGGGGCAGTAGCTGCCCCCACTCAGCTTCTTCCAGCCACGGCGGGCAGTCCCCGGGCTTGAAGAAATGGTCAACATGCGGAGAGCCCTTTTTGAGCTGCTCCAGGTTGGAATCTACCCAGCAACCGGTTACCGCCAGGGTCACATCGGGGCGTGACCTTTTCAGGGCTTTCAGGGCGTTGAGCTTATTGACGAGGCGGTCTTCAGCGCTCTGGCGCACCACGCAGCTATTGAGCACGATAATGTCGGCTTCACCGGCGGTAGCCGCAGCCTGGTAGCCTCGCTGCTCAAACAGGCTGGCGAGTCTTTCCGATTCCGCCTTGTTCATCTGGCAGCCAATCGTCCAGATATGGTATCGGGGCATGTTCTCCTGTCCTTTGGACTATATTAAATTATACCCTTACTCAATGGTATCTTACTTAATAAATGGGTGCGGGGGGTCTTTAATTCTGTGTCGTGGCGGAGGGAGTGGGATTCGAACCCACGACCCCGGTTTCCCAGGGTAAGCGCTTAGCAGGCGCCCGCACTAGGCCTCTATGCGATCCCTCCCTGGCTCCGTTCAACTGGTTTAGCTGATTTGCTATATTTTACTACTTTATATGTCAATATGCCATCGCCCTGTATCGGCACCCCGTTTCGCTCATCCTCGTGCTCTGTGTTTTTGTATCAACCCCATCCCCTGGATTTATATAGTGTTTTAAGGTAACCTCACCCCCTTAATCCCCCTCTCCTTCAATTAAAAGGAGAGGGGGAGGGTATTAAAAAGAGGGGCGAAGCCCCTCTCTTCTTTACTTTCCCCCCTCCCTTAATGTGGGAATTATTTACTTGACGTAAAGTGTGATAGTGGTAGAATGGGGGTATGTCTTTCATTAAGTCTATTGGCTTGTTGCTTCTCGGTATTCTCAAACGCCTTTACTATCTTATCCCATCACTATTTTCTGACCCGTTCGATGTTCTTGAGAGGTGGTTCAAAGTGACATACGAAGCACCTCAATGGCTGTTTTGGGGATTTACCAAATTGTCTCTAATACCCAAGTTCTAAACATTCCTTCATGGGTTTGGTTCCAGATTGCATTAGTTCTAACTCTCATTATTCCTTTCGTAGCATTTCACAGGATGAGAATACGCTTGCAGAGGGTTACAGAAAGTAGGGCACAAGAATTAGCTAGACTTATCTTGCAAGTTAGGAACGCAGCGGCAAAAGTAGTAATGCTATACCATGTGAAAAATGATTATGATGACGACGTGAAAGAGGCATATAAGGCATATGATGATGCGCTAAGACAACTTGATATAGAAGGTGAAATTGACGGGGGCAAAGTTAAAGATACTATTCAGGAGGGTTTTACTACATTTGTTAGTTTTCATGTAACACGATTCCTTGCTTGGGGTGGTCAAGTAATATCAGACAAAGATACCAAACAAAAACTAGAAATAGATGAATATCAATTTATTGGGAGAATGGCTAGTCGTGCCGATAAGGTAATCCAAAATATCCGAGCACTTATGAGATAAGTTTTGATAAGGGAGGTTCTCGGACTTAATTAACTTTAACAAGGTATCCCTGAATAGGTATGGGTTATCACGATTGTTAAATCGCCATTCTAACTCGTCTAAATAGGAATCAAGATGTTTAACACTGAGTTTATGATAAGAGCAGTTTTAAGATAAATGCGAATCAGAGGGAGAGATTTTAGAGAGGGGCACAGCCCCTCTCTTTCCTATTTCCCCCTTCCCTTATCAAAGGGAAGGGGGCCAGGGGGATAGGTTACCATATACTTATTTGAGAGCCTCACTCAGACTGTGCTATGATAACTGGCACAAATGGAGATTAATGTCCTGGTGGATGAAGGACTGGAGGGCTACCTTGAGGTGGGCTGGCTTCAGGGCGTAGCCGGGCAGGTCCTGGCTGCCGAGGGTGCCGACCCGGAGGCAGAGTTGGGTCTGGTAGTTGCCGGCAGGGAAAGGGTGCAGCAGCTCAATTTAAAATATCTGGGGAGGGACGAGCCTACCGATGTGCTTGCCTTTTCCATGCTTCCCGAGCCGGTATCCGGGGAAGGGGCTGGTGCCGACCTCCCCCTTTTTGTGGAGCCTCCGGACGGAGTGTCACACCTCGGTGAGGTGATTGTTTGCTACCACCAGGCAGTAATACAGGCTGAAGAGCAACGGCATTCCGTAAAAAGGGAGATAGCCATTCTTATTATTCACGGTATCCTTCACCTCCTGGGATATGACCACGCTCAGCCCGAGCTTGAGCGGCAGATGAGAGCCAGGGAGGAGGAAATCCTGAGGACGGTTGAGGAGAAGGTAGATTGAAGGTTCTGGGTATTGCCGGCAGCCCGAGGCGTGGCGGTAACACCGACCTGCTGCTGGCTGAGGTCATGAAGGGGGCTGCCAGCAAAGGGGCTGAGGTCAAGACCATCGTTCTTAATAACCTCAAGATTACCCCCTGCCAGCACTGTGATGCCTGCCTGAAAGAAGGTAAGTGCCGCATACAGGATGATATGCAGGAGATTTACCAGGAGCTTGCGGAGGCAGACCGGATAGTTTTAGCCTCACCAATCCAGTTTACCGGGGTGACCGCCCAGATGAAGGCAGTGATTGACCGCTGCCAGTGCCTGTGGGCACGCAAGTATGTACTGAAGGTACCGCCACTGGGTACCGAACGAGAGAGAAAGGGGTTCTTTGTTTCCGTCGGCGGCACCAGACTGAAGAACCTGTTTGAACCGGCGCTGGTTATGATAAAGACCCTGTTCAGAATCCTGGACATCAGCTATGCCGGGGAGCTTGTGTTCTCCGGAGTGGATAAGAAGGGGGCCATTGCCAGAAACCCCGACGCCTTGGAGCAGGCATTCCTTGCCGGGCAGAGGCTGGTGGAGGATTAATCAGCAGGTAATATGAATCAGGGCTGCCGGGTGCTTGCCTTCAGCCGCTAGCTTATTGAGCCTGTCTACCGCCTCCCGTGACGAGGTAACCAGTGACTCTACCTTCGTCCCCTGCAAATAGGATTGTGCATCGGGGGTCAGCTTGGCTTTGCTATCCGTGCCGGTTCCTATTATCAGAACGTCGGGCCCGGTTTTGACAAGCTCCTCAACCTCCTCTTTCTTGATGGCATGGCTGCCGAACTTCCAGAAGCCCCCCTTCCTTTTTCTAATGTCGTCATCCGGGTAGAGGAGAACGTCACGGCTATACTTCTTACCATCAAGAACAATTGACCCAAACCTGAAGCTATCTACCTTTATCATCTCCACCTCCTTAACCGTCCTGTGACCTGTTCCTTTGAAAGTCCCTGGATATTGATGACCTTCCTTTGGCTGGTCATACCCTTAATAATGGAGAGGTTGGTCTTGCTCACCCCCAGAATATCGCTGAGGAACCTGAGCAGCTCCTGGTTGGCTCTTCCCTTTACCGGTGGCGCCGCAATCCTCAGGTGCAGGACCCCGTCCTCAAGCCGCGCCACCCTGTTCTGGCTGGCATTAGGCTGTACGTGAACCACAATTGTTGCTGGCTCTTCCTTCACCTACGTTATCCCCCAGCGGAACAGGCAGTGGGCATTCTGCGTGGTTTCTCTGGCAATTGTCTCAAAGGATACATTCCTTATCTGAGCGAGCATTTCTACCGTGAGCGGCAGGTAGGCTGGTTCGTTGCGCTTGCCACGATGGCTCTGCGGTGACAGGTAGGGGCAGTCTGTTTCCACCAGCAGCCTGTCCTGCGGGATGCTCCTGATAACACTATGTGCGTTGTCCGTGTTGGGATACCCGATATAGGCGCCAAGGGCAAGGTAGAAGCCCATATTGAGGTACTGCCGGGCGGTCTGGGTATCGCCACTGAAGCAGTGAATAACACCCCGGCGTTGCCCGTGAGGGTCTTTGTACCATTTTGTCCAGTCCAGCAGCAGATTGAGCATGTCTTTCTCTGCCTGGCGGCAGTGGATAATTATCGGCAGGTGCAGTTTCACCGCCAGTTCCAGTTGCCACTCCAGCACCTGCAACTGTGCTTTTCTGGGGGAGTAGTTCCTGTAAAAGTCAAGGCCGGCTTCACCGATAGCGACCACTCTGGGGTGTCTGGCGATTTTGCCGATTTCGTCAATATCTGCCTTCTGGACAGTGGTTGCTTCGTGGGGGTGGCAACCTACTGCTGCCAGCACCCCCGGGTATTTCTCCGCAAGGGCGACCGCCTTTTTGCTCGACTCCAGATTGACACCTACGGTAATAATTGTGCTTACGCCGGCGTCCTGGGCTCTGGCTATAACCCCGGCACGGTCTCTATTGAACTGGTGCATATCCAGGTGGGCGTGGGTGTCCACTATTGACAGGTTCAGTCCGTTCAGTCTCTTCCTCCGCTCTAGTCTACTACCGCCGTCCAGCACCAATAAGCTCTTTTATATCATTGATGCCTTCTTTTTCCATGAACTGCTCTATCCCCTCCAGCACGTCAAGAGGAGCCCGGGGGTTGGTAAAGCCGGCAGTACCCACCTGGACAGCGCTGGCTCCAGCCATGATGAACTCTATGGCATCACTGGCGGTAGTAATACCGCCGCAGCCGACGACCGGCAGGTCAACGGCACCAGCCACCTGGTACACCATATATAGTGCTACCGGTTTTATGGCTGGCCCGGACAGCCCCCCGGAGGTACTGCCCAGCAGTGGTTTACGCCCGTTTATATCTATAGCCATGCCTCTCAGTGTGTTAATCAGGGAGATAGCATCTGCCCCGGCTTCAGCCACAGCTATCGCTACCCTGACAATGTCGGTTGTGTTGGGGGTCAGCTTGACCAGGACTGGGAGAGAGGTAGCCTTCTTGACGGTAGCAGTGACCCCGGCGGCTGAATCAGCGTTAGCGCCGAACTCAGCACCACCGGCTTTAATGTTGGGGCAGCTGATGTTCACCTCAAGCCCGCTGATGCCAGCAACTCCATCCAGCAGCCCGGCCAGCCGGGCGTAGTCATCAACCGTCTCGCCAGCGATATTGACGATAACCGGTACACGCCAGCCTGCCCAGACTGGTGCCTTCTCCTTAATCAGGGCTTCAACCCCGATATTCTGTAGCCCGATTGAGTTCAGCAGGCCGCCGGGTGTCTCAGCCAGGCGGGGCTGAGGGCTGCCCTCTCTGGGCTCAAGGGTGGTCCCCTTGCACACAATAGCCCCCAGCTGCTCAATGTCAAACAGGTGGCTGTACTCCGTGCCGTAGCCAAAGGTGCCAGAGGCGGTCATCACCGGATTGGTTAGCAATAACCCCTCACCGTGTCCCGGGGCTAATTCAACTGAAAGATTCACCAGCAACTCCTCAGGGGAGGCTTGTCCGGGTACCGGCGTTATTGAAGAAAAACCGGTCGCCAAGCTCCTGAGCCATCATCGCTGAAGCTGGCATCCCCGTGCAGTGGGATACGCCTACCCGCTGCACGTCCAGCTCCTTTAAGGCGGCTATTGTCAACAGCACCCGCTCTTCGGAGGCACCAACAAGGTGACAGCCGCCCATTACCATATGAATTGGTTTTACACCGGTAATCTGCTGGGCGTGGTACAGGGTATTGATAATACCGTGGTGAGCACAGCCCAGCAGGACAACCAGTCCCATCTCGGTGTTTATTATAAGTGCCTGGTCGTCAAGAAGCCTGTCAGGTTGCCAGCCAGAGTCTCCTTTCACGAAAAAGCGGTTCGGCTCAATCTCCTCAAACTCGGTTACCATAGGGATCTCACCGGTGGTCATTATATTATCAGCTATCCTGGTGGGTTGGGTAGTCAGGTTGAAGCGCGCCCCGAGGCCTTCCAGCTCCTGGCGCTGGAAGGGAATACCGATATACCTCTTTCTTTCTCTCCGCCCGGTGTACTTGGCTGCCCACATGTCGGGGTGGGCTATTATCTCTACCTCTTTCCTCATCAGACGCAGGACCTGTTGAAGACCACCGGTATGGTCGAAGTGACCGTGGCTGATCACAATCCTGTCAACCTTACTGAGGTCAGTGCCGAAAATAGCGGCATTATAGCTGGCGGAGATACTCTGCCCGGTATCGAGCAGGACATTCGCCTCATCTGTTTCCACCAGGATACTGAGCCCCCATTCAGCCAGCAGATTGGGCAGGCCGGCGGTATTTTCACTGAGGGTGGTAATGTCAAGTTTCATTTTCTTTCTCCCATCCGAAGATTATAGGTTATATATGCTGCGGTGGCAACCTCCTGCTGGTGAAGAGCAGGGGAAATACTATATCGCTCAGGCAGCAGGGAAGCCAGACGGCAAGGAACAGGAATAAAAAGATGACAAGGAACTGCATCCAGTCTACGGTTGTGCCCAGTGCCATGATGACGTGGAACAGGGATGCCCAGGTGCTTATCAATACGTGTCCCGAGTGCGGGACTTCCGTTACCGGCTTCCAGAAACTGATAGCAATGCCCAGTAAGGCTGCTGGATGTACTATCCACCACTCTTCAATAAAACCTACGTGGATGCCCCGGTTCGGGAGGTCAAGCAGGGTCTCTCCCAGATAGGGGATTAGCGAATCGCTTATTGTGGCTATGCCGATAGAGCCAAAATAGCCCACCAGGATAACCGCCCAGATTTTCGGGTTGCCATGTTTTCTGTACAGGGCTGCGGTTACCAGGGCGCTTAAAACGACGTGCAGGGGGTGCAATACGTAGAAAACGGTATGGGAAACCTGAGTAACCTGGGGAAGGGTGTTGACGAATACTACTATGACCATGATAACAACACCGCTTACCGCTCCTAAAGTGGTGAAGGGGATATGGTGTCTGAGTTCACCTGCTATTTGTTTGAGCACTTCTGCCTCCAGTGTCTAATTGAAAATTATTTTCATTAAAATTTCATGAGAGATGGCACCGTTTTTGCCGTGCTCCGGGTAAATCTAGGTTGCTTCCTGACAAGCCTGGCAGAGGCCAACGAACTCAAGCAGGTGGTCGTCTATTCTGAATCCGCTCTCATTTGATAGCCTTTGTTCCAGTTCACCGAGATTGAGACCGTGCCCGGTGAAATCAACGACCTTGCCGCAGTTAGAGCAAATCAGGTGGTGGTGGTGCTGTGGGGTGCTGATTGTGTAGCTGCGGCAATTACCGCCGGCGTGCAGCTCACAGATTAGCTCCAGCCTGGAGAGTATATCCAGGGTACGATAAACGGTAACCAGCCCAATGCCGGGGTGGTCCTTTTGCACCTTCTCGTATATCTCCGCCGGTGTAAGGTGGTCCTTACTGGAAGCGATGGTACCTATCACTGCCCACCGCTGCGGGGTAAGCTTATAGCCGTGCTGCCTCAGGGCAGTGGCTAACTTCCTGTCTGTAAGCCTCATCTCAAGCCGTAAATGAAAATTATTATCATTTACAGTATATAAAATATTGCTGCCTGCTGTCAAGGGTCTGTCCCCCTTGAGTGTATCAGGTTGCCAAAAACATACAACTGGGATACACTGGGGGTATGTTGTACCTGGGTACTTCGGGCTTCAGCTATCAGGACTGGGTGGGGGGCTTCTACCCGGCAGGTATGCCCCGGCGGGAATGGCTTGGCTACTACGCCGGCGAATTCAATACCTGCGAGTTGAACTCAACCTACTATGCTATACCCAGACCTTCAATCCTGAAGGTTATGACGGATAAAACGGGCGAGGGTTTCCTCTTTTCTGTTAAGGCTAATCAGGAAATGACCCACAGAAGGGAAGATAACGCCGCCGTTTTTGAGGCTTTTCGCCAGGCACTGGAACCAATTATTTCTTCCGGGAAGCTGGGTTGTATCCTGGCGCAGTTTCCCTATAGTTTCCGGCTCAGTCGCCACAACTGGGACTACCTGAGACTGTTTAAGGAGCGAGTGCAGGACCTGCCGGTAGTGGTAGAGTTCCGTAACGCTCAGTGGCTGAGCAGCGATTTGTTTGCCTGGCTTCGGCATCTGGAGCTGGGCTTCTGCTGTGTTGATGAGCCTCCACTGCCCAATCTCTTACCGCCGCTTGCTGAGGTAACCAGTAAGACAGGCTATGTCCGCTTTCATGGGCGCAATAGTGCCAAATGGTGGCAGCATGAGCATGCTTATGAGAGGTACGATTATACCTATAGCCCCTCAGAGCTTGGTGAGTGGTTGCCAAAAATTCAAAAAATTGATAAAATAGCTGAAAAGACTTTTGTCTTTGCCAATAATCACTGGCACGGGCAGGCAGTCAGCACTATTCGCCAGCTGCGGATGATGATGGATTAGGCCGCCCGTTTGTTACTACCCTCCAGCCAAAGTTCAACAATAATAGCTTACCTGCTGATACGCAGTTAGACCCGAAACAGTATAGCTCTAACCTGACAGGCAAGCAGGAGGAGGTAGAAGTGGCTAATAATTTAAATTTACTTCGTGCTCGTCTGGAGAATGAAAAAGGGCGTCTAGCTGAAGAGCTGGAGCAATTAAGAGCTTCCGTCCGCCCTGCTGAGGAGAGGCGGGAGGGTAGCCCCTTTGGTAAGAGGGAGGAGGAGGCTACCGAGAGCCTCGAGCTGGAAAGACGGCTGGCCTTAGAGAAACAGATGAGGGAGCAGCTGGCTGATGTGGACCATGCTTTGCAGAAGTTTGAGGAGGGGAAATACGGTTTTTGCGAGGCTTGCGGTCAACCTATGGACCCTGCCAGATTAGACGCACTCCCCCAGGCGAAGCTATGCTTGAGTTGTAAAGCTAGTCAGGCAAAGGATGCAAAAGGCAGATTCTCCGCTGGGTAGGTGGCGGAATGTAGCCCTTTACCTTGTATTATTGGTGGTGGTAGCCGCTGACCAACTCAGCAAGATGTGGGTAGGGTTCTATCCTGAGGGGCATCTGATACAGAAGGTCGGGTTCTTACAGCTAATCCATATCCATAATACCGGGGCTGCTTTCGGCCTGTTTCAGGGGCAATCATTCGCCCTGGTCATAGTTGACATAGCAGGTATTATCCTTTTCCTCTTTCTGGCCCTCTTCCTTTACCGTCGTTTCCCGATTCTGGCCAGTATGCCAAACAGGATAGCCATCGGTCTGATTCTGGGCGGTACAGTGGGTAACCTGATTGACCGGCTACGCCTTGGCTATGTCACTGATTTCATTGATTTTCGTATCTGGCCGGTATTCAACATTGCTGATTCATCCCTGGTTATCGGTAGTATTATAGTTGCCTATTCTCTCATTCGCCTTGCCATAGCCGAAAAAACTGATTCAGCAGCCTAGCGCAGGGGTATTGAGGATGGTAAGCAATCCTGAGGTATTTAGATTTATAGCTGATGTGCCCGGTGTGCGCCTTGACAAATATGTTGCCGGGAAGTGCCCGCAACTCTCCCGCACACGGGCTCAGGGGCTTATCAGCGAGGGCTATGTCACGGTAATGGCTCCCCGGCTAAAGCGTCGCTCAAGCTTGATGCCGGCGATGGGGTGACTATCACCATACCCCCTCCCGTCCCCAGCCACCTGTTGCCTGAGGCTATCCCGTTCAATATTATCTATGAGGACGATGACCTTCTGGTGGTGGACAAGCCAGCCGGGCTGACAGTTCACCCGGCACCGGGACACCCGGGACATACCCTTGTCAATGCCGTTCTGTCCCACCTGTCCAGCTTGCCTGATGCTGGTGGTTCGCTGCGGCCAGGGATTGTGCATCGGCTGGACAAGGATACCTCAGGGGTGATGCTGGTAGCCAGGAACAGTGTGGCTCAGGCTAATCTATCAGACCAGTTCATGACCCATTCCGTGGTTAAAGCCTACATGGTGCTGGTTAAGGGGCACCTTACGCCGGAG